>Ga0213861_10004550_pt1 | contig 11303 bp, 8 predicted proteins | sample PICome_4_FD_160110 | JGI IMG/M metagenome (GOLD analysis project Ga0213861, IMG submission 160110) | Coastal seawater microbial communities near Pivers Island, North Carolina, United States - PICO131 | ecosystem: Environmental > Aquatic > Marine > Coastal | place: USA: North Carolina | collected...
GCGAAGAGCATATTGTTGAGCACAATAGAAAGAATGGCAATGACACCCTGGCGGGCCAGGGTGACGGAACCCAGAGAGAAAATCTCCCGCACAATACCCAGTTTTAGCCGCAGGGAATCCCAGGTAATCTTCATGTCGGAGCGGCCACTGAAAAAGAAATACCAGCTCGTAAAACCCGCGGCACAACAATAGGCAATGGTGGTTGCCCAGCCAGCCCCGGCCAGCCCCATATCGAAACCGATAATAAAAATGGGGTCGAGCACCAGGTTGACCAGCGCGGGTACCATCATCGAGATCATGGCGATCCGGGGTTGCCCTTCGGCCCGAATCACCGTATTGGCCATCATGGCCCAGGCCAGGCAAGGAATCCCCAACAGCACGATCCCAAAATATTCTTCGGCAGCAGCCAGGGTCTCCCCCTGCCCACCGAAAAGCCTTAGGATCGCCCCCTGGAAAAATACGCCCGCCAGCACAATGCTGACCGCAATGCCGATGGTGAGCGCTACCTGGTTGCCAAAAGTCTGCAGGGCATACGAACGGTCGTTGCGCCCCAGCGCCCGCGAGATGATCGAACTGCCACCAATACCAATGGCCATTCCTACACTGGAAATGAGAAAAGTAATGGGCAACACGACGGTGATGGCGCCAATCGCCACCGAACCTACGAAATTGCCGACAAAGATGGTGTCTACGATCCCGTAGATGGACATGACCAGAATGCCAATGGAAGCGGGAATGGCCTGCTGACGCAATAACTGACCAATGGGTGCTTTAGCAAGATGCTCCGACTTTTGCATACGGGAAGGGGGCTGTTCTGTGTGGGCTAAATATTCTTTTTATGAACGACAAAGGGTCCATTTGGTTGTGCAAAGTAAAAAGGTTTGAACTGAAAGCCACTGATGATGCACCAAAAATCAATTTTCATCCTTATTTTGGGACAAGCATTCCAGAAGAGGAATTGGCGCGGGTGCAGGAGGGGAGGCTTGGTGTACTAAAATAAGAAAGCCCGGTGCAAACCGGGCTTCTCTGAATCTGGCATCAACTTAATAGTGGATGTCCCCCTTGTTAAAATTTTGAAAATAGGATTTAGGTGTTTATCCTGTTATGCATACAATTTAGGCCTTATTACCGGTCACTACAACCACATTTATGGGGGGGGGTACCTACTTTTTGCCCCTTTTCTGCGTTATTATTAAAAGTTTTTCGGCTTAATTACACCAAACAACTAATTGATATACAATAAAACCCTAATACAATAGCATGATCAGACCTTTCCTCTTCCTGTTTTTTTGTGGGTTAGCTGGTACGTGCCAGCTTTTTGGGCAGGAGCTGGCGGGCGACTGGCAGGGCCAGGTGTGGCAAACCAATGGCAAAGATACCTTTTCCTACAGCCTGCGGTTGCGCAATAATGGCGAAGCGGTAACCGGGCAAGCCACTTCCACGCTCGGCAACAACCAGGCCGAGTTCCTCATCAGTGGTCGCTGGGCCGGCGGGCAACTGGTGCTGCAGGAAGTAGAACAACTGCGGCCAGCGACGCCCAAGTGGTGCCTCAAATACATCACCCTGACGTGGGTACCCCAGCAGCAGGGCCGTGCCCTGACGGGGAGTTGGACCGCCACGGGTTGCCAACCGGGCCAGATCAGCCTCCGCCGAATAAACACCATTACCAAAGGAGAAGCGCTTCCCTTCAGCTTTCCTGGCCGCTGGACCGGTTACCTTTCACAATCCGATCGCGATTATGGTTTTTATTTTGAACTCCGCCTCCGGGACGACGGCACGGGTACCTCTCACATCGTCAGCGAAGACGCCGGTGGCGAAGCTACGCATGACCTGCGCTGGGAAACCGTAGGCGATCAGTTGCTTTTTCAGGAGACGGGCGTCAGCGAACGCACCAAACCCGACTGGAAATGGTGCCTGAAATCGAGCCAACTCCGCCAGGGCCGCCAGGATGAGGCCTACACCCTGGATGGCGACTGGGGCGGCTACATCGAAGACAAAACCCCCACTACCGGCGCCTGCGCGCCGGGTACCCTCTTTCTCACCAAACCCATCGTCACCGCCGCCAGCAGTACCGTCATTACGCCCATTGCCGACGACTACACCGCTAATACCCAGCGCTCGGTGAAGGTAGACCGGGTGCTGCAGGTACACAGCAATAAAATCCGCCTCCGGGTCTGGGACAACGGCATCGTCGACGGCGACGTCGTCACCCTCTTCCTCAACGGCCGCCAGATCCTGAGCAAACACCGGGTCAGCAAACGCAAATGGAGCTTCCCCGTCGAGATCATTGCGGGCGAAAACCTGCTCATCCTTCACGCCGAAGACCTCGGCGACATCTCCCCCAATACCGTGGCGGTAGCCATCGACGACGGGGTGAAGGAGCAGGTGATCGTGCTGAATTCCAACCTCCGGGAAAGTGGCGCCATCCTCATCCAACCCTTCGAACTGAAGCAGTAAACAGAACCGCCTGACACCCGTTGTTTTAAGCATTGTTTTTCAATGCGAATTGTTGTAACTTTAACCCAACAAGCTCCAACAGATTTGTCAAAGAATCAAAGTTACGTACGTGGATAACAAAATGCTCGATAAGGTTGCCAAGCCCTTCAACGTGGAACTCCCCGAGGCCGACGGCCTGGACGATACGTTGAACAAGATTTTGCCGGCCATCCGCAAACACAGCGAAGACCTGCGCGAAGAAGATTTTTTTCTGAAAAAAAACTGGATCGAGATTCGCGACGACGAGGACTTTCACGAAACCATCCTGCACATTTTTGACGAGGGTGGTGAATACGTCTGCTCCACCGACGGCAACATCGAGTGCGGCGAATGGCGCCACATGAACGGCAAATTCGTCTACGGCCCCAGCTCCTGCGACGCCGAAGTCTTCGACCTGGCCTTCCTCGACGACGAGTTCTTTATCCTCGCCAAACACGGCAATCCCCGCAACTTCGAACGGCGCTACCGCGTCTTCCTGATCGAGAAACTGTCCAAGAAAATGGAGTGGAACGAAGCCATGGAATACTTCTTCGACAAGTACCGCAACTCCAATGGCTTCCTGATGGTGGCCGCCATTCTGCTGCTGGCGATTATTGCGGCGGCTTTGTTGTTGAGTTAAGGCACCGTGAAGTCTGAAATTGCCAGGAAAGCGGTAGCGAGATGTCTCGCTACCGCTTTCCTGGTTTATGGCCGAAACCATCCGCTCAAATTATGGCTTGACCTCCCATTCAAACTCAAACAGTAATTTGGGCGGCAATTGCAGGGCATCTGCCAAGACGAATACCTGGCTGATGCTCGCATTGATGACTCCGCGTTCAATTCTACTAATCTGACTCAATTCTATATCAGCGGCAAAAGCAAGATCCTGCTGCGTGAGCCCTCTAGCTTTGCGCAGCCTGCGCAAATTTGCGCCAAAAGCCAATACACCCTGCTCATGTCTGGTATAGTTCACCTTTCAAACATGGCGGGAAAGCAAAAATAAAATATAGGCAAATTTGCCTTATTTTGATTTAATGCTTGTATTGCTACCGTTATACCAATGGAATAACTGTTGATTTTGCGCGCTTTCCATCAGCATTCACACCGGCATGCTCCTAATAGCAGCCAATAAACCGCTTTCTTACACACAAAAAATTTATCAAGGATGAAAAACTCATGGATGCGGGTAGCCGTTGCGCTACTCCTAACGGGAATGCTGTTCCCACTTACTTCCTGTAAGAAGGATGAAATGGAGGACGTTCAAGTTCCTAATTTGCCTGAACTTGAAACAAACAAAGAAGTCCTGTTGAACGGGCTGACCAATCCCGAGGTAATTAATTTTTTCGACTACGATTTCATCGAGCAAGCCAATCCAAATCTGACTACCCTGCCGGGTGGTCTCGGTGGCGCTTTGCCCGATGAGGTGGAAGCAGTTTACCTCGATTTCCTCATCAAAAACGGCAAACTTGATTATGTGAAAGACATTTTACCCAATGTAGGCTATCCGTTATGGCGCCGTGCCGAAGCCTTTGAAACAGCGAGTGAAAATGGCAATATCGTCGTGATTCCCTTTGCTACCCTGGCGAGTAAAAATGTGCACACCATCATTGTAGCCATTCCCAATGCCGACGATGGTTTCTATGCCGAAGCAGGCGTGGCACGCATTGGCTATTATTACCTGACTACTACGCGGGCAGACATGGCTACCTTGCTCGACGACCTGGCGGCAGCTACCGATAATACCTTCGCTACGCTCTTCAATTTTCTCTACTTTGACACCAAAGTTTTTGATTTTCGCAACGAATCTTGGTGGCAGATCTGGGATGATTATGACGATCCCTTGGTCAGCGATACCGTTACGGACCGCAGTACTTGCACCATAACCTACACCACTTGTCTGCCTTATGCCTTTCAACCGGACGAAGTGGAAGACCGGAATTGTAATGGTTTAGAGATCGTGCACACCTATTCCTGGGAATGCCCCGGCGAGTATTCTGGCAACGCCGGTGACATTCCCGGTGGATGGGTGCCGGGTGGAGATATAATTACTTCAACCGGCGGCACAAGACCTGGCGGTGGTACAGGCACCGCCAATCAGGGAAATGCGCTACTGGATCGCCTGATTGCCAACTGTAGCTCCCTAACTTCGCCAGATGTAGTAGTCAGTAACCCGGGAAACCTAAATGCAACTGGTTGTGCTGCATTGCTAACCGCCATCGAGCATATCGGGTACACCAGTCTTTCGCCCGATGTGTGGCTGTACCTTTTTCAAAATTTCCCCGAGCTATTGGAGCTAGCTGGTGAAATAGCGCCCAATGACCGCGGCTTGTTTCAACTCTACGTGGCCAGTTACCTGGGAGGCAACACCACACTTAATTTTACTGCTTTTGCTACCCGCATGAAGGCTGTCAATGCCGTTCAGGATCAGCTCAATCTGCCCTCCGAGGTCTACGTATGGTTGGTAAACCAGGCGATTGGAATTGATGCAAGGCATGAGAAGAGTGTGGCGGAGGAAGTGTTGGCGTTTTTGGGGGAGCATGAGGATGACGCATCAGCCCAACAGGCGGCATCTACCTATATTAATTATCTAATCCAATTTAATTTATCGGACATAGAGAATACCCAAGCAGAGTTAACCGCTTTTTTTCAGCTTCAAAACTCCCTGGCGGACATTAATCATTTATTAAGCATTACACCTGAACAAGTCGCTTTCTTCGTCGAATACAGCGATTTTGATACCGTCGGAACTACCGATGGTTTTTTTGGTGATTACTCCAATTATCAGCAGGAAATTGCCCCCGCAGTTGTTATTTATATTATCAAAAAAGCTGCTCAAGCAGGAGCAGGAGCATTGGCGGATATAGCAGTCCAGTGGGCATTTGAGTATTTTCTTGGAGAACATCCAGATCCATGGACAGCTTGGCAAAATCTTGATATAAACGAATGGCAAGTACTAGGTTCTGCAATTGAATCCGCAACAACCGGAAAATATGCTCCTATTGTCAGTAGTTTTACAGCAGCTTCTACCTATTTACTTTCTGATCCAAACCCAACACTTGAAGGATTTTTCTTAAACTTATCAATAGGAGCCATTGGAGGTTTTGTTGCTAATAATATAGCCGATTATGTTGGCAAAATAAGACTTGCATTTACTTCCTATGGATTTCTTGTACCTTATCGAGGGCTGGAAAATATGGGAATCAGATCTGCACTTATGCAACTTAGCATAGCTAGACGAGCCCTAATAGATGGTATTTGGGAAGATTTAACTTTAACAACCACTAAAGGATTCTATTTCGAAGAAATATTATCTTACAGTCGCTACAATTCTGGACACACCTGGCTTAATGCATTGGGGGAACAAGGACAGAAAATTGATTTTTATAAGAGCGCTACCAGTACGGGGGTACAACTTAAGTCTTCTGCTGCCGATTTCATTAATAACCCAAGTGCGCTTACTGATTTTCTAAGAAACGGTTGTAACCAATTAAAAACAGCCATAGAAAATGGCGTACCAGGAATAGGAGCAATTACCAACGGACAATTGGATATTATGATTCCACCCTATAGATCTGGTGATGTGGAAAGATTACAACAAATTGCTCGTACCTGGCTTGGAAATCAAAGTTTATATAACGGTTTAAACCTTACCATCCATGTGGGGACTTTCGCTAATTGATCAGTTTATTCCTTGGCAAAAGGCATTTTATAGGCCTTCGAGGGAGGTAAGCTTACAGTTTGGTATACATTACGATGCTGTTGATGTAGAAGGGCTACTCCCCCTTCTACATCAGGATATTCTGCCGCTTGTACCAGAAACCATTGGTCTGGATACTGGAAGAGAAATACGGATCGCAGCCCTTCCCAATCCAATTGAATTTATCTTAAAACAGCTGAGGAATTATAATTCCATCACCCTTTACGGTGAAAAAAACAGCAGGGGGATATCTAAAAAAGAATTAAATATTAATTCTAATCCCTCTACCAAGACTGGGTTGATCAACTACTTTGTTGAATACACGCCAGATTTTCATGTTTTTGTGGATACCGTAGCTGAACTACTGGGCCCAGAAAGAATAAGACAGGGTTATTTGTACTCCTATGATTATGCTGGACTCGTAGACAAAAGGCGTTACGCTGGATACACCTATAAAAAAGGATTAAAAACTTATATTGATGATCACCGAGAAAAAATGGTGGATATAAGTGATCGGCCAGGGGGGTTCTGTTGGGTAAAGGGCGGTTTTTCTTTCCGTGGCGCCTCTGATTATTGGTTCGGACCCGCTTTTTTCGAGCTGGTTCCTAAAGCGCATATTTTGGCGTATCCGTACGCCATTTCAATTCAGGAAATAGCTCCTGATCTGGTACACGTCAAGTTATTCGAGTCGGTTTTTGGAGGCCTACGCGATGATGAGGTCTGGGTTCACCAAACTTTTCGCGATCATTTAGGTATTGATCAGTTAAAAGTGTGAGGAAAAAGTAGACTTGCGCTTTCTCCACGACAGACCACTAAATTGTTCAAAAACTATTTTTGAACTTACTATATACGATTTTTCTGTTACTGACGTCCCAAAAAAAAAAAAGGACAGCGGAAATTTCCTAACTTTGGAAAAGAGCCGCTTAAATCGTAGCGTACCATTGTTTCACGGTGATCAATACTATCTTCCTACCCCTTTTTACAACCTTATTCACCATTATCCAAAAACCAATTGCTAAATCTAACTATTCGTACTGCCGAGAATACAGGTATTTTTATACCAGACCCAAACCACACCTCCTGGTTTCTAGCGCCTGGCGATGCCTTTTTTCGCATAGCCATCATTAGCCAACCCCATAAGGGCTCTCATGGGGATATTCTTGTTCACTTCCCATTTTTGCAACGCTTGTTAGTAGTCGATTCCTACTACTATGCGCTCGCATTTGAATTCTTGGGGAAGCTTGAAACCAAAACCGTCCAACAAAACTTAGAGGAACATTTTGCCGAATATGTATCCCGCCTCAATGCGCTGCTGTCCGATGCGAAAAGCAATGACTGTATATACTGCGCTTTTGATTTATCAGATGAATATTCAGCAGGGATATTCTTTACCCAAAAAGATAATGCTGTTTGGGAAGTAGTAATAGGCTCTATCCGTAATCATTCTGGAGATATTTTCCCCCAATTACTCGGTAGTCCATGGATAGAAAGTGTCCAACCTGTTGTGGTTACACACTTTGCATTGGAAGGCACAAATCGTTTATTAATACCCGTAATACTGGATGTTGCTGTGGTGGACAGCGCTGAACTAAGCGTTTGTTTCTAACTTTAGCACCATCTCCTACTGATCTTTTTCTAGTTTAATAAAGTAAACACCAGTAGGCAATTGCTGTTTAAACCTTATCATCAATGTGGGGACTTTCGCTAATTGATCAGTTCTTTCCTTGGCAGAAAGCATTTTATTCGCACTCCAAGGAAGTGAACTGGTACCTAAGCAGCATATAATGAATTTTCCTTATGCCATTTCAATAGAAGAAATAGCACCAGATTTAGTGTACGTACAATTGTTCGAGTCGATATTTGCGGGGCTGCGCGACGACGAAATTTGGGTTCACCAAGCTTTTCGAGATCATTTAGGTATTGATCAGTTAAAACTATGAGAATAAAATAGGCAACCCTCCAGCTGAAAAATCCAGCTGGAGGGTTGTCTTTTAAATCTACCCCACCAAAGCAGCTCTAATTGTATCAGGCGGTTGGCAACAGCCTACCCCTGCATAACCTTGGCCATGGTGGCGCCAATCTCGGCGGGCGACGTGACCACGTGAATACCACAGGCCGTCATAATCTCCATTTTAGCGGCAGCGGTATCGTCCTTGCCACCAATGATGGCACCGGCGTGCCCCATGGTACGGCCCTTGGGCGCCGTTTGTCCGGCGATGAAGCCGACCACCGGCTTGGTACCGAATTCTTTAATGTAATAGGCGGCATCGGCTTCCATGGTGCCACCGATCTCTCCGATCATGATGATGCCGTCCGTGTCGGGGTCATTCATGAGGAGTTCTACGGCGTCTTTGGTGGTGGTGCCAATGATGGGGTCACCGCCAATACCGATACAGGTGGATTGGCCCATGCCTGCTTTGGTCACCTGATCCACCGCTTCGTAGGTGAGGGTACCCGAGCGGCTCACGATGCCAATGCGGCCGGGCCGGTGGATGAAGCCCGGCATGATGCCGCACTTGGCGCCACCCGGCGTAATGACACCCGGGCAGTTGGGGCCAATCAGGCGGCAGTCGAAATCATCGATGTAAGCCTTGGCCTTGACCATGTCCTGCACCGGAATACCTTCGGTGATACAGATGATCACCTTGATGCCGGAAGCGGCAGCTTCCATAATCGCGTCGGCCGCAAACGGTGGCGGCACAAAAATGACAGTTGTATCAGCACCAGCGTGGGTAACGGCATCGGCTACGGTGTTGAAAACCGGGCGATCAAGGTGTGTTTCGCCGCCCTTGCCGGGGGTGACACCACCCACGACATTGGTGCCGTATTCAATCATTTGGCTGGCGTGGAAAGTGCCTTCTTTTCCGGTAAAACCCTGGACAATAATCCGTGAATCTTTGTTAACTAGTACTGACATGAAGCTGTAATTATTTCTTGGTTTTAATCTTCTTCTTTGGTGATGATGAACACGTCCTCGTTGTTGCGCTGCATGAAATACTGCTCGCGCGCAAACCGCTCTTTGTTGACCTGCATATCCAGGCGCTCCTGCTCTGCTGCTTCGATCTGCCCCTGGTAAAACACCTTGTCCTGCTCCAACTTATTGACGGTGCGCTGCAAGCGAATTTGCGTCAGCACGTCGTGGCGGTCAAAAAACACCATGAAGGCGATGAACGCCACCGCCGTCAGGAAATAGCGATTGCGCAGTGGAGCGGGCAATTTATTCAGCAGTGTGTCAAAAAGCTCATTCATTGTTCCAGGTTGAGTTCTACCATACTGGCGGTGGCAAAGATACATGTTTACCGCCAGCGATCCGATCAAATTCGGGGATAAAGCAGCTCAGAACGCGGTAAAAAACAGCCACGGAGGCCCCGAAATGCCGCCGGGAAAGGGAGGTAAGCCCCTTTTCGCCCCTCCGGCACAACGCTTTGCCGCCGTGGCCGTTGATCTTTAGCCCAACATCGCGCGGCCGGGGTAAACCGCCGAATCGGCCAGTTCTTCCTCGATGCGCAGCAGTTGGTTGTATTTAGCGATCCGGTCGGAGCGGGAAGCCGAACCCGTCTTGATCTGCCCGGTATTCAGGGCCACGGCCAGGTCGGCGATCGTCGTATCTTCGGTTTCGCCCGAGCGGTGGCTCATCACGCTGGTGTAGCTGTTGCGGGTAGCCAACTGCACGGCGTCAATCGTTTCCGTAAGGGTACCGATCTGGTTCACCTTCACGAGGATGCTGTTGGCAGCGCCCATCTCGATGCCGCGTTGCAGGCGCTTGGTATTGGTCACGAACAAGTCGTCACCAACGATCTGTACCTTATCACCTACGCGGTCGGTGAGCAATTTCCAGGCATCCCAATCGTCTTCGTGCAGGCCATCTTCGATGGACAGGATGGGGTACCTCTTGACCCAATCTTCCCAGTAGGCAACCATGTCGGCGCTGGTGAGCTTATCGCCCGATGATTTGTGAAAGTGGTACATTTTTTCTTTCTCCAGGTAGAACTCAGAGGCGGCAGCATCCATGGCGATCATGATGTCTTCGCCCGGGCGGTAGCCCGCTGCTTCGATGGCCATCAGGATGGTTTCGATGGCTTCTTCGTTGCTCTTCAGGTTGGGGGCAAAGCCACCTTCGTCGCCGACGTTGGTGCTGTAGCCCTTCTTTTTGAGGACGGCCTTGAGGTGGTGAAACACCTCGACGCCCATGCGCAGCGCTTCGGAAAAGTGATCGGCAGCAAGCGGCATGATCATGAATTCCTGAAAATCGATGCTGTTATCGGCGTGCGATCCACCGTTGATGATATTCATCATGGGCACGGGCATCACGTGGGCATTCACCCCACCCAGGTAGCGAAAGAGCGACTGCTCGGCAGTAGCCGCCGCCGCCTTGGCAACCGCCAGGCTGACCCCCAACATGGCGTTGGCACCCAGCTTCGACTTGTTCTCCGTCCCGTCCACATCGATCATGATCTGGTCGATGTAGCGCTGTTCGAAAACACTGACCCCGATGAGCTCATCGGCAATGATTTCTTCTACGTTGCGGCAAGCCTGCAAAACGCCTTTGCCGAGAAAGCGATCCTTGTCGCCATCCCGCAGTTCGACTGCCTCGTGGGCACCCGTAGAGGCACCGGAGGGAACAGCGGCACGACCCACGACGCCATCTTCGGTTAATACTTCAACTTCTACGGTTGGATTGCCACGGGAATCTAGGATCTCCCGCGAACGAATGTCTAGAATGGTGCTCATCGCTTTGTCTATTTCTTGAGTAATGGTAAACGGTTAATGGCCCTTCTGCCCGGCCCGGTCAAAGCACAAGTTACTTGTGCGCAGCCATCAGTTCGACAAACTGGTCGAAAAGATAGCGCGAGTCATGCGGGCCAGGGTTGGCTTCCGGGTGGTATTGTACCGAAAAAGCCGGTTTTCCGATCACCCGAATCCCTTCAATGGTATCATCATTGAGGTTGACGTGGGTGATCTCCACCTTATCTGCGTTGGCCCTGATTTCGGCCGGGCTAACCCCAAAGCCATGGTTTTGGCTGGTGATCTCACTCTTGCCGGTGGTCAGGTTCTTAACCGGGTGGTTGATTCCCCGGTGGCCATTGTGCATTTTGTAAGTCGGGATGTCCAGGGCCTGGGCCAGGATCGG
>Ga0213861_10004560_pt1 | contig 11290 bp, 10 predicted proteins | sample PICome_4_FD_160110 | JGI IMG/M metagenome (GOLD analysis project Ga0213861, IMG submission 160110) | Coastal seawater microbial communities near Pivers Island, North Carolina, United States - PICO131 | ecosystem: Environmental > Aquatic > Marine > Coastal | place: USA: North Carolina...
ATATTAGTGGAAATTATTATAAATATACCTTCGCTTTATGTACAGACATGAAAAGCGCAAATAATAAATTAGAAGAAGCAATTAAAGCTGGATATAATTCTGCTTTTGTTATTTCTTTTAAGAATGGTAAAAGATTAGATTGGAAAAAGCAATAAAATATTGTTGAATGAAAATTAAAAAAGAACTTTTAATTGGTTTAGTTACAATAATCGGAATTGGAGTTCTTGTTGTAGGCTCTTATTTTTTAAAAGGCCAGGAGCTTTGGAAGTCAAGATATGTTTATTATACTATTTTCAAAAACTCTGAAGGCCTAGCAACAGGAGGCCCTGTTAACTTAAATGGCTTACAAGTAGGGATTATTACAGACATAAAGTTTCAGAAAAATGATTTAAATAATGTTATTATAGAATTTGAGTTAAATGAACCTGATGTCAAAAGATTAAAAGGAGGAACCGTTATACTATTAAATTCTGATCTATTATCAGGATCATATTTAGATGTTTTGTGGGGGGATTCATCTTTTTATTTTAATTCTCAAGACACTATTCCATCTTCTGTATCACTAGCGCTTGAAGATCAAATTAATCAAAGACTAATTCCATTAGAGAAGAAAACTAATGAGCTAATTAGTACTGCAGATTCTGCAATTAAGACTATTGAAGCAATATTTAGTAGAAATACTGATAATCTCGATCAGTCTTTTAATGGTATTAATAATGCAGTTAAAAATTTTGAAATAGTGTCTATTGAATTAAGTGGATTAATTAGGTCTGAAAGAGAAAACATTAGTAAGATTATAAATAACATCAAATTAGTTACTACAAATTTACAAGAAAGTAATAATGTTATTAGCGAAATTTTAAATAATGTTGCACAATTATCTGATTCCCTTGTAGACTCAGATATTAAAGGAACAATTAAAAATGCTAAAGAATCACTTGAAGAAGTTAACATAATTTTGAATGAAATTCAAAACAGCGATGGAACTTTAAACCGTTTGATTAATGATTCTACAATTTACCAATCAATGACTAATATGATAAATGAAGCCTCTAGATTATTGGAAAATATTAAAACAGAACCCAAACGATATGTTGGATTCAGTATATTTGGCAAAAAAGATAAAAACATTTCAGATTCTAGAGATCAAAAATTACTTAAGAAATTTGCTACTGACTCTCTTTAAATTTAAAAGAAAAACAATTTAAATTTTTTATGATTAGTCAATTGGTATTTGCTTTTTTATTAATTGTTGGTTTTGGTTTTTTTAGCTTTAATATTTCTAAAATTAGAAAAAATATATCACTGGGCAAGCCCCTTGATAGATCGGATAAAAAAGCACAAAGAATTAAAACCACTTTATTAGTTGCTCTTGGCCAAAAAAAAATGTTTCAAAGACTACTTCCTGCTTTCTTACATCTATTTATTTATGTTGCTTTTCTCTTTACCTCAACAGAACTTATTGAAATTATTGCAGATGGATTGTATGGTAGCCATAGATTTTTCTTATCAAAAATTGGATGGGTTTATACCGTATTAATTAGTACAATTGAAGTATTGTCTGTTTTAGCTTTTGTTTCCACCTTATATTTTTTAGCCAGAAGAAATTTACTTCAAGTTCCGCGGTTTAAAATGTCAGAAATGAATGGTTGGCCAAAATTGGATGGAAATATAATTTTATACCTTGAAATAGTACTTTTAATATGCGTGTTCACAATGAATGGTGCCGATGAAGCTCTTTTCTTACAAGGAAAATCACATGTTGCAGGTTCAGGTTCTTATGGTTTTTTAATTTCCTCCTTTACTGCCCCATACTTTTTTAATTATTTTGATATTGAAACTTTAATTATGTTAGAAAGAATAGGGTGGTGGGGTCATATTTTAGTTGTTTTTGGTTTCTTAAATTATTTACCTTATTCAAAGCATTTTCATATTGTAATGGCTTTCCCAAACACCTATTACAGTAATTTAAATAGTAAAGGTGGATTTAATAATCTTAGTTCAGTAAAAGACGAAGTCGTTAAAATGTTTGATCCTTATGCTACTCCTACTGATGAAAATCAAACAGTTCCTGATAGATTTGGAGCAAAAGATGTTGAAGATTTATCTTGGAAAAGTTTAATGGATGCTTATAGCTGTACAGAGTGTGGAAGATGTACTTCTGCATGTCCGGCTAGTCAAACAGGCAAATTGTTAAGCCCCAGAAAAATTATAATGGATACTAGGGACCGCCTTGAAGAAGTGGGGCAAAATAAAAGAATTCATGGTCAGGATTATAATGATAATAAATCTTTATTAGGTGATTATATTTCTGAGGAGGAAATTTGGGCTTGTACATCTTGCAATGCCTGTGTTCAAGAATGTCCTGTTAGTATAGATCCACTCTCTATTATTATAGACTTAAGAAGATATTTAGTAATGGAGGAATCAAAAGTTCCTTCAGAGTTAGCAGGAATGCTAACTAATATTGAAAATAACGGTGCTCCTTGGCAGTTTGCTCAAGCAGATAGAAAAAATTGGGTAGAAGAATAATAAATATGAGTAAACTTAGAGTTCCAACTGTAAAAGAAATGATAGCCAACAATGAACGTCCAGAAATTTTATTTTGGGTTGGATGCGCTGGAAGTTTTGATGACAGAGCCAAAAAAATATCAAAAGCTATAGTAAAGATTCTTAATTATTGTAATATTAAATTTGCTATTCTTGGACCTGAAGAATCCTGTACAGGAGATCCGGCTAAACGTGCTGGAAATGAATTTGCTTTTATGATGCAAGCGATTAAAAATATTGAGTTACTTAAAGGATATGATATCCAAAAAATTGTTACAGGATGTCCACATTGTTTCAATACTTTAAAAAATGAGTATCCAGAACTTGGAGCAGATTTTGAAGTAGTTCATCACACACAATTAATTAATCAACTAATAAGAGAAGGAAGATTACTTTTAAAAGGTGGCGGGAAATTTGATGGAAAAAAAATAACGTTTCACGATCCTTGCTATTTAGGTAGAGCTAATGATGTTTACGAAGCTCCAAGAGAAGTATTAGAAAAGTTAGATGCTGAACTTGTTGAAATGAAAAAGTCTAAGGCAAACGGACTTTGTTGTGGTGCTGGAGGAGCTCAAATGTTTAAAGAAGCTGAAAAGGGAAATAAAGAGATCAATATTGAAAGGACTGAACAAGCCATGGAGCTAAAGCCAGACTATGTTGCTACTGGTTGTCCGTTTTGTAATACCATGATGACTGACGGTGTTAAATTTTTTGAAAAAGAAGAAAAAATTAAAGTTCTTGATATAGCTGAGCTTATAGCTAACGCTGCTGATTTATGATTTTTGACACATTACATCCTAGATCGAAAATTTGGATTTATATTAATTCAAAAGCTTTTGATATTGAAACGAAAAAAAATATAAAATCCTCCTTTTTGAATTTTCAAGAAGATTGGAAATCCCACGGTTCAAATATCGAGGGCGAAATAAAGTTTTTAAATAATCATTTAATGGTGATTGGTGCTCAATATAAACCAGAAGCAATGTGCGGTAGAGCAGTTGATGCACAAGTAAGATTTATATCTAAAATCAATAGTGAATTTAATTTAGATTTATTAAATAGAACTAATATTGCTTTTTTGGAGTCAGATTCTATAAAAATTTATAATTATAATAATTTACAAAGCTTGATGAGAAAAAATTTAATAAACAAAGACTCACTTTTGGTTAACACATTTTCCGATATAAACTCAGATGAGACTTACATTCCTTTTGGAAGTTCACCATTAGCTTTAAGAATTTTATCTTGATAGCTTCTTTTTGAGTAAATCATAAAGTCATTAAGGTATATATCATCATTTTCTCCATTTAGAGGAACTGTTTTCCCATTTGGCTTAGTATTAAATTTAATTTTTTCAATATTATTGTTCTTTAACGATATGGTCATTGATTCACAATAAATAGTGTTTGTTTCATTAATTGTAGAATCTTTTTCGTCTTCAGTGAAATAAATCGCCTCTCCATCTTTATCTACATAAAGAATTTTTAATTCATTATTTTCAAATATTCCATTTATTTTTTTGCCGTGAACTTGATCATAATGTATACTGTCTTTTTTATTAATAATAATAGATTTATTCTCTACTTTCATACTGAAAATTTCCCCATTAAAGGTTTTGAATTCTATTTTTTCACCAGAAACTTGGTTTTTATCAAGCCAAATAACAGGTTTGTCAATGCATTTTAACAATGAGTCAGTTTTATTATAGAATATGGAATCACAATCACCACTAATTGAATTTCCATTAATTACTGCATTGTTATAGCAAATAAATATTTCTTTATTAGAATCTTTAAAACTAATGAATTGGTCAGCATAAATATTTACTGTATCAAGATCATCTAACTGAGTAAATACAGCATGATCCCAAACTTTTATAGAATCAGTTTTTTCATTGTAAAAACCATAATTACCATAGATTATTACTTTTGCACTATCGTCGATAATCTTAACATTCCCATCAGCATATGAAAATCCAGAAATTTCGTCGTAAAATATACTGTCTGCAAATAATTTTTGATTTTTAGTTTCCATAGTTATTTCCCCTTTAAATGAAGCATTACTATTTTTTGAATCAAACCATCCCTTATTGCAAAATATTTTACTTTTTTTAGTGTAAATCTCGGTATTGCCTATAATGTTAGATTTTTGAGTATTTGTATGATATATTAAAGTATCGCTTATTAGGTTGTAGTTCTCATGATTTAGCTTTACATTTTCTTTAAAAAAGACACTTTGAATACGCGTTTTAAAAACTCCTTTTTTACTCTCAATATCATATTCTTTTTCTAGGTCTTTAACTAAACCACCATTATTATAATAGGCTATTTTCGTTTTCCGATCATATATTAATGATTTAGTATTTAATTTAATCCTATTAGATTTTACTGTTACATTTCCATATATAAATGCCTTCTGAATATTACCAAAGTAGTGTAAGCTATCTCCATTAATTTTTAAACTATCATTTTCATTAATATAAATATTGTTATATGCTATAAATGAATTTTTCGACCCTTCATAAATTGCACTGTCACAATACATTAAGGTGTTTTTATGTTTGAATTTAACTTGATTCCAAAGAATTAGTAATTTTCTTTCATTAACAACAATTCCTTTACTTTCTTTAGATGAAAAGCTTATTTTTTTTGTTTGACTATGAATCAATAAATTTGAAAGTGTAATTACAAATATGAAAAAAAATGACTTCATTCATTTAGAATATATATTCTATTAAAATTATACGTAAATTATCTGATAATAGTTTCTGATCTATTTGGGCCAACGGATACAATACTAATAGGGACTTCTAATTCTTTTTCAAGATAATTAATATAAGCTGAAAGTTCTTTTGGGAAATCACTTTCTTTTTGATATTTTGTTATATCCTGATTCCAACCTTTAACTTTTTTGAATACTGGCTTTGTATCATCGGATAAATCGAACGGAAAGAAATTTATTTTCTCTTCATTTTGCAAATAATGTGTACATACATAAATATCTTCAAAAGAATCTAAAACGTCAGCCTTCATCATTGATAATTCAGTGACTCCATTGATCATAATTGCATATTTTAAAGCAGGTAAATCTATCCATCCACACCTTCTTTCTCTTCCGGTAGTAGCTCCAAATTCATGTCCAACTTGTCTAATTTTTTCACCTATTTCATCTTTTAACTCGGAAGGAAAAGGACCACTCCCAACCCTAGTGCAATAGGCCTTAAAAATACCTACAATTTTTATAATTTTATTTGGTGCTATTCCAAGCCCAGTGCATGTTCCGGCTGTTATTGTATTACTTGATGTAACATATGGATAGGTTCCAAAATCTATATCTAATAATGTTCCTTGTGCGCCTTCTGCTAATATTTTTTTACCATTTTTAGATGCATTGTTTAAATAATGCTCGCTATCAATATGTTTGAATTTTTTGATATATTCTATGCTTTTTAAAAATTCACTTTCTATAGAGTCTAGATTTTTAAGAAGAGTTGAATCTTTTAGAATTTTAAAATGTTTTTCTTTTAGTTTTCGGTACTTTTTATTAAAATCTACTGAACTAATATCACCTATTCTTAATCCGTTTCGACCAGTTTTGTCCATATATGTAGGACCAATTCCTTTTAAAGTCGAACCTATCTTTTGTTTTCCTTTTGATATTTCAGATGCTTGATCTAAAAGTTTGTGAGTTGGAAGAATTAGATGAGCCTTTTTAGAAATTAATAATTTGGATTGAACATCAATATTTAATTTTTCGAGTTGTTGAATTTCTTTTTGTAATATAACTGGATCTATCACCACACCGTTTCCAATTATATTCATAACGCCATTTCTAAAAATACCAGACGGAATAGTATGTAGCACATGTTTAATACCTTCAAATTCGAGTGTATGACCTGCATTTGGCCCTCCTTGAAATCTTGCTATTATATCATATTGAGGTGTTAAAACATCAACAATTTTACCTTTCCCCTCATCTCCCCATTGGAGACCTAAAAGTACATCAACTCCCATATTAGTTTTTATTCATGAAATCTTCAAGATTTTCTATTTGATTTTGCACCTTAAAAATAGTATTTAATTTGGTTGTAATAAGTAATTTTTCAATTACTGAATTTAAATTACAAAGAATAGAGTCTCCTCCGAGATTCCTTGACTTCGTTAAAATTTTTAAAATATTATTAAACCCAGAACTATTTATGTATTCTAAATTTAAGAGATTTAATATAACAATGGAACGATTTTCAGATAAGTTGTCACATATTAATTTGAACATTTCACCTCCATTTTCTTCAGTCATTAACTTTCCTTTTAAATCTACCCAGAGATATTTTGAATTTTCAAGAATCTTTACTTCAAACATTTAACTTTTTCTTTTTACCGTAAAAGTATAATTTATGATCACTTATTTCAACATTATATATTTCCTGAATAGTTTTCCTAATATTTTGAATCCGTGGGTCACAAAATTCTATCACTTCTCCGTCGTCTAAAATTAAGTGATCATGTTGTTTAAATTGAAATGATTTTTCAAAATGAGAACTACTTTGTCCAAATTGATGTTTTTTTATTAAATCACAATCCATAAGCAATTCAATGGTATTGTAAAGAGTTGCCCTACTAACACGATAGTTTTTATTCTTCATGTTTTTATAAAGTTCTTCAATGTCAAAATGGCCATTTATCCCATAAATTTCTGCAAGTATTGCAAATCTTTCAGGGGTCTTTCTATGTCCTTTTTCGTTAAGGTATTCTGAGAACACATTCCTAACTTTTTCTTGTATGTCTGATATATTTTCCAAAAAAATAAATTGTTATTGTAAAAATAGAATATTACTTCAATATTATTCTATTCTTTCTACTTTTTCAATCCCGTTTATATTTCTTAATTTTTTAATTAATTTTTCTAAATGTGATTTATCATAAACATAAAGCATAATTGATCCTTGAAATACTCCATCGTTAGTATCAAAATTAACTGATTTCATATTTACCTTCTCTTCTTCTGAAATTATTGTTGTTAATTCTTTTACTACTCCTACAATATCAATTCCAATAAATTCAAGACCAGTTATAAATGCGTCTCCAACTTTGCTTTTCCACTTAGCTTTTAAAATTCTATAAGAGTAATTTGATCTTAATTGTTTTGCGTTTGGACAATTGTTTCTATGAATTTTTATTCCGTCGTTTATTGACACAAATCCGAAAACGTAGTCGCCAGGAAGTGGATTACAACATGGGGATAATGTATAGTCAAGATTTGGATCTGCACCTTCCCCAATAAATATTGAATTGTCTTCTTTTTTAACCTTATTAACTAAGTTTTCAAATGTTTTTTTAATACTTTTTGTAATTGAGGAAGTTGAGTAAAGTTCACCCCCTTTTTTACGTATTTGTTTAATCTTTCTAAAATCTATATTGTCATTAGCTATCTGGAAGTAGAATTCTGTATGTTCGTCAATGTTGAAATGTTTTAATAACAGCTTAATGTTATCTTCTGTAAAATTTATTTTTAAATTTTTTAACTTTCTTTTTAATATTTCTTTTCCATCTAAAGCGATTATTCTGTGTTCTTCTTTTAGGGATTGCTTTATTTTATATTTTGCTTTTGAAGTTATGACAAACTCTAGCCAGCCTTCCTTAGGAACTTGTGTTTTTGATGTTAAAATCTCAATTTGATCTCCACTTTTTAAGCTGTAACTTAATGGCACTAGTTTGCTGTTGACTTTTGCACCAATACACTTAGCACCAACATCTGAGTGTACTGAAAATGCAAAATCTAAAGCTGTTGATTTTACAGGGAGTGAAAATAAGTCACCCTTAGGAGTAAAAACATATATTTCATCGCTATATAAGTTATTTTTAAATTCATCTAGAAATTCTGTAGTATTTCTACTTCTATTTTCCATGATTTCTCTAATGTCAGAAATCCATTTATCTAACCTTGTGTTATTTTCTGTTTGATCTTTATATCTCCAGTGAGCAGCCAGTCCTTTTTCTGCAACATGGTCCATTCTCTGAGTTCTAATTTGAACTTCTACCCATTTTCCTGTTGGACTCATTAAAGTTGTATGTAAAGACTCATATCCATTTTGTTTAGGATATGAAATCCAATCTCTCAATCTTTCGGGATTTGGAATATAATAATCAGTTACAATACTGTAAACTTTCCAACAATCTGCTTTTTCATCATTAGAGTCAAGTATAATACGAAGAGCAAATACATCAAATATATCTTCAAAGTCAACTCCTTTTTCTTGTGTTTTCTTATAAATAGAAGGAATACCTTTAGTTCTTGCCTTTAACTGATATTTAAATCCTTGTTTATCCAATTCTTTTTTAATTGGCAAAGAAAATTTTTGAATAAACCGCTCTCTTACAGCCTTTGTTTTTTCAAGCTTATTTGTTATTGATGAGTACTCATTTGGATTTGTGAATTTAAATGATAGATCTTCAAGCTCTGTCTTAATTGAAAAAAGTCCTAATCTATGAGCAAGGGGTGCATATAAGTAAGAAGTTTCAGAAGCAATTTTTAACTTATTACTTTCCTTCATTGAATCCAAGGTTCTCATATTATGAAGTCGATCCGCAAGCTTTATTAAAATAACTCTAACATCATCGGGAATGGTGAGAAACATTTTTTTAAAATTCTCCGCTTGAGAAGAGCTAGAGAAATCAAACTGACCAGAAATTTTAGTCAAGCCATCAATGATTAACTTTACTTTTTGTCCAAATATTTTTTCAATATCACTTAAAGTGATGGTGGTATCTTCTACCGTATCGTGCATTAAAGCACATACAATAGAAATAGTTCCTAGCCCAATTTCATCGCCGCATATTCTTGCTACTGCAAGTGGATGAAAAATATAGGGTTCACCAGATTTTCTTCTTGTATTACGATGAGCATTAACAGCTAAATTAAAGGCTTTTCTTATGACTTTAGTTTCTTCTTTAGAACGTCTTGACTTTATAGAACGTAAGACTCCTCGATAAGCATTTAAAATCATTTTATTTTCTAAAGCCTCTTCCATCTATTTCTATTTAGGTGGCAAAACTTTTGAAATTAGCTCTCCAAAACCAATATTGTATTTTCCATTGGAGGAATGTCCTTTAAAAATTACCGAGTCTCCATCTTGAATAAATTTTCTTTCTGTTCCATCGGGCATTGACAATGGCTTGGTTCCTTTCCAACAAATTTCTAGCATAGACCCAAAAGAACCTTCATTAGGCCCAGAAATTGTCCCAGAGGCTAACAAGTCACCACAATTAATATTGCAGCCATTTACAGAATGATGCGCCAATTGTTGGTTCATATTCCAGTACATATGCTTGTAATTACTTTTGGTAACAACTTTTTCTTGTCCGTTTGGAACTTTTATAGAAACGCTTAATTCTATATCTAAATGTTTGTTATCAGAATATTCTAAATAGGGGAGTACTTTTGGATTTTGAATAGGTCCTTTTGTTCTAAAAGGTTCTAGAGCATCTAGAGTAACAATCCAACAGGACATAGAACTTGCAAAATTTTTAGCTAGAAATGGACCTAAAGGAACATACTCCCATTTTTGAATATCTCTAGCAGACCAATCGTTAAATAAGCACATTCCAAATATAAAATCATCTGCTTCCAGAGCTGTTATTTGAACTCCCAATGGTTTGCCTTCAAAAGTTATAAAGCCCATTTCTAATTCAAAATCTAATAATTTAGAAGCTCCAAAAATTGGATTTTCGTTATCATCTAATTTTTGTTGGCCCTTTGGTCTAACAATATCTTGCCCAGATGGAATAATGGAAGATGCTCTACCATGATAAGCTACTGGAATATGTTTCCAATTTGGAAGAAGGGCATTGTCTGGATCTCTAAACATACTTCCTACATTAAATGCATGCTGCTCGCTAGAATAAAAATCGGTATAATCTCCAATTTTAACAGGCAAATGCATTTCAGAATCACTTTGTAAGTCTAATACTTTGGAAATAGCTTCTTTGTTCTGAGATAGCTCTTGATTTTCTATATTTAGTAGTTCTGAAATTTTATCTCTTAGTTCTCGAATTTCTAATTTTCCATGGCCCATCATTCTATTTAGATATTCATTAGAAAAACAATGTTCACAAAATGATAAAGATTTTAAATAACCAAGTTCAAATAAATTTGATAAATCAAGAATTTGATCGCCAATAGCTACTCCAACTCTTTTTGTTTTAGAATTGGTAGAATATATTCCAAATGGAAGATTCTGGATAGGGAAATCACTGTTTTCTGGAACTTTAATCCACGACTCTAAATTAGGGTTGTTTGCTTTAATTTCTTTATTTACCATTTAAAAAGTGGTTTAGAACCCATTAAATCATTTACTTGATTTTTAATCTTAAATAATTCTGATTCGTTATTATAATTTATAATACTTGAATCTATTAAGTTAGCGATTATTTTAATTTCATCTTTATCAACCCCTCTAGTAGTAATGGCAGCAGTTCCTATTCTAATGCCACTTGTTACAAATGGGGACTGCGTATCAAAAGGAACCATATTTTTATTTAAGGTAATATCGGCTAATCCTAAAGATTCTTCTGCCTCTTTTCCAGTGACATTTTTATTTCTTAAATCAATTAATAAACAATGATTGTCTGTTCCATCAGAAATAATTTTATAACCTTTATTAATTAATTCTTCACCCATTATTTGTGCATTTTCAACAACGCTTTTAATGTAGGTTTTGTATTCGTCTTGTTGTGCTTCT
>Ga0213861_10004564_pt1 | contig 11287 bp, 12 predicted proteins | sample PICome_4_FD_160110 | JGI IMG/M metagenome (GOLD analysis project Ga0213861, IMG submission 160110) | Coastal seawater microbial communities near Pivers Island, North Carolina, United States - PICO131 | ecosystem: Environmental > Aquatic > Marine > Coastal | place: USA: North Carolina...
TCTCTTGAAGCGTTTTCAATAGCTTTTAAGAAATCTGATGATGGCGTACACATGCATTTAGGTTGGGGAACAACTCGAGTGGCTGTACCTTTTACTAAATAAATCACACTTATTTTTAGAGTATAAAAAATGCCTTGACATGTCAAGGCGTTTTTTATTTAAATAGATTTTTTTAATTTGAGTTTCAATTACTTATCACTCAACCAATACGAAATCGTCTTGTGCTATATAACTTACTTCAGTAGTAACAGCTGTTTTTACTAATTCTGCAATGTTTTTACCATCCACAAACACAATCGGGTTACTAAGTAGATCTTCTTAATTCAAGATAGGACATAATGTTTGAAAAATAATGTAGCATGTACTCGTACTAAAAAGTTGAAATAACCTTAAAATGTGTAATAGCCCAATAGCCTAGAGAATTTTGCTCTCCTCCTCTTAAGCCTAGTTTATCAATAATATTGCTACGGTGCTTTTCTATGGTTCTTGAGGACACAAATAAAGATTCTGCAATAACATTTGTAGAGGCTCGCTTTGAAATTAATTTTAAAATCACCAATTCTGAAGGCGTTAGTAATTTTAGATTTTTAAATTCGCTAGTCGCATTTAAAAGGCCATTACTATCTATAGAGTCACTAAAATAGCTTTCGTTATTAAGCACTTTTTCCATGCACGTTTCAATGGCCGTAAATGGGTCTTCTTTTAAAAGATAGCCTTCAATTTTTAATGATAAGGCTAGTGTGATATATTCCAAATTTTTATGAAGTGTTTGGATTATAAATTTTGTTGATATGCTTTTTTCTCTAATGTTCTTGACCACCTCAAAACCTGTCATGAAAGGCATTTCTACATCTAAAATAGCCAGTGTTGGTTTTAGCTCTAAAATTAACTGTAAAGCTTCCGTACCATTTTGGGCTTTACCAATAACGTTATACCCGTTGGACACAAGAGCTTCGTAAAGCCCGTTTAAAAGCATTGGATGATCGTCTGCTATTAAAATAGTAAAATTTTTATCAACCATTTATATAGGGATTATAAGTTTAATAACGGTGCCTTGATTATGTTGTGATACGATATCTAATTTAGATTTAATTATTTTTGCGCGTTCTTTTAATGTTTTCATTCCAAAATGCGCACTATGTTTTGTGTTTTTTGAAAAATCGAAACCATTGCCATTATCTTTAATTTCTACAAGAATCTGTTTTTTAACCTTCTCAATATTTACAAAAGTGGCTTTAGCATTGGCATGTTTTACAATATTGTTTAAAGACTCTTGGATAATACGATATAAATGGAGTGCATTATCATTACTCAATATATTATCTATATTTTCAATATCGTTTGTAAAAAAAATATCGGTATGCGAATCTACTTCGTTAACTAAGGCCTCAATGGCTTTTGTTATTCCTAAATCTTTAATTGCTGGCGGATGCAAACCACGCAACACGGTACGTAACTCTTCCAGACTACTTGATGATAAGGTTTCTAATTCATCATTTTTATTGGCCCTAGTTATTTTAGTTAACAACATCAATTTTTGACCTACGCTATCATGCAAATCTCTAGCTACTGTGGTGCGCTCTTCTTCTCGTGCAGAGATCAAGTTTTGCGAGAACTTCTCTTGAACGAACTGCATATCTTTTAAATTTTTTCTTGATCGTAATACAATGACTAGGCAAAAGAAAATAATCAATCCAATGGAGCCAAAGATTAATAATTGCTTTTTATTTTTATTCTCAAGATTTAATAACCCAATACTTGCTTGTTGGTTTTCAATTTGGTGATCTCGTTTTTCTGTTTCGTAAAGTGTTTGATAATAGACTAAAGATTTTACGTTTTGAACGCTAGATATAGAATCTTTCATCGCGTAATAATTCATAAAGTGTTTATTAGAATTACTTACCTCATTTTTTGATTTGTAAACATTTCCTAAAAACTTTTCAGCCATCATAATCTCTTCATAGCCACTTTTTTGTTTTCTTAATTCTAAATATTCAAGACCATATTTTAATGCATTCTTGTAATCGCCTTCATAAAAGGATATACTCTTTTTAGCATCTAAAAAAAATACTCTGTTTTTAGTCGTCTTCGTTTTTTGATAAATACGTTCTAATTCCTTAAAATTATCTTTGGCCAAATTTAATCTATCATTTTCCGCATAAGCATTTATTAAAGCGGCGAGTAATATGGGTCTCAGTAAAAACTCATTATCTAATAAGCTATTTGCTTGAAGTGATTTTTTTAAATCCGCAATTTGGTTTACAACATTACCAGTTCTTTTGTAATCTTCGGCAGCATTATAATAGAGCCCAATTAACTTATCATGATAATTACTTTTTTTAGCCAGGTAAATGGCTTCAATGCGTTCTTTTTCGGCTTCTTTATAAAAAGCATTTTTACTGTAGAGTATCGATAATGCATTTTTTGAAGATATAATATTAAAGGTGTCCTTAACCTCAATAAATAAGGAAATAGCTGTTTTTAAACTTAATGAAGACGCTGCTAGTTTACCTGTATCAGACTCAGCATAACCTATATACAAATTAGCAAAACCTAATAATCTTTTTTCATTTGATTTAAGCGCATAAATTTTAGCCTTTTCATAAAAGTCTATCGCTTTATCAATATTTTCAGTGTAGTAGTAACTATCAGCTGTATTTAAATAAAGCCGGCATGTTGCAGGATCATTTATTTTAGTTTCAAATGCTTTGAAATACGTATTAAATAGTGCTAGCCCTTCTTTTGGTTGGCCTTTTATGTTGTTATGATAATAAATTAGGTTTGCGACATGCATAGCCGATAAATTTAAAGAGTCTAAACCTATTGCAAAATCAATGGTTTGCCTGGCTATAGAATCATACTTAAACTCAGATTTATATTCAACCATTTTCGTTAAGCTATCTAGCCAAGCAAGACGCTCTCCTTTTTCAGTTTGCTGAATTTTTGAGTTAAAAAAATCTATTTTAGATTGAATACCTGCATTTTGGGCAGTTATTTGGAAAGTAAATAATAGAAAAATAATCGTAAGGGTAATCTTCATATCGTTGTAAATGAAGGAAGATACGGCATTTTTATATAAAAAACACAGTTTGAATTTTTTAAACAAAAGCCAACAAGACAACACTTTTACTATGAGTGTTTTAAGGTATATTTAAATATTTATGGGTTTGTAGAGACACTTTCCATTTTGGGTTTGCCATGACATAATCTACAATTTCTGGAACTACTTTATCGCGTTTGCTCCATTCTGGCTGCAGATATAAAATACAGTTTTTATTAACCTTAGCAGCCTGCTCTTCCGCAAAACGGAAATCGTCTTTATTGTAAACAATGACTTTGAGTTCGTGAGCTTTTGCATAAACTTCTGTAGTAGGCAATTTCATTTTTTTTGGTGACAAACAAATCCAATCCCAAACGCCTGTTAATTTATAGGCTCCAGAGGTTTCAATGTGCACTTGTAAGCCTTCAGCTTTTAACTGAGTTGTTAAAGCAGTCATATCCCACATTAAAGGTTCGCCTCCTGTTACTACAATTGTATCGCTATATTTTTTAGCATTTTCAACAATTTTGGTTATTTCTGTTGGTGGGTGTAATTCGGCATTCCAACTTTCTTTTACATCACACCAATGGCAGCCCACATCACATCCTCCAATTCTAATAAAATACGCCGCAGTTCCTTTATGAAATCCTTCGCCCTGTATGGTGTAAAACTCCTCCATTAAAGGCAACATCTCTCCTTTTTCAACCAATTTTATTACCTCTTGAATCATCCAAAATAATTTTGGGTGCAAATGTACATATATTTAAAGGAAAGACGAATGACAGTTTGTTAAGAACTGTTGGATGTTTTTTTAAAAATATTATACATTATTTTGATGATTTTATTTTTTTATTCTAATTTGAAAAATCTAAATTGGTCTCAAGCTCTCTCAAGCATGAATAAAATAGTGTATTGCCTAATAGTGTTGCTATGTGCTCATAGTAATTGCTTTTCTCAGGTAGGTATTGGAACTACCAACCCTGATTTGTCTTCGGTTTTAGATATTGAATCTATTAATAAAGGTATATTGGTTCCTCGTTTAAGTAATAGTCAAATAAATACTATAAGTGATCCAGCAACTGGCCTATTAGTTTTTAATTCAGACTTGAATGAATTTCAATTTAATTGCGGCAATAAACTATCTCCCGATTGGAGTAAAATTTCGCATAACATGTCGGTAAAATATAGTAACACCAGCACTACTATTGATATAAACACACCAACCTTTACTGATGTACCTGTTTTTGGGTCTCAAGATTGGAATGATGATAGTACTCTATATAACCAGTCTGGTAATATCATAACAATAAATGCTACAGGAAGATATAGAATTACCGCAAACATCTCTTACGGAGTAGCAAATGCTGGGAACAATTCTCATACGCGTTTAGCTGTAGAGATGCAATTAGCTATAAACGACATTCCAACTGGCACTTTTGGGAGTACAGGTTATGTAAGACGATTAGCGGGGCATCATGAAGCTTCATTGCACATTACTGAAGTTTTTAATATTACAGCAGGACAAAATATTAGTGTAAAGACTAGACGAGAAGGAAATACTGCTACTTCAACCTTCAGTAGCGCTGGCACTTCTAATATTTACATTGAAAGAATTAAATAAATTCTTAAATAAATCTTATTTTTTCCTTCCTCAATTTTCCTGTATTTTTACGCAAAATAAAAAGGATGAACACTAAGGAGGCTTTTTTTAAATACATCGCAAAAGGAAATACTACCAAAGGAGAAGCCATAACTGTTGGTGCAGCTATGTTAGATGGTGAAACCGTTACTGGAGCGCATGTGAAAATACCTTTAAAAACCATGAATAGACATGGTTTAATAGCTGGAGCTACCGGAACGGGTAAAACCAAGTCCCTACAAGTTTTAGCTGAAAATTTAAGCGATAAAGGTATTCCTGTATTACTTATGGATATTAAAGGCGACTTAAGTGGCTTGGCGCAACCAAGTCCTGGACATGCTAAAATTGATGAGCGCCACGAAAAAATTGGACTTCCTTTTGAAGCGAAACCATTTCCTGTTGAAATTTTAACCTTATCTGAACAAGATGGTGTGCGTTTAAGAGCAACCGTTAGTGAGTTTGGTCCTGTACTTTTATCTCGGATTTTAGATTTATCTGAAACACAATCTGGTGTGGTTGCTGTTATTTTCCAATATTGTGATGATAACAAAATGCCTATTCTGGATTTAAAAGATTTTAAAAAAATATTACAATACGCTACCCAAGAGGGTAAAGCAGAGTTTAATGAAGCTTATGGCAGAATTTCGACGGCATCAACGGGATCTATTTTACGTAAAATTATAGAATTAGAGCAGCAAGGTGCTGAATTGTTTTTTGGCGAAACATCCTTTGATGTTGATGATTTATTAAGAATTGACGAAAATGGTCGTGGTTATATTAATATACTTAGACTAACCGATATTCAAGATAGACCAAAGCTATTTTCAACCTTTATGCTCAGTTTATTGGCTGAAATCTATTCTACATTTCCTGAGCAAGGTGATAGTGATCGACCAGAACTCATCATATTTATCGATGAAGCACATTTAATATTTAAAGAAGCGTCAAAAGCACTTTTAAATCAAATTGAAAGTATCGTAAAACTTATAAGAAGTAAAGGTGTAGGCTTATATTTTGTAACACAAAACCCAACTGATGTTCCTGAAGAAGTATTGGGGCAATTGGGCTTAAAAATTCAACATGCATTAAGAGCCTTTACTGCCAAAGACAGAAAAGCAATAAAATTAACAGCTCAAAACTATCCAGATTCTGAGTATTATGATACTACAGAAGTATTAACATCTTTGGGTATTGGAGAAGCTTTAGTATCTGCCTTAGATGAAAAAGGTCGTCCAACACCTCTTGCTGCCACCATGATGCGTGCGCCCATGAGTAGAATGGATGTTTTAACCGACTCTGAATTAAGTAATCTGCTTTCTAAATCTAAATTAGTTAAGAAGTACAATGAAACTATTGATAGAGAAAGTGCTTATGAAATGCTTAATAAAAAAATAAAAGAAGCTGATGCTGAAGAGGCTAAAGAAAAAGTAAGAAAAGAAAAAGAAGCCCTTAAAAAAGCAGAGTCTAAGAAAAGAAAAACGAGTACCCGCCGAAAAAGCACCGCAATGAATCCCATTATTAAAGTATTAACGAGCGCCACTTTTATTCGCAGCGTGTTTGGTATTTTAAATAAAGTGATGAAAAGATAAGTCGATAATCGACATTTATTAATATATAACTCATAACCGTTTCCCTAAATAAAGCATCATTTTAAACTAAGGAACTAAATAATAAAACCCCATTCAATTTATGTATAAATCCATTTTAATCATCATTATTATCACGTCTCTTTTCACGAGTTGTAAAAAAGAACAAAACCCTTTTGAGATTAGTAATCAACATATTGGTTTACTAACCGACTCTACTCAAGTTAAAGACTTAAAACGTGTTTACGCAAATGATTCTATTGTTAAATTTATTGGTGGAGATGAATTTACAGGCAATGTAAATAACATAGAGATTTTTGAGAAAGGTGGAAAAAAGCTATTAACACTTACACCAAAACAATCTTTAGATTCTACCTCTACAATTGCGAGTATACGCATACTTGATGCGCGTTATAAAACTGATAAAAATATTACTGTAATTAGCACTTTTAAAGATATTAAGAACAACTATAAAGTGTCTAGAATTAGTAATTTAATTAATTCTTTAGTGATAGCAGTCGATGACATTAATGCCAGTTTTACGATTGACAAAAAAGAGCTTCCTGCAAATCTTAGATTTCTTATGGATTTAAAATTTGAAGCCACTCATATTCCAGATAATGCTAAAGTAAAATACTTTTTTATCGGTTGGAATAATTAATAGAGAAACAAAATGAATCCATTCATAGTAAAAATACTAATTGATGTAGCACGTAAAAAACTTGAAAAAAAACAAGATAATGCCCCTGTTACAAAAAAAGAAATAGTGCCCTTAGCACGGGATTATGAAGTGGAGGTCTCCCATGCTGTAAAAGAATATCTTTATATAATTATTGGTGTGTTTTCAGCTGGTTTTGGGTTAAAAGGGTTTTTGCTCCCAAATAATTTTATTGATGGCGGCGCAACAGGTATTTCTTTACTTTTAGAAAATATAACTTCATTAAACCTTGGGGTTTTATTAGTTATCGTTAACCTACCATTTATCTATTTAGCTTCTAAAACTATTGGCAACAAATTCGCTGTAAGAAGTATAATAGCTATAACTTTTCTAGCATTAGTTGTTCATTTTGTTGACTACCCTACCATTACTGAAGATAAGTTATTAATAGCTGTTTTTGGCGGATTCTTTTTAGGCTTGGGCATTGGTATGTCTATGCGTGGTGGCAGTGTTATTGATGGCACAGAAGTTTTAGCCATTTATTTAGGACGAAAATTGTCGCTTACTATTGGAGATGTATTATTACTGATTAATATTTTAATATTTTCTGTTGGTGCTTATGTGCTTTCTATAGAAACAGCGCTTTATGCTATTTTAACCTACCTAGCGGCAGCAAAAACCGTAGATTTTGTTGTTGATGGTGTTGAAGAATATGTAGGTGTTACCATAGTTTCAAACAAGCATAGAGAATTAAGATTAATGATAACCCAAAAGCTGAGGAGAGCTTGTACTATTTACGCCGGAAAAGGTGGTTATGGTAAAAACGGAAACAGCTACGACAAAGACATTATTTATACCGTGATAACCCGTTTAGAACTTGCCAAGCTTCAAACAGAAATTGATAAAATTGATAGAAACGCCTTTATTATTATGGGTGTTGTAAAAGATTTAAAAGGCGGAATGATTAAGAAAAAACCATTAAAAGATCAATATTAGACACCTACAAAATTATGTCCCAAAAAAAATACACCATTCAAGATAACCCTTTTGTTGTGCCAACAACTGATGGTAAAATTATAAAAGAACACTTTGGAAAAACTACTGATGGAAATTCAGAAATAAGCATTGCTCATATGAAAGCACCAGCAGGATGGAGTGAGCCTTTTCAAACGCCAGAATTTGATGAGTTTACATTTATAATTAGTGGCAAAAAACAATTTATTATAGAAGGAGAACAGATTATTTTAGAAGCTGGACAGTCTATAAAAATTGAAAGAAACACAAGAGTTCAATATTCTAATCCGTTTACCGAGGTATGCGAATATATAGCTATTTGTACTCCAGCCTTTTCTATGGATTTAGTAAACCGAGAAGATTAAATGAATAATTATCTTCCAAAAATAATAGGAGGCACTATAAATTTTACGAGTTACTTTTCCTCTCGTTTTGCCGCGAAACTAGCTATCGATTTATTTTCAATGCCCAAGAAAGGTAAAATTCAACCTAAAGAATCTGAATACCTTAAATCTGCAACTCAAGACCATGTTTTTTTTGAAAGTCTTTCGATAAAAACCTATAACTGGAAAGGCGATAAAGAAACCATTTTGCTTGCCCACGGCTGGGAAAGCAATTCGTTTAGATGGATGGATTTAATTGAATCGTTAAGACCTTTAAATTATAATATTATTGCATTGGACGCACCCGCACATGGCGCCTCTGGAGGCAAACTTTTTAACGCCCTACTCTATGCAGAATGCATTAAAATGGTCGTGGAAAAATTTAATGTACATACTATAGTTGGACATTCTGTAGGCGGCATGGCATCTGTTTTTTTTCAGCATAAATATCAAGTAAAATCTATTGAAAAATTAGTTTTATTAGGAGCTCCTGCAGATTTTATTGGCGTTTTTAGTCGCTATGAAAACATGATGGGTTACAACAAACGTGTTTCTAAAGCACTTGAAAACCAAGTACTAAAAAAGTACAACCACCTGCCAGAATATTTCTCACCAGCCGTTTTTTCAAAAGAGATTAAAGCAAAAGGACTTATTATTCATGATAAAAAAGATAGAATTATTCCTTATAAAGACGGTTTAAAATTTAAACAGAACTATGCGAATTCGGAGTTTATTGCTACTAAAGGTTTTGGTCACGGTCTTAAATCAGAAAAAGTATATCAACATATCTTAGACTTTTTAAACGACTAAGTTTATTGTACTTTTGAAGCATGGCAGAAGTAGCATTAAAACGTATTAATAAATTTTTAAGTGAAGTGGGTTATTGCTCTAGAAGAGAAGCAGACAAACTCATAGACGCAGGCCGAGTAACCATTAATGGTGTTATTCCAGAAATGGGCACCAAGATTACTGCAGATGATGTTGTTGCTGTTGATGGCGTAGAGATTACTAACACCAAAACATCTTTTGTGTACATCGCCTTTAACAAACCAGTAGGCATTGTTTGCACAACCGATACTGGCGTTGAAAAAGATAATATCATTGATTTTATAAATTACCCTAAACGTATTTTCCCTATTGGACGGTTAGATAAACCCAGTGAAGGTTTAATTCTTTTAACAGATGACGGTGATATTGTAAACAAAATTCTTCGTGCGAGTAACAACCATGAAAAAGAATATATTGTTACGGTTGACAAACCTATTTCACAGACCTTTATTGAACGCATGTCTGTTGGTATTCCTCTAGCGGAATTAAACAAAACCACTAAAAAATGTCAAGTAGAAAAACTGGGGACTTATAAATTCAAAATCGTTTTAACACAAGGTTTAAATAGACAAATTCGTAGAATGTGTGACTATTTAAATTACGAGGTACAAACCTTGAAACGTGTTAGAATTATGAATATTAAGTTAGACACGCCCGTTGGTGAATATAGAGATTTAACTAAAGAAGAATTCATCGAGTTGAACGCGCTTTTAGAAGATTCTACAAAAACCTTCCTTAAGAATAACAAACAGAAAGATTAAGGTAACATGTTCTCGATACGAGATGCTTCTTTGATAAAATATAGTAAAATTAAAACTGTTTAAACTTTTATATGCAAAACACATCGCCTTTTCATTTAGCAATACCCGTTCATAATTTAAGTGCATGTAGAACGTTTTATAGAGATGTTTTAGGTTGTGATGAAGGACGAAGTAGCGACCATTGGGTAGATTTCAATTTCTTTGGGCATCAATTAGTAATTCACTACAAACCGAAAGAAACAACAACCAGTTTACACACAAATCCTGTGGATGGAAAAGATGTTCCTGTACCTCATTTTGGAGTTGTTTTATCTTGGGATATTTTTCACGCTTTCGCGGAAGATTTAAAAAGTAAAAACATAGAATTCGTAATTGAACCGTATGTGAGGTTTGAAGGTTTAGTTGGAGAACAAGCCACAATGTTTTTTTATGACCCTTCTGGAAATGCTTTAGAATTTAAAGCTTTTAGAGATCTTAATCAGTTGTTTTCTAAATAAAGAGCTACTCATTCTTTTGCCTTTTGCCTGTTAGGTAAAAAGGTAAATAGATTACTAAAAAGAGTGGTATAATTATTATTTGCGCGACTATAATATACCAAGGCCATTCGCCAAAATAATCAAGCAAAGATGCTGATTGTGGTTTCTCATTCAGATAAAAATAATTAGCTTCTAAAATCTTATTTATAACAACGATTATAATAACATAAATCTGCAATGCCAAAAAGGATTTAAACACACTCTTCAATGTAGGCCGCATATTAAAAACAAAAGTGGCATAAAAGATGACAATTAGCAATCCTAAATGGACCATCCAATATCTAAAATAATCAAAATTAGGGAAGCCCAAAGGTATATCTGGTGTTAAAACAGCCTGTAGCGTGCCTCCAATAATCCAGAACACTAACACTTCATACATCCAAAATTTTCTGTAATACGTAAAAATAGGAATTATTATACCTAGTAAACTACACAGATACAAAGGCAAATCTTTAGATATATTATAAAAACCAAGACTAATTATATGAGCGTGAAAGACAATGACTATAAAACTAATAACACAAGCAAAAATATGTAACGCATTCTTTTGTTGTGTTTTATTCAATTCGCGCTGAGCATATTTTATAAAAACAATGCTAAATAATAACGCCATTATTATTGGAACGAAGTGTTGAGTACTGCCAATAGTAACTTTACTAAACAAAAAAACTGCATTATAAATTGTAAAATTCATAATGCAATTTAGTTAAATATTGTTTATTCTATTTATTATGTCTCTCTTTAGCCAACAAAGTATTTTTAAGTAACATGGCTATAGTCATTGGTCCTACACCACCAGGAACGGGCGTAATATAACTTGCTTTTTTGCTCACACTTTCAAA
>Ga0213861_10004567_pt1 | contig 11284 bp, 10 predicted proteins | sample PICome_4_FD_160110 | JGI IMG/M metagenome (GOLD analysis project Ga0213861, IMG submission 160110) | Coastal seawater microbial communities near Pivers Island, North Carolina, United States - PICO131 | ecosystem: Environmental > Aquatic > Marine > Coastal | place: USA: North Carolina...
GAGCGCATATCTGCTTCTTGCATATAATCACTTGCACTACCACCAAACCCATGAAAATTAAGCATTAGTGGAACAGAAGATGTTCCATCATATGAATTAGGTATGTATAAAACATATTCTCTATTGATACCATCGTGAACTATGGACTGTGCATTATTATTTGAGTAACATTCCTCTAGATTTTTATTATCATCTTTTTCACAACTACTAAGAATCGTTAGTAAGAAAGTAAATAGTAAAATTGATTTTTTCATCAGATTCTATTTTTTTAAAACTACGACTTCTTTTTATTATTGTGCATAAATAAAAAAACGGTTACACTATATAATAGTATAACCGTTTTATTGTTTTAGTAGCGAGGGCTGGACTCGAACCAGCGACCTTCGGGTTATGAGCCCGACGAGCTACCTACTGCTCTACCTCGCGATATGACCGCAAATATACAAAACTTATATCCTATAACAAAGGCATTCTATAAGATTGTATCTTTACCACATGATAAAAAATGTTCATAGGTCAGGTTACGTGTCTGTTATTGGAAACCCAAATGTTGGTAAGTCTACATTGGTCAATGCTTTAATGGGGAGAGACCTCTCCATTACCACTGCAAAAGCGCAAACCACAAGACATCGAATTCTTGGTTTTATTAATGGTGAAGATTACCAACTCATACTGTCTGATACCCCTGGAATCATAAAACCAGCCTATGAGATGCAAAACTCGATGATGGATTTTGTTAAGGAATCCCTCGATGATGCGGATGTGTTAATTTACATGATTGACGTAGCAGAGCGAAATATTAAGGATGAACGTCTGCTTGAAAAAATTCAAAAATCAAAAACACCACTTTTGGTGCTGATTAATAAAATTGATACTTCTGCTCAAGAAGAATTAGAGGAATCAGTGCAGCATTGGGCTGGGATCTTCCCAGACTCAAGTGTTATTCCTATTTCGGCTTTAAAAGGATTTTTTATACCAGATCTATTAGAAATCTTAATTTCAAAAATACCAGAGTCTCCACCTTATTTTCCCAAAGATCAATTAAGTGATAAACCCGAGCGATTTTTTGTTAACGAAGCGATCCGGAAGAATATTTTGGAAAACTATGATAAAGAAATTCCCTATGCAGTCGAGGTTGTCACCGAGGAGTTTATAGAGGCAGAAAAAATCATTAAAATTCGATCAATAATTTTGGTGGAAAGAGAGACACAAAAAGGGATTGTAATTGGCCACAAAGGAGCCAAGCTAAAACGTGTAGGAATAGGAGCTCGAAAGGATTTACAAGCTTTTTTTGGTAAAAAAATACACATAGAACTTTATGTGAAAGTTCAAAAGAACTGGCGTTCTAATCCACTGCAATTAAAACGCTTTGGTTATCAAAACTAAGCTTTATCGCTGTTTCCAATAGAATTGCATTACTTTTGCATACAAAATAATAAACGTGGGAGGTATAGTCGCCGTTGTAGGAAGACCTAATGTAGGTAAATCAACATTTTTTAATCGTCTAATTCAGAAACGAGAAGCCATCGTAGATGCGGTTAGCGGAGTAACGCGCGATCGCCATTATGGAAAATCAGATTGGAATGGAAAGGACTTTACGGTCATTGATACTGGAGGTTATGTAGAAGGAAGTGATGATGTCTTTCAAAAAGAAATCGACAAGCAAGTAAACCTTGCCATAGAAGAAGCAGATGCAATTGTCTTTATGGTGGACATTGAGGAAGGGGTGACAGGAATGGATCAAATCATTGCTCAAATGCTGCGCCGTTCCCAAAAGCCTGTTTTTCTGACTGCTAATAAAGGAGACAATAATAAAAGACTCGAAAATAAATCTGAATTTTACGTTTTAGGGTATGAGAACATCTACCCAGTTTCTGCCATTAATGGAAGTGGAACAGGAGAATTGTTGGACGACTTGGTCGAAGCTCTTCCAGATGAGCAAGTAAGGACAGATGACGGCCTACCAAGATTTGCAGTAGTCGGAAGGCCGAATGCAGGCAAATCATCATTTATAAACGCACTAATCGGCGAGGAACGTTACATTGTAACTGACGTTGCCGGAACAACAAGAGACAGTATTGATACAAGATACAACCGTTTTGGGTTTGAATTTAATCTAGTTGACACTGCAGGCATAAGAAGAAAAAGCAAGGTTAAGGAAGACATAGAATTTTATTCGGTAATGCGATCCGTTCGGGCAATCGAACACAGTGATGTCTGTTTGGTTTTGGTCGATGCAACCCGTGGATTTGACGGACAGGTTCAGAATATTTTTTGGCTTGCGCATCGGAACAACAAGGGTATCGTGATTTTGGTCAATAAATGGGATTTGGTAGAAAAAGAAACACAATCCTCCAAGGCTTTTGAAGAAGAAATTAAAAAGAAAACATCTCCTTTTGTAGATGTTCCGATTCTGTTTATTTCTTCAATAAACAAACAAAGAATTTTTAAGGCCATCGAAACAGCCGTTGATGTCTTCAAAAGACGTGCTGAAAAAATACCAACGAGGAAACTTAACGATATTCTATTACCGATAATTCAGTATCAGTCACCTCCAGCATATAAAGGAAAATTTGTTAAAATAAAATTCTGTACGCAATTGCCTACATCGCATCCGCAGTTTGCATTTTTCTGTAATTTACCTCAATATGTTAAAGATCCCTACATGAGGTTTTTGGAAAATAAAATAAGGAAGAATTTTAATTATAATGGCGTTCCTATTCAGATCTATTTTAGGAAAAAGTAACTAAAGTTTATTTTTAAGTTCTTCGAGTTCGGACTTTACTTTTTCAAGTTTTTGAATCAAAGCCAAGTTCCCTTCAGAATCAGAATCTTTAAGTTTTAACTGCTTCCTTGTTCCCTCTAGTGTAAGGCCTTTCTCTTTGATTAAATAATAGATTCGTTGAATGTTTGCCACATCTTGGGGCGTATATTTTCAAGTACCTCTCTCTTTTTTTTTTGGCTGAATTTCAGCAAACTCTTTTTCCCAAAATCGCAACAAAGAAGTATTCACATTGAATGCCTTCGCGATTTCTCCGATACTGTAATATCTTTTTTCTGGAAGATTAACTAACATCAGTCCATGGATTGGTTTTCTTGATTTGCCAAGTTTAGCAATATGTCAAACTCTTCAGCAGAAAGGTTTCCATAGTAGAAATTCAAAGGATTAATTCTTTTACCATCTTTAAAAATTTCATAGTGCAAGTGAGGCGCTACGGATCTACCCGTACTCCCAACATAACCAATGATATCTCCTCTTTTTACTTTCTGTTTCCTTCTAACTTTGTAGGCATTTAAGTGGGCGTATAAACTCACATATCCAAAACCATGGTCGATTCTTATGTGTTTTCCATAACCAGGAGCCCTGTTGTCAGCTCTTCCAACAACACCATCGCCTGTCGCATAAACGGGGGTTCCTTTTGGAGCACTAAAATCCATTCCCCAATGAAAGCGCCTTTTTTTAGTAAATGGATCCGTTCGATAGCCATAACCTGAGGCCATTCTTTTGAGATTGTCTTTATGAATCGGCTGGATCGAGGGGATTGTTTTCAAAAGATCTTCTTTACTTTTTGCTAAACTTTCAATTTCATCTAAAGATCGTGACTGAATAACCAACTGCTTGGTTAAAATTTCCAATCGTTTCGTGGTCCCTATAATAAGATTAGAATTGTCATAGCCCTCAAGCGTTTTATATCGATTGACTCCTCCAAAACCAACACGTCGTTGTTCCTCGGGTATTGGACTGGCTTCAAAGTAGACCCTGTAAAGGTTATTATCACGGTCTTCAATGTTTTCCAATACATATTCGATTTGACTTAATTTTCTATTGAGTAAATCAAATTGTAACTCGTAATTTTCTAACTCTCTAGATTGAAGAATTTCCTTGGGAGTATTTAAAGCTTCAGTATTGAGGAGTAAGAGTAACATTAGGATACCAAAGAATAGAGAGGAGAGCAAGAATAAAATGAAATTGGATATTTTTAAAGCCTTTCCAGACTCTAGCGGTCGATAAGATAATGTTTCTTGGTCGTAGTAATATTTAACCTTAGCCATAAACTATTTTCTTATATATTTTGCTTTCTTTTGCTAAACATTTAAGCAAAGATAATAATTAAATCAATCCAATTAACCAATGGGTTTTATTACTATAGTTGTAAATCTTAAAATACTATATTTGTAATAGCTTCTTAATTGCCAAATATCACGATGAAAGCCGCAGAAATACGCAAACAATTTCTTGAATTTTTTGAATCAAAAAATCACACAATAGTTCCTTCAGCACCGATGGTTGTCAAAGACGACCCTACGTTGATGTTTACCAATGCTGGGATGAATCAGTTTAAATCCTTTTTTTTGGGTCAAGAACAACCTAAAAACAAAAGAGTAGCCGATACACAAAAATGCCTCCGGGTATCTGGAAAACACAACGATCTCGAAGAAGTTGGCATTGACACTTATCACCACACTTTTTTCGAAATGTTGGGAAATTGGAGTTTTGGAGATTACTTTAAAAAAGAAGCAATCGAATGGTCTTGGGAACTTTTGACAGAAGTTTATAAAATAGATCCTAAAAAAATATATGTCACTATCTTCGAAGGAGATGCTTCGGAAAAACTAGAAAGAGACAACGAAGCATTCGGGTTTTGGAAAGCCATTATTCCAGAAGAAAAAATATTACTTGGAAATAAAAAAGATAATTTTTGGGAAATGGGAGAACAAGGTCCTTGTGGGCCCTGCACTGAGATTCATATCGACCTAAGAACAGAAGAAGAAAAAGTAAAAGTTTCAGGAGCATCATTGGTCAATAAAGACCACCCACAAGTCGTTGAAGTTTGGAATCTGGTATTTATAGAGTTTAATAGAAAAGCTGACAAAAGCCTGGAGCCGCTTCCCAATAAGCATGTCGACACTGGCATGGGGTTCGAAAGGCTTTGTATGGCACTTCAAGGAAAAACATCTAATTATGACACTGATGTTTTTACCCCATTAATCAAAGAAATTGAAACTTTAACAGCGTCTCAATATGGAGTTGAGTTAAATACAGACCGTGCAATTCGAGTAATTGCAGACCATTTAAGAACTGTTTATTTTGCAATTGCAGATGGACAATTGCCCTCCAATACTGGAGCAGGATATGTAATTCGACGAATTTTAAGACGTGCCATTCGTTATGGTTTTACTTTTTTAAATCAAAAAGAACCTTTTATGTTTCGTTTGGTCGAAACACTTAATCTTCAATTAAAATCAGTTTTTCCAGAATTGGAGAAGCAAAAAAACCTTGCTTTAAACGTTATCAGAGAGGAAGAAACCTCCTTTCTCAAAACACTAGATCAAGGCTTAACTTTATTAGATACTTTGTTGTCCTCAACCAAGGACAAGAAAATCAATGGTGCGAAAGTTTTTGAACTCTATGACACTTTTGGTTTTCCATTAGATCTTACGGCGCTGATTGCAAGAGAAAGAGGTTTTTTGATAGATGAAGAAGGCTTTGACAGTCAAATGAAAAAGCAGAAGGAACGTTCAAGAGCGGCATCCCTTTCTGTCACTGACGATTGGCAAGTCCTCTATGAAGACGAAGTGGAGGAGTTTGTTGGATATGATTTACTTTCAACTCAAGTTAAAATCACGAAATACCGAAAAGTAAATACTAAAAAAGACGGAGATTTCTTTCAATTGGTTTTAAACATAACGCCCTTTTACCCAGAAGGAGGAGGTCAAGTAGGAGACAAAGGTTATTTGGAAACTGAAAATGGAGTGATTCATTACATATTAGACACCAAAAAAGAAAACAACCTCATTTTACATTATTGCAAGACACTTCCTCAAAATATAAAGGGAAAGTTTAATGCTGTAGTTGATCTTAAACAACGACACCGTTCTGCTGCCAACCATACGGCAACCCATTTGATGCATCAAGCATTAAGAAATGTTTTGGGGACTCATGTTGAGCAAAAGGGATCGATGGTGCATTCTGGAATGTTTCGTTTTGACTTTTCTCATTTCTCTAAGGTAACCACAGAAGAATTGGCAGCGGTCGAGAATTTTGTAAATGCACGAATAGAAGAACAACTTCCACTTCAGGAAAGTCGAAATATACCCTATCAAAAAGCACTCGAGGAAGGCGCAATTGCTTTGTTCGGTGAGAAATATGGAGATACAGTCAGAACAATACGATTTGGACAATCCATGGAGCTTTGTGGAGGTACTCATGTCGCAAATACTTCAGAAATATGGCGTTTTAAGATTACTTCTGAATCTGCAGTCGCTGCAGGTATTCGTAGGGTAGAGGCGATCACTGGAGATGCCGTTATCAAGTTTTTTGAGGATCAGAGTCAAACTCTTCAACAGCTTAACTCTCTTTTAAAAGGTCCGCAAGACATCGCTAAGTCTGTTCAGCAACTACAGGAAGAAAACTCCCACTTGAAAAAGGAACTTAACGATTTACAGCGACTCAAAGGTCAAGTGGTTGCCAAGGAAATATTAGGTGAAATAAAAGAAGTCAAAGGCATTTCTTTTTTAGCAAAAAAAGTAGACATGGATGCCCAAGCACTAAAAGACCTCTCCTTCGAATTGGGCAAAAATTTCGATAATTTATTTTTGGTACTTGGAGCTACAAAAGGTGACAAACCAATTATCAGTTGTTATATTTCAAAAGCACTAGTTTCTGAAAAAGGAATGGATGCAGGAAAAGTAGTTCGCGAGCTTGGAAAATATATTCAAGGAGGCGGGGGTGGACAGCCTTTTTTTGCAACAGCAGGGGGTAAAAACACAGCAGGGATTACCCAAGCTTTGAACGAAGCAATAAATCTGATTTAATTAAAAAATAATTATTTATTGTTCTGGAGGATAAGTGTTGAGTATTTCCGTTACAAACAATCCAATGCGTTCGTCTCGATCTTTAGTATACTCAGTGATTCCACCATTACCTTTTCCTTGCCAAACCAATTGCTTGGTGTTTCCATCGATTAGATCGATATATAAAGTACCTTCAGTATGGGAACTCACCGTGTTGAAGTTGGGTCCAAAAGACCAAGGGTTCCATCCCCAATAACCATAATTCATTGAGTTTACGTAGACTTTTTCCTTAGCCGTAGTGTTGATGCTAACCAAAAGGTCTGGTGTTTTTGATTTTATAAGAGACTTGCCAGCCATTTCTTTATCGATCGCTTTGAGAATTCTTCGCTTATCTAAATCAGAGATTTCAACCTTATCAATTCCTGGCTTGTAAAAAGCATAAGTTTTATACTTTGAAAAATCCACACCAGAGTCGTGGTCGGTATAAACGCGAATGGAGCTACAGCTTACCATCGTTCCAATCAATAATAATAAATAAACTTTTTTCATGACGATGATTTTATATTATATTAATCACAAAAACTATGCCTATTTTATATTACTGTTTTTGGATCGAAACCATAAGGGCAGTGACGGCAATTATTTTTACAGCAATATCCCCTTTTGAGATGGTATTTTTCTGTAAAAACGCGATAGCCTTCCGGGGATAAATAAAAATCCTCTTTTTCTAATCGTGGGGAAGGTTTATAATTCATTGCTTAAATATAACTATTTGTATCGATCTTGAAGCCTTAAATTAGAGGCATTAGCTGTTTTTTACTTTATCTTTAGATTTTTACTTTAAGATTTAAACACATTGCTTTTTCAGGCTAAAAATTCAATAAATCAGTGGGTGACTCGTTTTGATGGGATTGAAATCACAGTAAAACGAGAAGACCTTTTACATCCTTATGTTTCGGGAAATAAATTTAGAAAGTTAAACCATAACTTAACCCTAGCGAAGCAAAAAGGAGCGGAGATGCTTCTTACTTTTGGCGGCCCTTACTCCAACCATCTTTCAGCGACAGCGGCAGCTGGAAAAATAATGGGATTTAAAACAGTTGGCTATGTTCGGGGGGAGGAAGAAAGATCAGAGAATCCAACTTTGAAGTTTTGCAGAGCACAAGGGATGGAACTCTTTCCCATTTCTAGAACGGAATACCGTCAAAAACACACATCACAATACCTTGAAGAACTTAGAGAGAAATGGGGCTCTTTTTATCACCTCCCTGAAGGGGGGACAAATACATTAGCGATCAAAGGGTGTTCTGAAATACTGACGGAAGAGGACAAAGAATTCGATGTGATTTGCTCTAGTGTTGGAACAGGAGGTACTTTGGCAGGAATTATAGAAAGTACTAATGAGAATCAAAAAGTTTTGGGCTTTGCAGCCTTAAAACATTTGGGACTAAAGGAAGAAATTAAAAAGTACACCCAGCGAGATAATTGGGAACTCAACCATGATTTTACCCATGGGGGATATGCCAAAACTTCAAAACAATTAATTGATTTTATAAACACCTTTAACAAAAATTTTAAAATTCCTTTGGACCCAGTCTACACTGGAAAGATGCTTTTTGGTATTTTTGAATTAATTAAAAACAAACAATGGAAATGGGGAAACAACATTCTTGTGATTCACACAGGAGGACTTCAGGGAATTGCAGGAATGAATCAACAACTGATAAAAAAGGGATGGCCAGAAATTACACAGTAAAAAATCTCCTGCTTTTTTGTGCTGCATTTCTTTTTCTAAGCTGTGGTGCTTCTAGGAAAGTTGTGGTTCGGAAGGAAAATAAATCTGCTTCAACCCAATCAGTTCCTGCTGAAAAGGTTCCTGAGAAACTAAAAGTCAAAATTAAAAAACCCAAGAATAAATTATCTACCGAAGAAAGAGCGAATCTTTATATAGCGACCTATGCTGAAATTGCAGTTAGCGAGATGAAGAGACATGAAATTCCTGCAAGCATCACTTTGGCCCAAGGAATCCTAGAGTCAGGCATGGGGACGGGTCGTTTGGCCGTTGAGGGGAATAATCATTTTGGAATAAAATGTCACAAAGATTGGAAGGGTAAAAAGATCTATCACGATGATGATGAAAAAGGAGAATGTTTTAGGGTTTATTCGGATCCTGCAAAATCCTATCGCGACCATTCCTTGTTTTTAAGTGAAAGGTCACGTTATGCCTTTTTATTTAAGATTAAAAAAGGGGATTATAAAGCTTGGGCAAAGGGACTTAAAAAAGCTGGTTATGCAACAGATCCAAAATATCCAGACAAGCTAATTAGTTTAATTGAACGTTTTGATTTAGATAAATTTGATCATAAAAAAAAGAATAAGAAGAAAAGTGAAACACCTTCTTTAGTGGAAAAGGCTGAAAATAAATCAGTTAAAACACATCAAGTTATAAAAGGAGACACTCTTTACTCAATCTCTAAGAAATACAATATTGACCTTGAAACCTTGGTTCAAAAAAATCAAATTATTGATAATACGATTTTTTTAGGTCAGGATTTAATCATTCATACAAACGAATAGTTATGCGATATCAAAGAAGTAGTGCGCTCTATCAAGCTGCGCAGAAAGTAATTCCGGGCGGAGTAAATTCTCCTGTAAGGGCGTTTAAAGCCGTTGGGGGAACTCCCGTTTTTGTTGAAAAAGCAAAAGGAGCTTATCTGTATGATGAAGATGGAAACCGACTGATTGATTATATTTCTAGTTGGGGGCCAGTTATTTTGGGACATGCTTTTGAACCAGTAATTAAGGCTGTTATTGAACGCGCCAAGTTAGGAACCTCCTTTGGGATGCCAACGGCTTTAGAAACTGAAATTGCAAGTTTGGCGGTTCAAATGGTTCCGAACATTGATAAAATTAGATTTGTTAACTCAGGAACCGAGGCATGCATGAGTGCAATTCGTTTGGCAAGAGGGGTGACAGGACGTGAGAAAATAATAAAATTTGCAGGCTGTTATCACGGCCATTCAGACTCTTTTTTAATTCAAGCAGGAAGTGGTGCGGTTACTTTTGGTTCGCCCAATAGTCCAGGTGTTACACAAGGCACGGCAAAAGACACCCTTTTGGCAAAATACAATGACCTAGAAAGTGTTGCGGAAATTTTAAAAGAAAATGAAAATCAAATCGCAGCAATCATTGTCGAACCCGTAGCCGGAAACATGGGATGCATACCACCCACAGAAGGGTTTTTGGAAGGATTAAGGAGTTTTTGTGATACTCAGAGTGCATTACTTGTTTTTGACGAAGTCATGACGGGATTTCGTCTCGCCCCTGGAGGTGCACAGGAGAAATTAGGAGTAAAAGCTGACATCATCACTTTTGGAAAAGTTTTAGGAGGAGGTCTTCCCGTGGGAGCTTTTGCCGCCAAAAATGAAATCATGCAACACCTTGCTCCGGAAGGACCGGTATATCAAGCTGGAACTTTAAGTGGAAATCCATTGGCAATGGCGGCAGGTTTGGCCATGTTATCTGAATTAAATCAAAATCCATCAATCTTTTCAAGCTTGGAAGCTAAAACCAAAACCTTACACGAGGGTATGGAAAGTATTCTTTTGAGAAAAGGAATGCCATTTCAGATTAACCGTTTTGGTTCGATGATTTCGCTTCATTTCACTGCAGAAGAAGTCGTTGACTTCGAAACTGCTGCTTTAGGAAACAATGATTTTTTCAAGAAATACTTTCATGGCATGTTGGATGAAGGAATTTACTTACCTCCAAGTGCTTTTGAAAGTTACTTTTTAAATGATGCACTATCAATGGAAGACATTGATTTTACACTGAAAGCGTTTGAAAAAACAATAAAGAAGATTTAAGCTATTCTTTTTTTAAATATTAGTAAGATAACCTAATCTTATTAATCATGAAAAAAAACTACGTACTGATTCTTGCCCTATTTAGTGTTTATTCTTTATCAAGTCAAGAGTACTTTACAAGCCTCCCTGAAAATCCAGATCCTGGTAAATGTTTTGCCAAATGTATTTTACCAGATGAATTTAAAGATGAAATTGTCAAGATTGAAACAGAGCCAGAACATGAAATATTAAAAGTAATCCCTGCTTCATTCGAAATTCGGTATGAAGATTTTGTTCTTGTTCCTGCCTCGAAAAAATATATTTATGAGCCTGCAGAATATACTACTACAATAGACACACTGTGGGTTAAGGATCCATATAACGAGCTTTCAGTTATACCCGCTAGTTTTAGTTCGGACACCGAAGAAATAGAAGTAAAACCTGCTATTGGCAATTGGGTTGCTGGAGATAAAGATCCAGAATGTCCTTCTATCAATCCTGCAGATTGCCGAGTTTTTCATTATGTAGAAAACCCTGCTGTTATTAGAACAATTCCTAAGCGAAAATTAATTGAGGGGCCAAATACCAATAAAAGAAGAATTACGGGTCAGTATAAATTGATTGAAAAAAAAGTTGAAACTAAA
>Ga0213861_10004569_pt1 | contig 11276 bp, 9 predicted proteins | sample PICome_4_FD_160110 | JGI IMG/M metagenome (GOLD analysis project Ga0213861, IMG submission 160110) | Coastal seawater microbial communities near Pivers Island, North Carolina, United States - PICO131 | ecosystem: Environmental > Aquatic > Marine > Coastal | place: USA: North Carolina | collected...
TTCCATATTAAATAATTTTATAAGTTTAGCATAATATTTAATATTTTCAGGATTAGTGATATCACCCGTTTTATCTATACCCCAATCCCAATTATTAGGATGTCTTTTTATTATTCCATAAGCATCTTTTATTTTTGCTAATCTAGGATGTAAGCTTTGTGCTAACCATTCAAATTGAGTAAAATTTGTTTTAGTATAAATATAATTATTTAAACAATTTATAAATGTTCCTGGGGCTTCACAAAAATGAAACGATTTAAATACACCATTCTTATTTAAAGGCACAATATTACATTCACTAATAATTTCATACATTTTTAACCACGCTTGTGAAATACTTTTATCATCTAATATACGTTGAACTGTTAAATTTAAATTATGAGATTTATCTTTACCTTTTGACCTATAATACCTAAATTCTTCTTTAAAATTATCATAATCTTCATTTGGATTAGCTTTTGTAAAGTCTTTTCGTGAATCTATTGTAAGATATGCTTGTTTTATTGAATTATTACTATTAAATAAGGCTTTGTCTAAAGATATATAATTATTATGTTTAAATAATGACTTTTTCTGGGTAATTGATTTTTGTGATGTTGATTTTTGTGATGTTGATTTTTGTGATGTTGATTTTTGTGATGTTGATTTTTTTGATTTTTTTATTGATAATTTAAATAAATTATTAAAAAAAGAATTTGAATTATTTTTAGTTTTTAATTTTATAGATTTAGATTTAAATGTTGGTTTTAATTTAGAATTTAAAATGATTGATTTTGTTTTAAATATTGGTAGTGAATTTGCTTTTTTACGAGATTTTGATTTTGATTTATATTTTAGTTTTGGATTTAATATAATTTTATTTACTATGTAAGTTTGAAATGGAGTTTTAAATTTGCCTAAAATTGGATTACTTAAACCATACATATCATCTAATATTGTTTGATTTGTTAAATCACTAAGTTTATCTTCAGTATATTTATCATTAAAAGGTATATTATATTTACGACAATACATTATACTAGACATAATTTGGTCTGGATTTGGTAATTTAGTTTTATTCATAATGTCAATTTGTTCTGGAGAGGATAGAATATTTATCATTTTTTGTATAAATAAACATTTTTTAAAATTTATTTCTTCTGTAAATTCTTTTATTTTATCATATATTTTATCATTAATATTTGTATCTAAGAAACTAATAATTTGTTTTGGTATAGTTTTAGGTATAGATATAATAGGTTTAGTAATATGTAAGTCTTCTCGTATAGATTTATCGTATATATTAAAATCTTTACCTTCATTAGGATAAAGAGTTTTAATAGTATCTAGAATTTTTAATAATTTTGAATAATCATTTTTATTAGTATTATCATTTTCATCTATACCTTTAAAATTCTGAAATATTGTCATTATACCAGACCTTTTTAATTCATTATGTATTTCTGGTTTAAATAAATTATATTTTTCAAAATATTTAGATATTATTATTATCATATCTGCCTCAAATTTATAATCCAGGTAGTTTATATTTAAAATAAAAGTTCCACCAATCTTTAAATTTTTTAACATAAATAAAATACTTGCAAAACGACAAGGTATATTATAATAATTTTCATATAACTCTATATTACGATAAAATGAAACTACAGAATAATATATTATTTTATAATAGTTTGTATTTTTATTTATAAAATTAAAATTTATTAAATTATAAATAGAATCATTAAACTCAATATTTTCAATATTATAAATATTAGAAATATTTTTTATATAGTGATTCCATTTTTCTAAATCATATAAACTATAAACATTTTGTTTTATTGTCAATATATTTTTAATATTTTTAACTTTATAATTATTAAATTTTATTACTTCAATAAAGCTTAAATTTGTTCCAATAGATAATATTGAATCATTATTATAATTAAAATTTTTAAATATATTATATTTATTAAATAATTCATTTATATGATAAAAATTTAATCCTATTGGTTTATATTTAGTTAAATTTAAGGTTTTATTATTAAATTTATGTTTCATTAATGATTCATCATAATTAATTAATAAAAAATCATATAAATATATTTGTGTATTTTTAAATAATTCTCTTTCACTTGAAATATAATATTTATTTATATCATTGCTATAAAATGATAAATTAAAAACTTTATTTCTCAATAAATTAGATTTTAATACATAATCTGAAATTATATTTTTTAAATATAGTTGTTTTTCATTATTAGTAAATGATAATTTATACATTGATTTATTTGCACCACCTTTTACTATATTATTATATTCTAATGTTAGATATATTTTTTTATTAATATATGGAAATACATTAAGTTCTACTTTAGTCATTTGTAATTCACTTAGAAATTGATTTTCTTCCAGATTATCATATAATGATAAAAATACTAATGTAGGATTATATTTAGTTTTATAAATATATATATTATTTTTTTTACATAAGTTTATAAAAAATAATAATTCGTAATATGTTGTATTATCTTTTTTAAATAATGAACCTTTATTTATATAATAAAGTTCTTGCGAAACACAAAAAAAATTTTCATTAATTCCTGTTAATGTATTTAGCCTATTTCTATTATCTTTTTTATTATCATTATTTTTAAAAACATATAAATACCATATTCTATATTCTAGTTCATGAGATTTAAGAAATTTTGTTTTATTATAAATATATTTAATAGTAATTATACCAATAAATTCAGAATTTACTTTAGAGTCCCCATCAAATAAATCTAATAATTTTTTATGAGATTGTATTTCATATATTTCTTGTTTTTTATTTTTAGGGTTGGGAATATCAGATAGTGTATCTTTAAAATTTACTCTATTAATAAGAGTATTTAAAACTGGTAAATACAATCTAAGAAAACATAAAGGGTTATTATTATATGTAGCGCATTTACTTACAATCATATTTAATAATATATTCCATACTACTAATGGATGGCAAGAAAATGGATGATTTTTTGTAGATGGTAAAATTGAAATAGTAATATATAATGGTAATTCAAGATTATATAAATATTTAAAATTTTCATTAGTAGAAAATCCATATATATATTGCACATAGTCTTTAGCTTTAATTTGTTTTTTAATACTATCATAATTTAATATACCATCAATCCAGAATTCTTCTGATAAAAAAGTTTTAGCATATTCATATTCAACTTTATTAATTTCAAATAACTTTTTTATAGACTTCATTATTTTTTCTAATTCTACATTATTATTTAACATAGTAATATTTCTAAGTTTCTTAGGACTAAATTCAATTAATTTACAGTGTTTATTAATATCTTCCTTAAGTTCTTCTGTTGTATTTAATTTTTTAATTATTTGTTCATAATTAATTTCTTCTCTTTTTTTTTCATTTTCAAAATATTCTTTTAAAGGTTTTGATTCTGTTTTATTATATCTATCATCTATACTACATTGATTTAATCCTTCAACGCGCTTTCCTAATGTATTAAAAAATTCCTCATCTGATTGGTTTTCTATTTTAGTTCTTATACCAACATTTTCTTCAAAGTTTTCATATGGTAAAGAACTTTTATTATATAAGTCTTCCTGAAATAAAGGATATGGTTTCTTATCACTTGTTTTCATATGAATATCAGGTTCAGTTAAACTTATACTATCAATATATGTTGTTTTATATCTTTCAAATATTTCTTCAATATCTTTTTTATATTTATTATCATATATATGTTTTTGTATTATTTCACCTTCGTTTTTATCTACTTCATCTGCTAATTGACTAAATACACCTTTTTGAAAAGCTTTAAACTTCGCATAATATTCACCATTAAAATTATTTTTTTCTTTTTCTGATGATGTAAAATAGTTATCCAAATTTAATAGTGTTGCTTCGCTTTTATTTGTTTCTAAAAAATTTTGACTTTGTCTTATATGATAACTCTTATCAGTTTTTAATGTAACTTTAAATGGTGTATTTACAAATGACATTTAAAAATATATTTTTATTTTAATTTATTATATTGTATTATATAATAAATATTTTAATATATATATATAAATTTAAAAATAATATTATTTATAATATATATACATATATTAAAATATTATACAATATAATAAACTAATAATATAATAAAAAATGTCTATTTATAAACCTACCACACCTTTTGAAAATCGTTATAAAACACATCGTATATTACATTATGGAAAACCTTATTCTAATTATAAAACATATACTATTAAAACTAATCATTTAAATAAAGAACATATTTTAGCAATACATATAGATAATCAATTTTGTAATAATATACCAACAAACAAATCATTATTAACTGAAATTAATGAAACAACAACTTTACTAAATACTAAATTAATAAATAGAAGATTTGTTGAAATAGAATATACTCCAGAACAAAATAAACCTAAACTTGAATATATAATGACAGATGATGATATTAATGACCTTTTATCTAAATATGGTTATGTTATGGATTAAATAGTTTTATAATTTTTATTTAATTTTTTAATTTATTTTTTTAATTTAATTTTTTAATTTATTTTTTTAATTTATTTTTTTATTTAATTCGGTTATTATCAATAAAATAAAAAATGATTAAAATTTAATAAACAATTACTATTTTATATAATAATTAATTTAAATTTACTATATTTATAATTAAAACTAAAATGTTAGATATTATTACAGATTTTATTTCAAATAATACAACAATGGTTATTGTTGCTGTTATAGCATTAGTTGCTATGGTTGGTATGTTTATGTTTAAACCCCAAGCTTTTAAACCAACAGACCCTCAACAATTTCAAGGTAATGATATGGAAATGCGTATGGATAATCCTATGTGTGATATGGATTCTGGTGTTTGCCAACCTCATCAAGAAATGGAACAACAAATGACACCTGAAATGCAAGAACAAATGATGCAAGAACAACAAATGACACCTGAAATGCAACAACAAATGATGCAAGAACAACAAATGACACCTGAAATGCAACAACAAATGATGCAACAACAAGAAATGAGCACAGAAATGTAAATTTTATATTATTATTATAATTTTTTTTATTATTATAAATTTATTTTTTTTAGTTTAACATTTTTTACATAAAATAAATATTACAATTACAAATTTAATTTACAAAAAAAAGAAAAAATAGAATAATTGTAAAAAATTGATTTTTTATAATTAATTTTATTTTTATTATCTTGGATAATAGTGTTTATCAGAAATGGCATCATCCCGTTCCACGAACCGTCAGTCCCCCTCTGTATTAAGTTCGATGATGAAAAGAACCTATAAAAATATAGGTTCCACTGCTATTTTGAATCCAAGGTCCCGTGTATATTTATGTTCACGTAAGGGTACGAAAGGCGAACCCTACAGCACCGATACCCGAAGTGGAAACAAAAACTTTGTAAAAATTATGTTATTGGTGTGACTTTCATAATAATTGCGATGTTATGTTTATATTTTAAAATTTTCGTTGCTTTAAATAAGTAACTTTTTTTTATTAATTATTTATTGATTATTTATTAATTATTTATTAATTATTTATTGATTATTTATTAATTATTTATTAATTATTGATTGATTATTGATTATTTATTAATTATTGATTGATTATTGATTATTTATTGATTATTTATTGATTATTTATTGATTATTTATTGATTATTTATTAATTATTTATTAATTATTTATTGATTATTTATTAATTATTTATTGATTATTTATTAATTATTTAGAAATATTATTTAATTATAATTAATAAATAAAATATATATTAATATTAATAATAATAAATAATAATATATATATAAATAATAATATATATAATAAATATAATTTATTTTTTAAAATGGTTGTAGGAAATACATCAAAATATGTTGAAGGTTTTGAATCATTTACTGCTGATGATGAAATGATGCTTGCTAATTTAAAACAAGCAGTTAACTATACTAAAGCTAATATGGAAATTAGTAATATTAATAATAATACAAGTAATAGTAATAATAAAAAAAATATGCCTCCTATGAATCCTAAAGATAGAACTATAAAAACAGATATGTCTAAGACAAACAAATCTAATAATAATAAAACAAAAAATTTACAAATGAATTCAAAATCAAATAAAAATAATACTATGGATACTGATATGAGTGATGATATGGGTGCTGATATGGGTGCTGATATGGGTGCTGATATGGGTGCTGATATGGGTGCTGATATGGGTGATGATATGGATGATGATATGGGTGATGATATGGATGATGATATAGTTACTACGATGGGTGGTAATAAAGGTGGTAGTAAAAGTAGTTCTATGAATACTGATATGGACGAAGATGATATGGATGATGATGAAGATATGGAAGAAGGATTCCAAGGTTCTCAACACATAGAATGTCAAACATTAAGAAAAATGCTTCTTGCTTTACTTATTACATTTCTTGGATATATGTTAATTTTAGGATTTACAAATAATTTAATTCCTATTACAACCTACGCTCCTGAATTTAAACAATTTAAACATTTAATCTATGGAGGATTCTTTTTTATTATTGTCTATATATGTTTAGAAGTATTTTAGATTCGATATAGAATAATTTATATTTTTATAATTTATATTTTTTTTTTAAAGTTTTATTTTTTAGATTTTTTAATTTAATAAGTATTATTTTTATATAAAATCATAATATAATTATAAAAGTAAAACCAATTATGAATTTAGAATAATGTGATAAATATAGATATGTTGGAAAATAACAAATACTATAAATTTTTTAAAATGAAAAACAAAAAAAATTAAATTGTGCTATATTATTTGAATTATTACAAACTATTATTTTTTTACACATCAACACTATATATTTTATAATGTATGCTTAAAAAAGGAACGCGAATACCATATCCTTTAACACGATATGTTTTACCAACATTTAATTTGGCGTAATCATCGGCATTATTAAATTCACCTTTAAACCATACATCAGTAATATTGTAAATTTTATTATCATCACTAATAACATAATAATAAAAATTATTATTATTATTTGCAACATATTTTTCTTTAATTGTAATCTCTTTTTCAAATTCAGTATTATAAAATAATATAATATTAAAGACTAAAGTAAATATTATCATACCTATAACGGTTTTAAAAGTAAATAATAAAACTTTATTATCCATTTTTTATCTATTTTAATTACTCTTATTATTGTTGGTTAATTTAAATTAATATATAACTTTAAAGATTTAATTAAGTTTATATAATATATTAATATTATATTATATATTATTTATTAAGTAATTATGAATATAATAAATAGATAAAAATATTAAAATATTAAACTATAAAACAAAAAATTGTTTTTTTTATTTTAAATTAATAAATAGTATTACAAAAAGAATTATTATTAATACTATTATTGTTTAAGTATTTACACTTTCTATTCATATTTTTTAATATTTTAGGTCTATAAAATGACTGATGAATATCAAGTATCTATGGATGTATTAAACCTACAAATGATGGTTGATGGTTGGCGTCAAAATAGTTATGTATCAGCAAGTAGTGTGGCATCTTATATGAAGGCTATTGAATTAGCTAACTATCTTAACACACATTTACCTTTTAAACTTTGTATTGTTGATAAAGTTGATGGTCATTGTTTTAGAATACATTTACCATCAGGTCAATTGATATCTGTATCTATTCCTCCAGATTGTAATAAAGGATTGACTATGGAAAAAATTAATACTTGGCGGATAATTTACGAAACTGCTCTAATTAAAGACGATAATGTCATTTATAACACAAAAATGGGTTTGGGTTATACTGATGTTTGTCGTTTTTGGTCAAAGGAAAAACTTGTTGAAGAACTTGTAAGAGTAAATTCAATTATTTCTAAGAAAAACAAAAAAGAAGCTGCTAAAAATGCAAGAAAAAAAGCAAATCGATTATTACGATTACAAACTGAAAATTAGGAGTATTTGTAGTTAATAGAATTGGTTAATACAATTATTAAATACAATTTTTATTTAGTAATTATATATTTTTTTATATAGTGATTTTTTTTATAAATTCATTAGCAATTTTTAATTCTTTGTCTTTCTCAGTTTTTGGTTTTTTTATCCATGCTTTAACAATACCATTATAATACGTTGATGATAATTCTTTTGAATTTCTATCTATAAAATGATGAAACACTGTATTCCAAATCATATTCCATTCTCCTTTTTTTTTATAATTACCCATTTTCATAATATAACCATCACCAGAGATATATGGTTTTCTCATAGTCATACCACCATCAGCCCATAGAGTCATACTATATACATTTCCTATCATTACCCAATCATAACTATCTAATGAAAATTCCATAAACCATTTATAGACTTCATCAGGATGTATTCCTACTAAATTCATAAAATTACCAACCACCATTAATCTTAAAATATGATGAATATACCCATCATTCATAGCCAACATAATCGCATCATCTACTGGTTTTATAGTAGTGGTAGCGTTATACCATTCTGGTGATAATTTATGTTTATTGTTAAAATAATTACTGTTTCTCATTTTATTACCGATGTATTTATAAATATAACGTTGATATTCACGCCAACCAATGACTTGTCTAATAAAACCTTCATATGTAGATATAGAAATATGTTTATGTTTAGTATAATAATTAGTTACAATAGATACAACTTGTTCTGGGGTAATTAAACCAATGTTTAACATTGGTGAAATGGTTGAATGAAAAAGAAAATTGCGAGGGACACTATCAATACTATCTTCATAAAGACCAAATTCTTCTAAACGATGCTTACAAAAATGCTCTAACCAAGCAATACTACTTTTATGAGTAATAGGAAAATGTATTGAGTCGGTTGTTATTTTTTTACCATCTTTTACATATAAAGGTTCTAAATTGTTTGGAAACTGTTTTTCTATATAGCTAATTGCTTCTACTATATAAGGATTTGGTTTATTAGACATTTTAGCATCATTTTTAGGAAGAGATGGAACTTTAGTGTCTATTGGCATTTTATTACGGTTTTCTGTATCATATGATTTTTCATCTTTAAGAATATCTAACCGTTCTTTTTGCCATTTATAAAAACTTGCGTGAGTATAAGTATTTTCTTTTGTTTTAGACTTATGAAACTCTTCTAAATTTGTATTAGAACATAAAAACAGTGGTGAATCTAAATAATTTAGTTTTTTTTTAAATAATTTAGAATATTTTGCTTCTAAATACGTATCTACTGGATCAAACATATATATTTTGGAATGTTTATTTATACTATTATAATTTGCTTTTGTTTTTAATTCATCATAATTTATATAAGATACTTTAATATCAGAATGAGATTGGGATCCTACTTTATCATTAACTAAATCATTTAATTTTTTTATAGTAGTTTTATTTTGTAAATAATCATTATAAAACTTGGTAGATGCTCTATGGTAGATAAGTTTTATTTTGTTAAAATTTAATTTCGTATCACGTTCTCCAAAATAAACTGGTTCTTCTATAATATAAATATCTGTTAAATTTATATCTTTTGAATTAGTTTTTTCTTTTGAATTAGTTTTTTCTTTTGAATTAGTTTTTTCTTTTGAATTAGTTTTTTCTTTTGAATTAGTTTTTTCTTTTGAATTAGTTTTTTCTTTTGAATTAGTTTCATTATCCAGATATAATTGTATCTTTAAATTTTTAATTAATATATCTATATCAAAAAGATGTATTGGTAATATTACTAAACAATCTGAACTCATTTTAAAATTTATAAAATATAGATAATTTATATAAATTATATAATATTAATATATATTATTTCTTTATATTAATAACTAATATAGAACTAATATTAATAATATTAATATAATTATTTTATAATATATATATATATATATTTAATATATAATATATTTAATATATAAATATAGAAATATTAATAATATGAATCATTCAATGACGGAACCTAAAGAAATAATAATAATGATGATAATGATGTTTATATCTGGATTACTATCCAGTATGAATAATTGGGTAGATAAAATAAGTGATATTCAATTTCATATAAATGATATTTATATGTCATTATTAATGTGTGGTTGGTCTTTAATATTAATGGGAATATATTACATTCATTATAAAATTTTAATTATTGGTATTATAGTTACACTTATCATTATGTATTGTATAAGAAATCAACTTTTTATTGATGAAACACAGTATTTAAAAGGAATGATACCTCACCATTCAATGGCTGTTTTAATGAGCAAAAAATTAATAGAAAAAGAAAATAAAACAAACACATTTAATTTAATACCATTGGTTAAAAAATTTATTAATAATATTATTGATACACAAAATAATGAAATTAAATTTATGAAAACTATATTAAACTATAAATTATAAAAATAATAAAAAATAATAATAATAATTTAAAAATTGATTTATTTTTTTTATATAATTATATTATATATTTATGAAGTGTATATAATTTAAAATGGATATGAATAAAGAAAAGAAATATAAAAATACTTCTATATTTACTCGCCCTAAACCTGAAAATATAGAACCAACACAGTTACACCAAATGTATGCGACGCTTGTCAATAAAGGAATAGAACCTATTGATGGTATGACATTTCAAAATTTTAATGAAGAACAAGAAAGAACACAAACACCTTGTTCTCCTGAGTATATTCGAGATAATACTCATTTTTAATTTTTAATTTTTAATTTTTATTTAACAATATTATAATTAAATAATACTATTATTTAATTTTTTTTATTTTACTTTTTAACTTATTTTTAAATGAGAACAACCGCCTATACCACATATACTACTACTAAGCCCACCACCTGTAATACTATTTGTTCCAATACTACTACCACTTTTTAATATTAATACTAAAATAATAATTGCTATTAATAATGTTAAAGCAAATATACATACACTAAATATAAGATATGGATAAATTTGTTCCAAAATATAATTTATTAATGGTTTTAAAATTTTATCTTTAATAGGTTGTTTAATATCATCTCCATCATTTATTTCTATTATACATCTATTTGTTAAATCAAATAATATTTCACGTAAATCCATTTTATATTTTATTATTTTATATTTTATTTTATTATTTTATTATTTTTTATTTTATTATTTTTTATTTTATTATTTTTTATTTTTTTATTTTATTATTTTTTTTTTTATTT
>Ga0213861_10004576_pt1 | contig 11262 bp, 8 predicted proteins | sample PICome_4_FD_160110 | JGI IMG/M metagenome (GOLD analysis project Ga0213861, IMG submission 160110) | Coastal seawater microbial communities near Pivers Island, North Carolina, United States - PICO131 | ecosystem: Environmental > Aquatic > Marine > Coastal | place: USA: North Carolina | collected...
CAAGAGGCCGTGTCCCAGTTTGCTCGTTCAGTCGGTCTTCCAGAATCTGCTGCCCACGGTGGTCTCAGCCCGGAAGAGAAGGTTAAGTGGGTTCGTAATCGTTCGAAGTCGAACGTGACGATGATGGTCGGAGATGGATTCAATGATGCAGCAGCCCTTGCTGTTGCAGATGTTGGGGTTGCCGTAGGGACTGGGGAATCCGTGAACCTTGAAGCTGCTGACATCCTTATTCCTGGAGATGACCCCAGCATGCTTACAGAAATGATTGACCTCGCTCGAAAGGCACAGAGAACATTGATGCAGAATCTCTTTTTCTCCGTGGCCATCACCTTGACGCTGGTCTTTGCAGTTGTACAACAATGGTACGACCAACTTTGGGTTGGTGTGCTCATCCACGAAGCCTCAGTCATCCTCGTCATCCTCAATGGGGCTCGGCTTGCCCAAAACGGAGAAGCATTGGTTCTTCTCAAGGAGACGCTCCGCACGATGATTGACGATACAAAGGAAGCCTTTTCTTGCTTCAAGCAACGGTATTTGAGCCCCAAATCCGACGTCCCTTCGGTTTGACCGACGCGACATCTTCAAACCCTAAGAGCCAATCTGCACATTAGGTGGGACGATGGGACGAGTACGAGGGGACCCAATTACGACTGCCCTAGCCCACCCTACACGCAGGGCGGTCTACATTGAGTTGGCCTCTGCGGAAGAACGCAGTACCGTCCAATTGCAAAAGGCGGTTGGTGTTGACCGTTACAACCTCTATCACCATCTGAAGAAATTGGCCTCTCTTGAATTGGTGGAGAACCATCGTGACCAAGGAAGGGCCCGATGGTGGCGAATCAACCAACGAGTCGACCTTCCTGAATTGCTCAACATCACAGAAGGAACTGCGCCAACTCCAACACCGGCTCCTGCGGCACCAATCGCTGCATCACCCGTTGCCACCATGGCATCGCTGGCCATCGATGAAGAAGGAAGGGAAGTCATCGTCCTTGACCTCGAAGGTTCACGAGACCAAGTGAGTGCAAAACAATTGATTGCTCGCCTCTCCGATGAATTCGGTTTGACAATGGACATCCCTTGGAATTTCATCCCAGAACGCTTGGTATTGTATTCCAAGAAACGCTGACCATCAAGGTGTTTACATGTCCGACGAGCACGTAATTGAATCCAAAGTTTCGCCTCCTCCGCTTTCATGTCCCAAATGCGACGGAATGCTCCCGATGAAACTGGGAGAAATCAGTTGTACCCTTTGTGATGCTAAAGTCCGTATTGAGCACCCTGTCACACGCCGCAAATGGATGGAAGAAAAAGTCAGTTGTCCAGAATGTTCCAAAGTCCTCGTAGCAGGCGTTGATTCACGACCCGCTGAATTGAAGTGCGGCATGTGTGATACATACTTCACGCTTGCAGAGCAGACGCCAAGAGTCGAGATCTCCTGCCCCGGATGCAATCGCCAGCTTCGTATGAAGCGCCGACCCGGTCAGCGAGAGATAGAGTGCCCAGCATGCGACACAGAATTCACCGTCCGCTTCTGATTTGAGGTTCGGCGCGGTAAAATTAGGTGTTGAAAGGGCTCCTTCATGCACCGGTTCCGTCGCGCTCCTTATCTATGAAGAGAAGTCCATGAAGAAGTGGATGGGATTCCAATGACAGTGAGCGAAAGCCACGACAACGAGGCCGTGAAGGCTGCGCAGATGCGTCGAGAGAACACGGAACGCGTCACGCTTGCTTCGCTTCGTTCCCAATTCACATCAAGTTCAACTTCAAGCCTCGACGAGGCGTTGGGGACCCAGGCTCGGTTCCGACAAGAAGAGCGACTGCGGGCTGATTTGCGCCGAGAACGTCGTCTTCGTCAACAAGCGATTACAGAGCGAGTCAACGCCATGCAAGAGGCGGTGAGCAAAGACCTTGCAACTCAACATGAAATGACCCTCGATGCCCTTGAACAAGAGTTGCGAAGCAACATGGAAATGGAACTTGAGCAACTGGAACGAGATGCATTGGCCCAAGAAGAATCCAGAATGCGTCAGGAATTGGACCTCCGCCTCCACCGACAGGTAGGTTCTCTGAGGGATCAACATGAAGTTGAACAGGACAAACTCCTCGAAGAAAGGAAGCATGAGATCAAGTCAACGATTGAAACTCAACTTCACGAAGAACACGAACGCAGGCTTTCAATTCAAAAAGAACGCCTTTCTCTTGAATACAACCAAGAATTACAACACCGTCTCCGCGATATCGAAGCAACGCTAACACAAGAAATGGAAGAGCGTTTCGTTGAAATGGAAGAGCGAGAGATTTCCCGTCTAGAAGAAGGACATGCGGCTCTTCTTTCTGAACGTGAAGATCAATTACGCCGAGGTATTCGAACACGACTCGAACAACAACTTCGTCAACGGCTGAAGCAACGTGAAGCTCGTTTAAAGGTTGAATTTGAACGACGCACTTTGCGGCTTGAGGAAGACATCGCTCAACAGCTTCAATCGGACATTGAGCATCAACTTCGCAAGGAAACCGACAATCTTGAAGAGCGCATGCGTGAAGACGTAGAACTGGCCATTGCAAAGCGCAGGGGCGATCTACGTGTTGAAATTGAAAAGGAGCTTGACGGACAACAATCGGCGAAACTCGCAGAGCGAAAATCCCGACTTAAGGCCAAGTATGACTTGACCTTCAGCAAAGCAGTGGATGACATATCTCGTTCCCTACAAGATGAGATCGAAGCGGAACTCGAACACCGCATGGAGCATGAATTCCAAACCTATCGCAATGCCCGAGAAGCCGAGATTCAAAACCGCCTCTCAAGGTACCGATACGAACGGGAAGCAGAACTCAGAGACCAACTGGAGGCCCAATATGGAGCCAATAAGAACGATTGGACAGAGCGCCTTGATCTCGAATATCAATCCAGAGAAGCAGCGGCCAGGAAGGCGATCATGTCTGAGGTGGATGCACAACTACGCAACGAGCGCCTCACTCACGAGACCGACTTGGACCTTCTCAAGGAAGAAACCACCCTTGAGTTGGAAGTTGAAATGGAAGAGCGCCTTCGTGACTTCAAGACCCGCAAGGAAGAAGAAGTTGCAACTCAACTTGAGCGCCAACTTGACAAGCGTGAAGAAATCATGCGAAACAAGGCTCTCATCGATGTCCGTAAGCGTGAATCTCAAATTCGTGCTGAAATTGAAGGCCAACTTGGCTTGAAGCGTGCTGAAATCCGTGACCGCTTGAAGGGACTCTCAGAGAAGATGGACTCCTTCAAGGAAATGGCTGAAGAAAAGATGCGTGATGCAGTCAGTCAGCAAATTCAGTCCGAGATTGAAATGGATGAAACCGAACTCCAAAGCAGAGAAAAGGAATTCAATGCGTTGCAGTCCACCGATACACGTGCCGAAAAGCGCCAAAAATGGATGCAATCAATATCAGGCCAAGCACCAGCAGCATTTGGCTCAGGAGCCATGGATCCTTCAGCACTTGGAGCTCGGCCAGATGGCCTGGGTGCAGCAGCAGGTCGACCTTTGCGTGGAATTATGGGCCAGCAAAATCAACCTGAAGCCCGCTTGGGTCTTGGCGGGATGAGAGCACCGTCAACCAGTGCGAAGCCTTTGGTGAGCGCTCAACCCGTTGTTCAACCGATTCGCAATGTACGCCAGCCACTGGCTCAACCCGCTCGCAGCATCCGTCAGCCCATTGGACAATCTCCTGCTACGATTACACCACAAGAAGACATTGCAATGGAAGATGCCCAGGTAGAGCAAGATTTAGTCCAGCCGTTGGTTGAACCTGTTTCAGTTGAAGAACCAGCAGTTGTTGAGGAACCAGCAGTTGTTGAGGAGCCAATTTCAGTCGTTGAGCCTGAAACTGAACTCCCTCCTGAGGATTCCATTCCCGAAATAATGCCGGAAGTGGAGTCCGAGACCGAGCATCCATCCGAACTCTCTGAAGAGGTGGAAGAGCCTGAACCATCAGCATCCCTCCGCCCAATTCGCGGCGTTCTCTCTCCAGTAGAAGATGCAGTAGAATCAGCGACTCTAACACCAGTTGGCCATATGCTCATGCCGGCAAAGAAACGAGGAGGGCCACCTTCTTCATCGGTAGGGCGACCTACTGCAGCATTGCGTCCGGTCAAAGGAACATTGACACCGGTTACCAAAAAACCGGTAAAGAAAATGGTCCCAAAAGACGATGAAGATGAGGAATGACCTCATCCGGGGCGTTCACAATCATACGCGCTTTTCATATCATACGGTGACTTCCGTACCATCATGAAGCGCGCTTATACTGTCGTTGCAATCTTAATTTTGTGCCTTCATAGTGCAACGATGGGTCTTGCAAGCGCTGAGTTACCCAACATTACTGATGCTGGCGAAACCGACGAACTCGACCGCGCATTGGTCTTGTGGTCTGTCCTTGATGACGGTAAAATCTTGACCGTTGATGCGTATGGCAATGTCAGCATCAATGCTCTTAACAATGGAATACTTTCAGCGCAGTGGACACTTTTCCTTGAGGTAGATGCGCAGAATGCCCGTCTTGATGACGCTAAAGAGCTCGTCGCAATTGCCCACCAAGGAGGAGCTTACGTTGTTCAGTTGAGTACGGAATCAATTACAGAAAACATCACCCTCCCAGACCCCGTTAACGATGTTGAATGGGACCATCAAGGTGACTTATGGATCGCTCAATATGCTGGAAAAAGAAAAGCAGAGGAATATACTGCGTCCATGGCAACCGGTATCGGTTCTACAACCATTTCATCTGGAATCAGTGCGTTCGAAATTTTAACAGATGGACGCCTTGCCATTGCATCTTACGATAAGAAAATCTACATTCACGATAATGGGGGCGCTCTCCTCAATACCATCACGGATTCAACGGGAATTATCTCCTCGCTTGTAGAAACTTCGAACGGCACGCTTCTTGCTGGAACAACTGGAGGGACCGTCTACAAATTCGATACCGATTCATGGAGTGTTGACACGCTCAATCTTCCCCATACCAAGCAAATTACGTTCATGGGAGTATATGGGGAAATGTTTGCTATAGGCGCTAAACAGGGTCAATTCTCGTTGGTAAATTCTACCGAATTCACGGAATTGGAAACCTATGTCGGAACTGGTGATGTTATCGGTTTCAAAGGCACCTTTTCTGGCCAACTCTTCATCGCCGGAACTTCTCCAACCTCTTCTGCCATCCGGTTCTATGACTTGGATTCTGATATGGACGGAGTCAACGACCTCAACGATGATTTTCCAAACGACTCCACTCAATCCAGTGATGCCGATGGAGACGGTTATGGAGACAACGCCAACGGCTTCAATCCTGATACATTCCCTGCTGATGCTACGCAATGGGAGGACGTTGATGGTGATGGATACGGTGACAACCCCACGGGAACAAACCCGGATCTGTTCCCAAATAACGTAGACCAATGGAGCGATTTGGACGGAGATGGTTACGGTGACAATTCAAACGGCCAAGAGGGAGATGTTTTCCCAGAGGAAGCAACTCAATGGAGCGATACAGACCTCGACAATTACGGTGACAATCCAGAGGGATTTAGACCTGACAGTTGCCCGACGGTGAATGGTTTCTCCACCATAGACCGCTTCGGTTGTCCTGACGGGGATTTCGATGGTTATTCCGACCCAGATACAGATTGGGTAGCCATCGACGGAGCAGACGCCCTGCCATCACAAGCAACTCAATGGGAAGACCAAGACGGTGACGGGTATGGGGATAATGCAGATGGTGAAGCCCCTGATACATGTCCTTGGGAATATGGGACTTCAACGAAGGCTTGGGAAATTGATGCTAACAGTACCATTGGTTACGTTGAGAATCCATCCTATGGATGCCTGGATGTCGACGGAGATGGATGGGTTGACCGTACAGAATCTCCCCTTATGGATAAAGATCCAAACGAGCATTATGATGGAGACGGTGATGGAGTCGGTTCAAATGCCGATTACGACGATACAAGTCCAAACATTGCAACAGAGCAAGATTACTGCTTGAACAATAAAAACGACACCTCTGAAGGATGCATTGGCTGGAACAATCCTGCATACCAAGCATACAGGAACGGCTTAGTTAACGAAACAGCCCTCGGATTCTATGCATGGAACGCCTCGCTACAAGATGAAGCACGTGGCGATTCCCCCCTGGATGTTGATGAGGATACATTGAATCAAGTGATCAAAATCGGCCTTGCTGTGTTCGGTGGATTAACTGCAATCATTCTTCTCGTTGCGTTCCTCGTTAACAAGCGCAAGCAAACCAGCACACAGAAGGTGTACGGAGGTGTTACCGCTTCTCAATCAACAAATGCTTCCAAAGAGGCTCTCGAAGGGAAAGGTGGAATGTCTGCAGATGGCGGAATCATATCAGATGATATCTGGGATGACGATGTTAAACAACTTGACTTCCAACCTGAAAAGAATGGCTTTGATGATATGGAACTCAAGGGCGGCGATAACGCTGCAGAGCCATCGAGCATGACCTACGATGAAGAAAGCATCGAATCCATTGCAGGTATGCCTTCTCAAGTCGCTCCATCTGAACCTGAAGCAACACCGGACGCAACCATTCCCGATGAAGCCCCTCCTCTCCCGGAGGGTGGGCTGCCGGACGGTTGGACTGCTGACCAATGGCGTTGGTACGGTCACGAGTGGTTAGCAAAGTACGGGGATAATTAGACCCAGACGATGGGTAGACTTTCCTTCAATGAACCCAGTTCAGCGCCAGAATAAATTGGCTTGCCATCAACTTTGAACGTGCTCATAACGAGCCAGAGAAATCCATTCCATGCAGTAGAGTCAGCGAACAACTCGACTTTTCCATAGATGGCTGCCATCAGTAATTTGGATTCGTCAGTATCTTCACCACAGAGGCCTTTAACCAATTCTTTCGCCGTAAAGCGATAACCAGGTGGGCGCCATAGCATCATGGAGATCACACCTTGAAGGGAGCCAAGTTCAAACGTTCAGCTAGGTGGTCCACATTGACATCAACCGCCATCTTCATTCGTTCTCGCAGCGTGTCAATTTCACCCTTCATCTTGAGCATTTTATGCGTCCGAATCATCTCGTTAAGGAGTTCGTTAACACTACGGTGTCCTCCTGTCGTTCGTATGGTGTTCAATTGCCTACGAATCTCATAGCTCACACTGACTGAAGTCATCCCTTCGCCTGTCATACAGATACCCAATGAACCCTTGACTTGGCTGCCTACTTAACCTGTGCGAAGGCATGGAAGGGTACAAGCGTGATTTGGGCGGCATTTTCTTTGCGTCGTGCAGAAGATTAACGAATGCTACGTTCTTGACGAAGCCGGGATTCCTCAACAACTCCGAATTCTCGTCGCATGGATTGGACTCGCTGATGAACTTCTTTTGCAAGGGTCCAATATTCTAAACTTCCAGCACCGGCCCCCGAATTTGTAGGTTTGTTGAGAATAACGGTGGGCGCTCCACTCCAAGGTGCTTCTGCAACCTTTGCCAAGCGACGAACCGTGGTATTGAACAGCTTATTGGGCATCTTCTTATTCACTTGGTCACACACGTATGTGCTCAATTTAGAGCGCGCATCGACCATGGTCATGACGATTCCAAATATTTTCAGATTTCGATTGATTCTCCGCTGAATCATCTTGATTGAATTCATCAACATACTGAAGCCTTCCAACGCGTAATACTCGGCTTGAACGGGGACCATGACCCAGTTTGCAGCACACATGGCGTTAATTGAAAGCAGACCAAGCGACGGGGGAGTATCAATGATAATGTAATCAAAATCGTCAACGATTGGGAGAAGGGCTTCTTGTAAACGGGTTTCTCTTCCAATCTTGTGGGACAATTCAATTTCTGCGCCAGAGAGATGGATGTCGCTTGGCAAGAGCCATAGGTGGCCTGCATTGATGGAGTCGGGAATTTTTTTGCCCCCGTTTCGATTGGACCAAGCCTCCCTCATCGATCGAGTAATCTCTTCAGGCGGAATAAGGTATTCTTCCATCAAGGGAAGTTCTTCACCGGAATCGTTGGCGAGTAAATCATAAACAGTTTTCTTAATTTTCTTCTTCTCCAGGCCAAATGATGTCGCACAGTTGCCCTGTGGGTCAAGGTCGATGAGAAGCACCTTAGCCGGAGGAAGTCCTTGACGACGGGACCCTTTAGCGAGGGCTGCTGCGATGTTAACAGCAGTCGTTGTCTTTGCACAACCGCCTTTTTGATTGGCGACAGCCATCACCATCTTGTAAGGGTTCATCACACGGTCACCTCCCATAGTAAACCCTAGGCAAGCCCTCCTCTTTCAATGCAAGCCCTGAGGAGGCAAGTATCAGGCTGGTTGAATCACAGGAACTGGAACTTCCGAGAGGATCTTACGGACGATGTGCATTCCAGTAATCCCTCGGATTTTTGCCTCAGGCTTCATGTTAATACGGTGAGAAATAATCTGTAAGGCGATTCCTTTGATATCATCGGGGATGACATAATTTCGGCCAGCAACCGCTGCAGCAGCACGCCCGGTTTTGAACAGGGCTTGGCTTGCACGGGGCGAGGCTCCGTTTGTGACACGGTGGTCCTCACGAGTTCGCTGAACGATTTCAATGATGTAGGATAGAATTGCTGGGTCAACGTGAACCGTTTCCAGTGCTTTCTGCATAGCGACTACTTTCTTTGGTGAGGTGATTTGTTCCACTTCGTGCTCGTCCTTTCCTCGAAGTTTACGTCGGGCGAGAATAGCCTTTTCTTCAGCACGGTCAGGATATCCCATGCTCATCTTCATCAAGAAGCGGTCCATTTGCGCTTCTGGAAGTGGATAGGTTCCTTCTTGCTCGATTGGGTTTTGAGTTGCGATAACAACGAAAGGTGCTGGAAGCTTGTGGGTTATTCCTTCGATGGTGACTTGTTTTTCTTCCATCGCTTCAAGCAGGGCTGCTTGTGTCTTTGGAGGGGCACGGTTGATCTCGTCGGCAAGAAGGATGTTTGAAAACAAAGGACCAGCACGAAGTTTGAATTCTCCTGACTTTTGGTCGTACATGTACGTCCCCATGATGTCGGAGGGCAGCAAGTCCGGGGTGAATTGGACACGCTTGAACTTACAACCGAGTGCTCGTGCAAAAGTATTGGCGAGAAGGGTCTTGGCGAGTCCAGGGAAATCTTCCAAGAGCATGTTTCCGTTGGAAAGAATCCCTACGGTCACTCTCCGGAGGTTTTCGTTCTTACCGATGATCACTTTGCTCACTTCATTCATCAAACTGTGTGAGATTGATGATACAGTTGCAATCAAATCTTGGGTTCGTGCTCCTTGAGCGCCTGCTTGAATTCCTGCTTCCATTAGAATACCTCCAGTGATAATTGTAGACTTTTTCATTTCTTATATGAATGTGTGCGCTCCAGTCTTCAAAAATGCTCATCAGGAAATTATTGATAAATCCGCTCAACGTCCCCAAAAGTGGTTCTCTTTACGATGTAAACTCACGATTTCATCAAGAATTTCTTCTTCAATGGGTGTTAAATCAGCTTTCTTCAGTCGTTTGACATGGCGCTCAGGAACATCAACATAGAATTCATCCAATTCTTCGATGTGTCGTCCGACAGTCGGCCCATGAATGGCCATTGCGACTTCATCGCCTTGCATGGCTTCTTTGACCTCTTCAGACGCACGAGTTCTAAGACTCTTGATTTGGCCAACCGGTGTGCCGTCTAATTTGATGAGGCGTTGGCCAAGATGGACCCGTCCACCCAGAACACGCATTCCGACAATGGCAGGGCCTTTCGCCCGGAACGTGTGGTCTTTGAGATACAACACACGCCCCGGATATACGAGGGTTTCACGTTGCTCTTCCTCAATGGCCTTCTTGGTCTCTTCAACCCAAGCCTCGAATGCGTCGAGAATATGATAGATGATGGGGCCGGCGATGAATTTCACTTCAGAATCATCTTGGTCCAACTGTTGAGAAACTTCGCTGTTAGCTTTGGTTGAAAATCCGAGGATGACCTTTTGAAGCGGGTCATTGGCCGATTTGGCCATGAGAATATCCTTTTTGTTTACAGGGCCAACGGTTGCCTGCCGAACGGGTATGTTTCGTTGATGGAGCTCAAAAGCCAATGCCTCTAACCCTCCAACGGTGTCTGCCTTGATGACAACTCCACTTCGTTCTTCTTCTGCTCCAAGGCATTCTCCGGTAGACGTATGGTCTGGAAATGATTTACGGGCGAAAATTTCTTTGCACGAAGAACACATAACTGGCATTGCATCGAAGATATTTCTCCATTCGCCACGTATCGCTTCTTCAGCAATTGTGCGTTCTTCAGCAGTATTTGCAAGATGCAACGTTGTACCAGCAATGGTTGCTTCCAGTTTCGGTGCAACTATTTTCACACCGCATGCAGCTTCGACAGAATCGAAATTGACCCATCGTTTCCCAGCATCCCGCATTTCCGCCATGCCCTGTGGCCGCTTTAGTCCCTTGATGTGGGTGGTGAAGGCTCCGTCAATACCAGCGAGCATGATTGAATCACCAATCTTGAGTTGGCCTCGGTAGAGGATGACGTCAATGGTTTTCCCCATGCCGACTTCATCTCGCATCTCCAGTACCGTTCCTTGGGCAGAACCCAATGTGTCGGTCAATCGGTCTTCCAAGAAACGTTCAGCAAGGCCGACGGTGACGGCGAGAAGGTCTTGAAGTCCTTCACCGTCCTTCGCTGACATGGGTACAAGAGCAACATTTTGCCGAAAGTCACTGATCTTGTCATATCGCTCAAGATTGAATCCATGTTCTGAAAACTGTCCAACGATTTTCCAGTACCGGTCTTCAAAAAGCGCCTGCACGTCTTCCCTTTGTGCGCTAAAGGATTCAATGAACGAGCGCCCACGTTCTGTTCGCCATCCATGCAAGCGATCGACCTTGTTTCCAGCGATCACGAAAGGCGTCCGAGTTTCTTTCAAAATATTGAGGGATTCAATCGTTTGAGGTTGGAGGCCTTCCATGATGTCAACCACCAAGACGGCAATATCTGAGACCGAACCACCACGGTTGCGTAATGATGCAAAGGAGTGATGGCCAGGCGTGTCAATAAACAGCAATCCCGGAGATTTGAAGGCCTTGCCGCCCAACATTGCAGCACATGTTTCGTTGAGCACATCAGCGGGGACTTCTGTAGCGCCGATGTGTTGTGTAATACCGCCGGCTTCTCTGTCCATGACGCTTGCTTGTCGCTCACTTCCAACAGACCGCACCATGTCCAAAACACTG
>Ga0213861_10004578_pt1 | contig 11261 bp, 7 predicted proteins | sample PICome_4_FD_160110 | JGI IMG/M metagenome (GOLD analysis project Ga0213861, IMG submission 160110) | Coastal seawater microbial communities near Pivers Island, North Carolina, United States - PICO131 | ecosystem: Environmental > Aquatic > Marine > Coastal | place: USA: North Carolina | collected...
TTAATGAGGAGTGAATTTTATTTTATAATTTTGCCCTCCGATTGCCTTGGTGGCGGAACTGGTAGACGCGCTGGATTCAAAATCCAGTTTCCTCGGAAGTGTGGGTTCGATTCCCACCCAAGGTACTAAATGGGAGATATTCGAAAGTTTGTCTCCTTTTTCTTTTTTAACCATTTGTAACTCACTTATATTCTGATAGATAAAACCAAACCCCTCTTTAAACTTTGGGGTTCGATACTTTTTACCATCAAATTCTATTTTTTCTTCAAATATCGAACTCAATAATTTATTCTTGATATTTACATTGCCATTTTCAAATAGTGTTTCTAAATTTTGTATCAATTTTAAACCATAACTTATGTATTCACTCAAATCTTTTTGATAATCGTTTAGGTTTAATAATTCATTTCTTTTTTCACTCAAATCTTTATCAATATTGTTAGTATGCTTTTTGAATAAATCATCTGAAATAACTTCATAATCTACAGTAGTATCTAATGTATTCGGGTAACAGTTTTCAAACATCCAAGCAAGCTCTGGATTAACGATGAATTTTTTTACTTCTTTAATTATTTCTTCAACGGCTTCGCTTTTGAATGTTCTTTTGTCTTTAGGGGGCCTTTTGGATATAAATTTTGTAAAACGAGCGTTGTCATACATTGAAAAACCAGTTGTGGGAATCAGAGATACGCCAAGGGCTATTTTTGAATTATTAATCAGAAAACTTCTGCGATTCATAATTTATATTTTAAGATCATTTTCTTTTGAGTGCTATTTATAAATGTATTCATAAGTGAGAAATTATTTGAATTTATAATTGCTGCATTTTGACTGCAGCTATTAATTACAATAGATAAATTGTTTTACTTTTAAATTTTTGTTTTTAATTTGTTTGATTAATAAAATCCTAATAATAGTAGTTTCACGTCAAACATAGCTTGTCAAACTTCAACAAAATAACACAATATGTTTATAAAGTTATTTCGCTCACAACTCTTATTCGCCTGTCTTCTATGGTTCTTGGTTGGGTATGGTCAACAACTTAGACCAGACCTTCCTGAAAATCAGGGGATGTCTTCAACTCGACTGTCAAATATAGATCGCTCCTTTAAAGATTATATCGACAATGGGAAATTGCCAGGATCTGTATTACTGGTTGCTAGAAATGGGAAAATCGTGTATCACAAATCTTTTGGGATGAGTGATATGGAAAATAAAATTCCAATGACCAATGATAAAATATTTAGGATTGCTTCACAAACCAAGGCATTGATTAGTGTTGGCATAATGATGTTGCAGGAAGAGGGCAAATTGTTGTTATCAGATTCTTTATCTACTCATATTCCAGAATTTAAAAACTCCAAAGTAGCCGAGAGAAAAGGTAGAAAACGTTATCGTATAGTGAAAGCCAAAAGACCAATTCGGATACGTGACCTGATGACACATACAGCAGGGATAGGTTATGGCTTTGGCCCAGCAGCACATCTATGGAAAAAAGCAGATTTGCAGGGTTGGTATTTTGCTCACAAGGATGAGCCGATTTTAGAATCCATTCGAAAAATGGCAAAACTACCGATGGAGGCACACCCAGGAGAGGCATACGTTTATGGTTATAATACAGACATCCTCGGAGCTGTTATCGAAGTCGTTTCTGGACAGTCGCTGGATGTGTTTTTGAAAGAGAGAATTCTTGACCCCCTTGGAATGGTTGACACCCATTTTTATTTGCCCAAACAAAAAACATCACGATTAAGTGTGGTGTACAATCAAGAGGATTATAAGCTTGTACGCGCCGAAGAGAATGGAGATGATGGATCAAGTGAGCATGAGGTCACTCAGGGACATTATGTCAATGGCCCTCGCAAAAGTTTCTCGGGGGGAGCAGGTTTGTTGAGTACCTCCAGCGATTATGCCAAGTTTTTACAAATGCTTTTGAATGGAGGTGTATATAATGATCATCGTCTATTATCAAGAAAATCTGTGGAGCTGATGACTGCCGATCACTTGAATGGAGATCACTACAAAGGGGTTCGTTTTCCATGGGACTGGGGTACTGGATTTGGTCTAGGGTTTTCCATCACCAATGATATGGGAGATCGAGGCACTTTGGGAAGTGTTGGTGAATATGGATGGGGAGGTGCATACCACAGCAGTTATTTTGTAAACCCCGAAGAAAAGCTAGTGGTTGTTTATTTCACGCAAGTGGTTCCAATCACGTTGGACGATCATCAAAAACTAAAAGCACTTGTCTATCAGGCTATTGTTGACTAGACTCAATCTATTCACGTAAAACGATTATGGATTTTCCACCTTTGAACTGGTTATCAAAGCTGCGCAAAACAACAACATCATCAGGATTGACTGATATGGGGTGATGATATACCTTTGATGAGGGGCTTGGCGTTGACCCATCTAAGGTGTAGTGAACTCGCATCCCTGGAAACGGACTTCTGACAAACAATGAATCGTTTTTAATAATACCCCCTGGCTTTGGTAAATCATAATAAAAATCTGGAAACAGATTGTTGATCACAGGCAGTGTTCGTTCCCCCATCACATTTAAAAACTGATTCCAATTTTTTTTCATTTTGTGTTCTTGTGCACTGCTTTGATCGGATATCCAATAGGGTTTTTTGGCCCAAGCTCTTTCTGCAAAAACAATGAGATTGGGCAGTAGCATTTGATCTAATATTGTTTCACTCGTAACAGTTTCAGTCCACAACTGACTTTGTATGCCGATGAGATTGTTTTGCTTGTTTGGGTTGAGTTTGGTTGTTTTTAAAATATAATCAGATTTGATGTTGTGCTTTCGATTTAAGGCCCTATTGGCAAAAATATCTTGAGGATCAATCGCCCAAGTGTCGAAATAATCCACATAGCCAGACCAATTCAGTCCAAAAGCGTCCATGTCATTGTCGTTGGCCATATCAAAATAAAATGCTGAAGAATTGCTCATTACAGTTTTAAAACCTGCATTGGCAAGTTTATAGACCATATCTTCTCGACCACCACGCCATGTGTTATTCCATGAGTATGGAATGACCTCATAATTAAACCGCTCCTCTCTTAATTTCGTTTCACTTTGGCTATTTTTGGAATGCACCAGTAAAAAATCTTCCCACCCCGACATGATTGCGCCATGACTTTCGATTGTTTTCTTTAAGCGCAAAAGAGCGCTTTCATAAAAGCTATTGAAGTCAAGAACTCTGGAATTATCATTCACAGAATTGTGGCAAATTGGAGATCCTTCCCAAACCCCATAGGGCAATTCGTCGGCTCCAATTCCAAACTGTTTAAATGACACATCGGCTTCTCGATACATCGCTGCCACTTCTTCAACTACCTTGTCAAAAAAAGTAAAGGAACTCTCCATACAGATGTTGATGGCGTTGTCATTATAGAGCTGAGCAGACTGATAATCACTTTTATCATTGGGGTCTGAAAGGGCATACTTTTCAGCACCTACTACATCTCCCATGGCAAGAAGTTTATTTCGTCGGGCATCCATTGAAATAATCGAAGCTCGAGCATGAGAGGGGAAGCTGAGCTGTGGAATGATTGTAATATTTTTTGTCTTGGCATATTGTAAAAGAGAAATAAAATCATTTTTGGATAAATAACCATTACCAGTCTCTCCACCATTTGCGCCAGAGCCATACATCGGAATTAATCGGTCGCTTTCATCTGTCGTATATCCTCTTTTGGAACCAATTTCAGTGAGCTCAGGAAGTCCAGGTATTTCAAGGCGCCAACCCTCATCATCCGAAAGTTTTATATCAAAATGGTTAAGCTTGAACATGGCCATCAAATCGATAATCTGTTTGAGCTTTGGTAAGCCGTAAAAATTTCGGGAAATGTCAAGCATAAACCCACGATATGTAAAGCGTGGCTCATCATAGATCTTGATTATTGGCCAGCCTCGATTTTCTAAAACTGCAATTTGATCGATCTGTAAGAGTGATTGAACCGCATAAAATAGACCACCATACGAATTGGTAGTGACGACAACATGATCTTGTTTGATTTCTAAATGGTAACCCTCTTGAGTGAGATCTGAACTCAATTTTAAAATGAAATTCGCTTCCTCAACCGATTTGACCCATTGCAAACCATAAGCTGGAAAAAGAGTAGATATTATTTCTTGAAATGGAACTTTCAATAGAAGATCAAATTCATCCTTTGTGTTTTCTCCAGCAAAGTATACATTCCAGTTGGCGACACGCAAACGTTCTGTTGTCGGTTTGGTGGAGTGGGTTGGACTCGGAACAATCCATGCTATAGAATCTTTCGATATACTGTTGACGTTTTCGAGTTTCTGATATCTCGTTTTTGCTGTTGGAAGATTCAGATCTTCAAGGCCCTTTGCCTCTTGCCAATGGATATTGGTGTGAAGATCGATGGATTGGTTTGATGTTACGACAAATGCACCATTAGGACCTAGGGCCAAACGACTCATCACTCCCTTTGTCACAATACGGAAGGAAATACTTTCTCCAGCACTTAAAGGCCAAGAATCTCCAAAATTAAAAACAAAATAGGAGTTCCCATTGACACGTTCAAAATCAATTCCTTCGGGTACACTTTCCGTTTGGGGCTCACCAAGGATTTGATTCCAATGCAATGACCATTCGTTTTTTTTAAAATCAATAGACGTTGAATTTGTAATCGTAAACACGACATCCATCGAGTTGTTTTTGAGGTCAATTTTTTCAATGGTATAATCGAATTCAACAAACGACTTGTCTTTAGGAGAACAAGAGAGAAAAAAGATTGAAATCAACAGAAAATACAGAAGGAAACTTTGTTCAAAAATCGCTCGAAAGTTGGCCATGAATCTGGGAGTTTTATCGATGTGACACAATATAGAAAAACATTTTTAAACAAGGTGCATATAACGAACAAAGCCTTCTACGGCTTCAAAATCCGGAAGTCCTAGTAGGTTGTATTGATTGGCTGTATGTATATTTCGTTGCTCAGCACGTTGCCAAAATTCTCTGGCATCTGGTCCAGGAAACATTGCTCTGTCTTTTTGAGATTGGTGTTTAAAAATGGCCTCTCTTTTTCGCAGCACATTTTGGGGACTAAGTGGCACTGCCATTTCAATTTCATCAATACCCCACTCTTGCCATGCACCTCTGTAAAGCCACACTTCACAGTCCTTAATCCACTTATCACCAGCCTTTAGGATTTCGTCGATAGCATCAAAAATAACTTGCAAACACACGCGATGCGTTCCATGCGGATCGGATAAGTCTCCAGCAGCAAATATCTTTTCCGGTTTAACTTCTCTAAGTAACTTTATGGTTAGCTCAACGTCTTTACTGGTATGTGGTTTTTTCTTGACTGCGCCCGTTTCATAAAAAGGCAGGTTCATAAAGTGAGCTTTATTTTCAGGAATACCACAAACGCGACAGGCGGCTAAGGCCTCCCCTTTTCTAATCAAACCTTTTAACTCTTGAATGCGCAATGAATCGATATCTCCGACCTTTTTGTTAGAAAATCTGCCAACAATGTCTTGGTATTCCTTTAACTTGGATTGGTTTTTAGGATCCATTTCCAAACAGAACTGCATAAAGCGGATTACGTCATCATCATACACTGCGATATTACCTGAGGTTTGATAGGCCACATGAACATCAGATCCATTGTCAGCGAGTTGAATCAGCGTACCGCCCATTGAAATAACATCATCATCTGGGTGGGGGCTAAAAACAAGTGCTGTAGAAGGGGTATTTTGGTTTGAATTTTTATTGGAATTCCAAAGATCAAACGCTTCAAGAAGCGATTCATGAATTTGGTAGTTTAATTGATAGACTTCGTAATTTATGGCAACCAACAAAGACTGAAGGTGATTGTTCTCATAATCTTCTCTGGATAGTTTTAATATTGATTTTTGACAATGCCTAGCGAGCCATATAACTGCCTTTTTGATTTGTTCGGGATTCCATTGACATGAACCGACTAGCCAAGGGGTTTTTTCACGAGTAAGCTCGGAAGCACTCGCTTTATCCAGCACAAATACACAGTCATCGTGATGTTGTAAAAAAGTAGCTGGAACTTGGCCGCTTATGGCTCCTTCAACAGTTCTAGAAATGATATTTGATTTACCTTCTCCCCACGCCATTAGAACGACTTTTTTAGCTTTCATAATCGTATCTACACCCATTGTAATGGCCTGTTTAGGAACAAACTGTTCACCAAAAAAACTACTGGCAGCATCTTTCCGTGTGACGGGGTCTAGCCAAACACGTCTTGTTTTGGAATGAATGGCAGAGCCTGGCTCATTAAAACCAATGTGGCCACTACGTCCGATACCCAACAGTTGAATGTCTATTCCTCCTAAGGATTCAATTGTCTCTTCATAAGATTTACAGTAATTGTCAATTTCGTCTGCGGCGATTGTACCATCTGGAATATGAATATTTTCTTTGGGAATATCGATATGATCGAAGAGATTTTTATGCATAAACTCTACATAGGAATGTATCGATTTCGGATCCATCGGAAAGTACTCGTCAAGGTTAAAAGAATGTACATTTGAAAAACTTACTTTACCGGCTTGATAGGCTTGGATAAGATGTTGATACACCTTGATTGGAGTTGACCCTGTAGCCAAGCCCAAAACAAAAGCTTGGCCTGGACTTCTTTGATTCATTTGCTGAATGATCTCATCACCAACCACTCGACACGCTTCACTAGAGTCCAAATAGGTTTGAACGGGTATGCGCTCATGATTGGTGTGGTTTTCAAAAGTTTCTTGCGGATGTTTTACAATAGATTCAGTCATGATATTAATTGCTGTTATGTGCAAATAAATGCTTTATTTTGCTGTTTTGCAAATATTTATAACAACCATTACCCTAATTTTCTAAAAAAACTGTTACTTTAATGGAAAATAAACTGGTGTTAAAAGAAGAACGTCATCAAAAAATTTTGAACGAAGTTTCTCTTCGTAATCGTATTCTGTTGATCGATATGGCTGAATAGCTTCATGTCTCTGTCGATACCATACGAAGATATGTGAAAGAGCTGGATAAAAATCAGTTGATCAAGAAAGTTCACGGTGGAGCAATTTCATTGGGTTTTGTTTCCAACAATGCTTCGGTTGATGCGTTTGATGTTGATGAAAAGCAATTAATTGCACAAAAAGTACTTTCATTTATCTCGGATGGATCTGTTGTATTTATTGATGGTGGCACGACTTGTATGGAGCTTGTAAAACTGATTCCACCAAAGAAAAAAATCACTTGTTTTACATTGAGTTTGCCAATTGCAAGCGAATTGGTTAAAAAGCCAAATGTTGACCTGATTTTTATCGGCGGAAAAATTTCAAAAGAATCCCACATGAGCATTAGTGTAGGAGCTGTTAACGAACTTTCACAAATCCGTTTTGACTATAGTTTTATCAGTACAGGTTACATTGACCCATCTCATGGACTTAGTGAGTTTGATTGGGAGGTCGTTCAAATTAAAAGAGCAATTGTCAAAGCATCTCGTAAGGCGATTCTATTGTGCATTTCTAAAAAATTTAATTCTCAACAGAAATACAAATGTGTGAATGTCACGGATATAGACACTTTGGTCACAGAGCTTGATCCGAATGATCTGCTTCCCGAACCTTTCAAAAACCTGAATATTAATTTATTATAAAATTCAATTCTATAGGGAGCTTATGTTCAGAATTCTATTTTCATGTAGCAAATAATTGCATTACTAATTTTTTTTGCATTTTTTTGCTGTATTAAATCGTATTTTGCTTTATAGGATAAGAATTAATCAAATGAGAAAGGTTATACTTTTTGGATTTATTGTTTGCATACAGTCGCTGTATGCTCAGTCGATATCTTCCTTGAATGACTCGATACGAAAGTATGCGATTCAAGATCCAAAAAAAGCACTTGATTTTGGATATCAAGCGATTTCAACCTCAGATTTTAATAAATTAAGCTGGGATGTTTATGACACAAATTATTTGATAGGTGAAACCTTGTACTACATTAATTTTGAAAAAGAATCTTTTGATTATTTATTTCAGGCTTTACGAGTTTTTGAAAGCTTACCTGTTGACCAAAGATTGTATAAAAACATATCTAAGCCCCCATGGATTCTGGTCACTCTTGGGAATTCATATTTTAATTATGGGGAATATGAAAGGGCGCGCAATTATTATTATGAAGCAATCGAAAATTTTGAATTGTACGAAGAAGAATATCAAGAAGACAAGTTTTTTGGACTCAATACTGTTGAAGGAAATTTAGCGATGATCAGCTATACCACTGGAGATTATGAAAAATCCCGTCAATATTATGAACGAATCTTATCCCGCAGACAATCAATTGATAAACCCTCTGATATCATTAGATCATACACTCAGTTTATTAATTTATTCCTATTGCAAGACAAGGTTGATGAAGCTCAGCGTTATTTAGAGTTGTCTAAGAAGGTTTTTAAAACAGAATCTGCTAAGCCCTCTTTTTCTAATGACTCAGAAACTCAACTTAGTTTCTCACGGGCCATTTTAACTCATGCTGAATATCTTAAGAAAAATAAACGTTATGAAGAGTCTTTAGAATTGTTTTTGCAGGTAAAAAAACTTGTCACTTCTTTCGCCTATGAAATTCCTGGACTAAACGTATCGATTGCAGAGTGTCAAATTGGGCTTAAAAATTATGAGCTTGCTGAATCGATATTAGCAAATAATTTAAAATCTACATTTAAACGTCCTGCTGAGCAATTTGTTTCTGAGGACAATAGAATTCGAAATCTTAAGGCGATGGTTACTACGTACCAAAACTTGGGTAAATATGATAAGGTTTTGGCAATTAAAGATTCCATTATTCATTATAGTAATCAATCAAAGATTGATCCGTACAAATCTCTAGATAATGTTGAAAATATCATTTTATTGTCTGAAAAACAAACTGAAATCAATGAAAGTCAACTCAGGTATAATAGAGCGATTACATTGTTTGTGGGTGCTGCTCTTATCTTAATTTTATTGGTAGTGATTCTTCGAATCAATAATAATTTACAGCGCGAAAGAAGTACGCGTTTAGAGCTGGAGAGAAATCAGTTTGAGGAAGAACTCAATGCCAAAAAAAGAGAACTGTTTAGTAAAACGAACTTTATCATTCAGCGCAACGAATACCTTCAGAATTTTAGAAAGAGCTTAGGGGATGACAAGGATCTTCCTTCGGCATGTGTAAACCGAATGAAAAGAGAGATATCTTCAATGATTAATTCTGAAAGCACCTACAATGAGTTTGACAAAAAATTTGTTGAGGTATTCCCAGACTTTTATAAAAAATTGAACGAAAAATACAGCTTATCTAAAGTTGACTTACGTTTGATTGCCTATATCAAAATGAATAAAAGCAATAATGAGATTGCACAAATTTCAGGTATTTCATTGCGTACCGTTCAAAGCCAAAGATACCGATTGGCAAAAAAATTAAATCTGATAAAAAACCAAGATTTAAATGCATTTATTTTCAGTATTTAATTGAGACCCCTTAAATTTTACCATATTCCCAACTTTTGCAGTCAAATTGCAGTATCTGTTTTTTAGCATATCGTCTGCTGTATATCTACTTTTGATCCATTAACTAAAATTATAAAATTATGAAAATAGCATTAAATTTTATTTCACTAGCATTATTTACGCTATCATCAGTTAATTTGATAGCACAGCAAACAGTTACAGGAACGGTAACAACAAACGATGGCCCGCTTCCAGGCGCAACTGTTGTTGTTAAAGGTTCAAATGCTGGTACAACTTCTGACTTTAATGGAAATTTTAGTATTGACGCATCAGTAGGTGATGTGCTAGTTGCTTCCTACGTTGGGTATGCAACTCAGGAACTCGCGGTTGATGCATCATCTCAGATAAACTTTGTACTCAATGAAGACCAATTATTGGATGAAGTTGTGATTACTGCACTTGGGATTTCCAGGGAGAAAAAATCACTTGGATATTCAGTTACTGAGGTAGCAGGAGACAACGTAAATACGATTAAAGACAATAACCTTGCAAGTTCACTTTCTGGTAAGGTGGCAGGGCTTCAAATTTCTTCATCCGGATCTTTAGGATCTGGATCAAGAGTCACAATCCGTGGCAACAACTCACTTGGAGGTAATTCTGAAGCACTAATCGTTGTAGACGGAATGCCTATTAACAATTCTTTACGACTTCAAAATGAAGGTGGTCAAAGAGAATACGGTTCCAACGACAGTGGTGGTCAGCCAAGCTATGAGCCTAGTATTGCAGGAGGTGGGATTTCTGATATTAACCCAGATGATGTTGAATCGATTAGTGTGTTAAAAGGCCCTGCTGCATCTGCATTGTATGGTTCAAGAGCTGGTAATGGAGTCATATTGATTACGACAAAAAAAGGTTCGCGTTCAAATAGGTTGGGTGTTACATTGAAAACAAATTTATATGTTGATAACCCTATGTTTTTGCCTGATTTCCAAAATCAATATGGTCAAGGTACTCTTGGTGCACCAAATTTAGCTCGATCCTCTGGTAGCTGGGCTGACACTTCTTGGGGAGGTAAGCTAGACGGATCTCAACAACCTTATTATGACGGCACTACAAAATCATATTCTGCTCAACCAAATAATGTGGAAGATTTTTTTAGATCTGGTGTGCGTGCAATTACATCTCTTTCTGTTGATAAAGGCTCGGAGGCTGGTTCAATTCGTTTTTCTTACACAAATAATTCATCCGAATCGATAGTCGAAGGATCAGATCTAACTAGCCACAACTTCAATTTAAGGTCAATTGCAAACCTTTCAGACAAATTATCTGTGGATGCAAAAGCAACTTATTTTACTCAGGAAGTTACAAATAGAGCTTCAACTACAGGTGCTCAGGGTATGATGGGGTATTTATACAACATGCCTCGTAACGTTGCTATAAATGATATGCGAAATTATCAAATGGCAAATCCTGGAACTCCTGATGAATTTGCAGTAATTACATATACTGATTTTGGAGGAAATCCTTACTGGCAATCATTGCACGATGAAAATAGTGTCCGAAGAGATAAATTTTTAGGTTATGCCAAAGTTAATTATGAATTTACTGATTGGCTTGAAGGTTTTGTTCGTGTGGGTGCTGATGTAACAAACATTAGAGATAATGCGATATATAAACCTGGACACCATTTCATTACAAAAGGTAGTATGTCTCTTCAAGAAAGTAAATTTGTCGAGTTAAATTCTGATTTTTTACTTACCGCCAATCATCAATTTACGGA
>Ga0213861_10004579_pt1 | contig 11260 bp, 10 predicted proteins | sample PICome_4_FD_160110 | JGI IMG/M metagenome (GOLD analysis project Ga0213861, IMG submission 160110) | Coastal seawater microbial communities near Pivers Island, North Carolina, United States - PICO131 | ecosystem: Environmental > Aquatic > Marine > Coastal | place: USA: North Carolina...
CGTCGGGCGCACGCTACGAATACCCGTGTTTAATGTGCCCTATCATCAAAAATTAATGGGCGAAGAGTTTGAGGCATATATGGGGCTTGCTGATATCCATCAATATGCCCCATCGAAGGTTGCGTTGCAGGAGTCTGATGTAGTTATCATGGTCGGTGCGCGACTGGATAATCAAATGAATTTCGGAAACCCTCCATTTATTCCGCAATCAACACGTTTGATTTGTGTGAACGGTTCCCATGAGGAGCTGGAGTTCAATCGTGCCGCTGACCTCGCACTATTAAGCGACCCTGGAGCATTCTTTGATGCGTTAGCCCAGATTAAGCCCTTTGACCGACAATGGTTCGATCTTAATCGTCGTTTACGCGGTGAGTGGGTGGATCAAATGCTTGCTGATATTCCCGAGCTTGAGGATGACAAAATTCATCCATTAAACTTGGCCTTGGATGTTCAGGTTGCGATGAATGATAACGATTGGTTAGTTATTGACGGGGGAAATACCCACTTTTGGTCTGAAATAGCGATAAATATTGCCGGCTGGAAGGGGCAAAAACTGGCCAATATTCTGCATCCCGGAACATTTAGTATGCTGGGTGTTGGTGTGCCTTTCGCCACAGCGGCGAAGCTCAATAATCCAGATAGCCAAGTTGTTGTGATAAGCGGGGATGGCGCATTTTTATCGGGTGGGTCCAGTATTGAAGCGGCGTTTCAGGAAAATCTACCCGTTGTTGTGGTTATTGATAATAACGGCGGCCTGGATTGTATCTCTCAACAACAAGAACGTTTATTTGCAAATCAGAAACATTTTGCAACGGATTTTCGTGACATACCTTTTCATACTATGTTTGAAGGTTTGGGTGGACATGGGGAGCTAGTAGAAAAGCGCGCGGATATTATTCCCGCTGTGCGCCGCGCCATTGCAAGCGGCAAAACTGCATGTGTCAATGTGAAGACGGTTGGGCATATTAGTCCAATTGTTTTGGCCACTACCAGCAAACGCGATAAGGCATCTATTGAGTAGAGGCTTTACGTATAAAATGCAATAAGCAGGAAAATAACATGGCATTGATTACCTCACACATTTTAAATTCTGTAAGTGGCATGTCTGCGATTGGTATTCGCACTCAGTTATTTCGTATCGATGAAAACGATACTCGTTATCAAATTTTCGATGTTCAGACCGATGATGAGGGTCGAATTTCTCAAACCGTAAGTTCAGATTATTTGAACGAAGACTGTGAGTACGAACTGGTTTTTCATACAAATGAATATTTTAGTGATGAAAATAATGAGAGCCTATCTTCGATGAGCAAGGTGGTTTTACGTTTTCCGATAGATGATGTTACCAAGCGCTATCACATGCCGATCATGCTTGCCCCACATTCCTATTCAGTATGGTCTTCACATTGAGTTAACGATATGTCTACTACTAAACTAAATGTATCTCGTCGGATAAGGGCAACGCCTTATAAGTCATGTGTAGAATCACACGGTGTTTCAGGGTACTCCGTGGTTAATCATACTGTCTTGCCCAAGGGCTTTAGAAAAACGGTTGAGGAAGATTATTGGCATTTAAAGAAGTATGTGCAAATCTGGGATGTTGGCTGCCAGCGGCAAGTTGCAATTAGTGGGCACGATGCCGCTAAGTTAACTCAATTAATGACGCCCCGGGATTTAACTAATGCAACCGTCGGGCAGTGTTTATATGCACCGATGGTTGATGAAGCCGGACGTATGCTAAACGATCCTATTATCCTTAAATTGGCCGAGGATTGCTTTTGGTTATCAATAGCCGACTCAGATGTGTTGTTATGGGCTAAAGGACTAGCTGTTGGTATGCAGTTGGATGTGCAAATACATGAGCCCGATGTATGGCCATTGAGCATACAAGGACCGCTTTCTGATGACCTAATGGAAAAAGTCTTTGGCAGGGTTGTGAGGGATATACGTTTCTTTCGGTTCAAAACATTACGCTTTGAAGATTTCGATATCATTGTCGCTCGCTCAGGATATAGCAAGCAAGGAGGTTTCGAACTATACCTCGACAAGCCTGAACGGGGAGCAGCCCTTTGGGATGCATTATGGACAGCAGGTCAGGAATTTAATATCTCCCCTGGTTCGCCTAATTTAATTGAGCGGGTTGAGGGTGGCTTGTTGTCCTACGGTAACGAGATGAACATGGAAAATAATCCTCTGGAATGCGCTATGGATCAATACTGTCAACTCGATGGCAGTATTGATTTTATCGGACGCGAAGCGCTTCGGTTGATTCAGAGAACGGGTCCACAGCAACTAATTCGCGGCGTTATTTTTAACGGTGAAAAGTGCCCTCCGTGTCAGTCCCCGTGGCCGATTTTGCGGGACGGTGTAATGGTGGGTCAGGTGACAACCGCAATTTGGTCACCCCGCTTTGAAAACAACATTGCTCTTGGCATGCTTGAGCGTAATCACTGGCAAGCCGGAACGGAAGTAACGGTGCAAGTTGAGGATGGATCAATACGTAACGGCATGGTAACCGATCTACCGATGATTGATCATTGCACCGGGTAGATCGATCATAAAAGATAATAAAATTTTCGACGCAGGGCGTACAACACTGTTTTTGTAATGTGTTAGTTTCTAGGACCAAGTGGTATGGGGCCAGTCGGTGGGTACGCACCGTCTGCATCGTGTTTTTCATCTCCAGATAATGGCGGATTAAAAATAGCCAATAGCTTCACTTCGGTTTTACAGGTGATTCGATGTGGGTCGTTAGGTCCAACACAATAGACATCGCCAAACTCTAGCTGATGTTGCTCATTTGTAGTTTGGTGGGTTAGGTTAAGATGCCCTTCAAGAATCAGATTTGCTTCCCAATGATTTTTATACCATAGCGTTATATCGGTTCCTGCTTTTAGTGTGACATCGGAAACCGAAAACCCCATATCGTCAGCTGCAGTAACCAACCGGAGAGCCTTAACCGCACCGCCCCCTAAAATTTTCTCGCCATCAAGTGCTCGAATATCGTCGATTGTACGCACGAACATTGCATCACGACCTTGAGTTACGTCTCCAGTAGGGGGGAACGCACCGTCCTCATCATGGGTTTCTAGTCCTGTTATAGGCGGACAAAAAATACTCACGATACGCAATGGGTCGTCGCTGTTAATAATGCTGTGTCTATCATTTGGGCCAACACAGTAGATCACTCCTGGATAAAGTGCTAGTTCTTCGTGGGTGTCCAGATTACGTATGGAACCCCTTCCAGCGCGAATATAGTTTGCTTCCCAATGATTTTTGTACCATAGCTTTGAGCGGTTGCCTGCGCCACAACGCGCTTCAGAAAGACTAAAACCCAGACCGTCCGCTTTTAATAACACCCTAACGGCACTGGATTTTCCATGGGAAATGGAAACCACTTGGCCGTTCTTTTCGGTTTCCTGAAAACTGCGTATCAACATAAGATAGTTCCGGTTTGTAGAAGATAAAAGGGTGAGAGCCTTTTATCGCCTAAACGTGTTTGGCGCTAAAATATAGCTCTATGATTAGAAAAAAGTAAGGTATCGATCCCGCTCCCAATCAGAGACATGATTGAGGTACGAAAACCATTCGTCTCGTTTAAAACTTACCCAGCTATCGAACATCGCGTCGCCAAAAACCGATTTCGCCAGTGGGTTTTCAGCGAAGGCATCAACCGCTTCAATCAGTGTTCTTGGTAACCACTTAACACCAAGGTTATCTAGTTCCTGCTGTGATTTAGTATAAAGATTTTCAAAGTGTGGCTCACCAGGGTCGAGGTTGTCCCGGATGCCTTCCAAACCTGCAGCAAGCACAAAAGCACTTGCCAAATATGGATTACACATAGGGTCGGCAAGGCGTAATTCAACACGTCCGCCGCCACTCGGAATACGTAATGTATTGGTTCGATTGTTGTTCCCGTAGCTGCAATATACAGGTGCCCAGGTAAACCCAGAGGTGCTACCTTTTAGAATTAATCGTTTGTAGCTATTAACTGTTGGCGCAACAACCGCACTAATAGCCGGAAGGTGTTTCAATATACCCGCAAGAAATTGATATCCGAGTGGTGAGATTCCGCATCCGCGTGGATCATTATCAGTTTCAAATAAGTTTTCCCCACTTTTTTTGCTAAATAAAGACAGATTAAAATGCGCTCCGCTGCCCGCAAAATTCGGGTAGGGCTTAGGCATAAAGCTGGCAAAACCACCGTGCTTGCGTGCAATTTCATTTGCCATGCGTCTGAAGAACACATAACGGTCGGACATGGTCAGTGCATCACTATAATCAAAATCTATTTCAAATTGCCCAATGCCATCTTCGTGATCAAATGAATAGACATCCCAGTCAAGCGCATTCATAGCGCTTACCAGTTCGTCAAGCCAAAATAAATTATCCGATAAACGCGGCACGTCATAAGCGGGTTTCTGCAGATGAGGACGATTACTTAGGGGTACAACCTGTCCGTTTTGTTCGTCGTGCTTAAGCGCAAAGAACTCGGCTTCAATGCCAAGATTTAAACCATAGCCTAAATCGTCTGCTTGTTTGAGAACACGATTTAGAATGTTACGACTACACGGTTCAAAGGGTTTACCCTCGCACCACAAATCACTGGCCATCCATGCTACATCGGGTTGCCACGGTTGTATAATGCAAGAGTTTGCATCGGGGTGGGATGCAACCTCTTCATCTGAAATATCTTGAGGAATGCCGTCAAGGGCGGCACCGGTGCAAAGCTCTGACCCGTTCATCATTCGGTCAAAATGTGCAATGGGTACCATTTTACTTTTTGATGCTCCGTGCATATCAACGTAACTTGGCAGTATGTACTTCACCCCGTTTTCGGCAAGATGATCTTTTAAGTGTCTCATAGGTCGAACTCTTTTAGGATTCAATCAATTTAGTGTTGGGCGATGCTTCCGCCGACTCGTATCCAAGCACCCATTCCGCCAATCATATGGGTGACGTTTTTATTTCCGATTTCCATTGCCCGTTCTACAGCCAACGCAGATCGCTCCCCGAATGAGCAGTATAACACGACTTGCGTCTCTTCATTTTTTAGTTCTCGACTTAGCCTGCAGTCGGTCGCAAGGGCATTTTCGAGTTGCTGATAGGAAACATGAAGATCATTAGGAATGTGCCCATCGCGATTACGCTCACCCTCTTCTCTTAGGTCGACAAAAAGACAGTTACCACCAGATTCGCGCAAAATTTCCTCGGTGGTAGCCGCGCAACCTGCCTCAATTAAGCGTTGTTGATTTTTGCCAATCGTGCGGTTTGCTGGAACGGCAGTGTCCATCATTTTGGGATTGGGTAGCTTTAAGCTATTCATAATCTCTGCGTACTCATCGGCACTGGATACTTGTAGACGGGGATTTTCTGCCCTTTCCGATCCAATGGTGGAAACCGTATTGCCGTTGTAGTCATGACCGGGATACACCAGTATATTGTCATCAAGTTTAAGCAATTTATTAAACAGCGAGTCGTAAGCGGCGTGGGCATCTCCATGCTGAAAATCAGTACGACCGGTGCCGCGAATAAGTAAGGTGTCTCCGGTAAATATCCGATCGTTCAAACTAAATGTGTAGGAGTCGTCGGTATGGCCTGGTGTATAGATTGTTTGTAAAGAGAGACCCTCGATGTCTATTGTTTCATTTTCCCTTGCACGCATGGCAACCACGTCTGCACTGCTGCGCTCGCCCATCACCGTGATACATTTTGTTATGTCACGAAGTGCGCCCAATGCGGTGATGTGATCGGCATGTATATGGGTATCAACGGCTTTAACCAGATTTAATCTTAGACGCTCTAGCAGGCCGACGTATAGATCAACATGTTCGAAAACCGGATCGATAATGAGCGCCTCGCCGCCAACACGACTCGCGAGAACATAGGTGAAAGTCGATGATGTTTGATCAAAGAGTTGTTGGAAAATCATGAAATTCCTCGTGACGAGAATAGAAGTAAAATTACTTGGATGACTTTACCGCTGCTGCGGATTATTTTCCAGCGGAGTTTGAAGCCGTAAAGTGTGTGTAGTCAGAAACTAACGCGTTCGATGCCAGTTCCAATAGATTTTTTCCATCTTTAGAATTTGCTAACGTAGGGTCAGAGCCAACCGCACCCGTTGGAAATTGACTACGATGTTGGGCTGCGTCTTGGTGGTTATCGCCTGCATGGTCTTGGTAATACGATGTTTCCAGTTTTCGAAAACCCGTTTCGAAATGTCTAACCGTTCGATGTGTAAATTGAGTGATTGATATCTCACTTGGAGTAGCGTGCATTCCTTCTCGTTCACCATAAAGACGCTGTCGTAAGTCATTTACTTCCTTAAATTCCCACCAGCTTTTTATTCTAAATCTAAGAGTATCAGTTTTACTGAGCACGGATTGCTGATGCCAGTCATGAATAAATGCCTTAAGTACTGCGATATTTGCACCGTGCCCATTTAGAAAATAGACATTTCGAAAACCGTTATAGGCTAGAGATTGAACAATATCCTGCAAGAGGGCGAGCAGTGTTGTTGTGCGTACTGAAATGCTACCGGGAAAGCCCAGATTGAACTGGGCAGGCGTATAACACAACGTCGGCGCGACTAGCATGCCTTCTGTTTGAGCACCGGCATGCCATGCAATCGACTCTGAACAAATAGCATCTGTACCAATAAGACCCGCGGTAGAGTGTTGCTCGGTAGAGCCGATTGGTATAACTATGCCATTAAAAAGCCCAAGGTAGTTCTCTACCTCGGGCCATGAAAGGTGGGCTAGCTGCATGTTGGGAGATTAATCCTGACCTTTGATGCCCCATTTTTCATTTAGCGAGTCGAAGTAACCGCTTTCGATTTTGATTCGCATCCAGTTGTTCATGAAGTTGAGCCATACATGATCATTTTGCGAAACTAAAAAGGATAAAGGTAAGCTATTAGCAACTTCTTGAAACGGGATTTCAAGTTTTTCGTGGGTAGTGGATAGTTTACCTGCTTCTAGAATACTTGAGATGGTCACATCAACACGACCCGCAAGTAGCTCTTGCCAATCTCGTGCAGGTGATTCAACCTCTTTTACTTTTGCATTAGGTAAGTTATTTTTAACGAAATCTGCGAACGATGTACCTAGGTTATAACCGACCGTTACGTCCGGCTGGTTAATGTCGTCCCAGCTGTTAAAACGTCCGGAATTTTTGGCGTTTGTGAGCGGTAAATAACCTGTGCGACCCCAAGGGATGGTATATCCAGCGGCCTTTGCGCGACCTACCGTCATTGATGTACCGGTCATAACAACATGGTATTTACCGGCTACTACACCATTGATTAGTGTTTTCCAATCGGTAGGAACAAATTCAAGCTCAACACCCATATCTTTAGCAAGTTGCTTTGCTGCATCAATCTGGTGGCCGTCATATTCGCCAGTTGCTGGATCCTTGAAAGACATCGGATTGAAGTCGCCGGTAGTTCCGACCTTAAGGACACCATTATCGAGAACGTCGTTAAGCATTGATTTTTGTGCAAATACACCCTGGGAAAGGGTCAATGCAGTTGCCGTGGCTATTCCAGCCAGAAGTTTTGCAATTTTCATAGTAAGCCTATTGGTTTTTGTGGAAAGATTGTTGGTTTATGGTAGCGCCTAAGAATCAGGTGTCAAATGCCTGTAAACAGGCTTCACGAATCGCTTCACGTCGCTGGGCCGCGCTTAAATGATCGGAGCTAATAATGGCATCGGTAATTATTTTTCCGAATGCTGTTAACATTTCAGTTTGATCGAGTGTGCCGTGTTTATGCTCGACCCATGGTGTGACGCAATCCTGAATATACGTTGCAATTCCATTGGGTCCAGGGCTAGGGTGGAGCGCAGATTCGCCTGCAGCGATTGCCCGAACACGCTGTCTTAGTAAGTGGCGAACCCGTGAAACACCGGTATCGTACGAACCATGGTTTTCAAGACCATGAACGGCTATGTCACGTTGGGAAACCTGAGCTTCATAATCCCCTGGTTGACGCTGGCGTTCGATGTAACTGCGCTCATCTTCTGTCTGTCCGATAAAGTCGATTGATTCCTTTCCCACTAAAGCTCGGTCACATTGATTACGCGGGTCAAGTTCATCACTGAAAAAACGCCAACCGATTGTGCGTGTAACTGTATTATTTACCGGCACCATCCAGCGCAGCATGGCTGATCGTTGAAAATACTTTTCGGATTCAGCCTCTTCGTAGATTGCACCGGTTTGATTGCAATTTGGAAGAATCGTTTCTGTAGAGCGAATCCAGATATGATTATTCACCTTACGACTTTGAATGTTGATCATGCCCAGTGGTGTTGTCTTGTAATCAATAGTTTGTTCAACACCAGATGCTGCACCGAATTGCACGCCGCTGGATAGCGCGTGTAAATGCAGTACATGAATGGGATCTTGGGTATTTTCATACACCTGCAGCCAGTTGCACGGTGTGGTTATTGAAAACGGTATGGCCTCAACACCATCTATGGATTCGGTGTCGTAGATCGGAAACGGTGGACGCTCTTCCGGTGGGCCAAGGTAGGCAAAAATTAAACCATTATGTTCGTGAGTTGGGTAAGCGCCTTGAATAACTCGCTGATAGACCGGGCTGTCTTCCGGCTCTGATCCTGCACGAATGAGTGTTCCATCAATATTGTAATGCCATCCATGATAACAACAAATAATACCTCGTTCCGCGACTATGCCGTATTCCAGCGATGCACCACGATGGGCACAATGTCGGTGTAGTAAACCGAGGTTCCCTGTTTTATCACGAAATAATACGAGTGCTTCACCAAGTATTTCTAGACAAAGTGGCAAGTCACCCAATTCGCTCGACATGGCAACAGGATGCCAATAACGTCGGAGATATTCACCGCACTTCGTGCCGCGATCTATATGGGTTAGCTCAGGGTTTTCTTCGCCATCAACCGGTTTGTGATATCCCTGAAAACCGGACGGACGTGCAGATTGCTCTTTCATAGTATTGAGAATATGGTTATTGTATTATTTTGTCTAGAAGTCACTTCCATAAAACACGTGTCTTCTTATAACTTTTTTACTCAAGTTTTTCTGTTTAAGGGAAATTGATCAAATTAAATAATTTGATACGTGCTTTATTTGATTTTGATACAACGGCCGAGTCTTAATGAATCGAATCATAATGAATAATACTATTAATATACAGACGAATAATCAATCGATGCGTAAATATTACATAATTGGTCTGGTTGTTATTGCCTCGCTCTTACTTTCAGGATGTGCGAGCTCTCAGGATTGGGGTTGGTATGTAGTTGATCCAACATTAAAGCGTGGGCGAATTAATATTGCATTTTTACTCTCAGGTATTCCGTGGACTATTTTACTAACCATCTGTTGTGTAGTGATATCGGTAGTCGTTGGATTTTTTATTAGTTTATTAGGTTTATCTGATCGCAAGTTACTTGTTGCGATTTATCGCACTTACGTTGAAGTTTTTCGTTCAATACCACCATTAGTATCAATATTTTGGGTTTACTATGGAATGCCAATACTGGTGGATATCGATTTGCAACCATTTCCGGCAGGTATGATTGCATTATCGGTATATGGATCGGCGTTTATGGCAGAAATTTTTCGTGGTGGTGTGCAATCTATTGCCAAAGGTCAGTTTGAAGCGGCATATTCATTGGGTCTGCCGTACTTTAATACCATGCGACTTATTGTTTTCCCCCAAGCGCTAAGAAGAGCATTGCCGGCAATCGGTAATCAGCTGGTGATTACATTAAAGATGACATCGCTAGTATCGGTGATCGGCGTAAGCGAGGTACTTCGACATGGTAATGAACTGGCTGTGACTGAATACCGCCCACTTGAGATCTATTCCTTTGTGGCGGTTGAATATCTGGTTTTGGTTCTAATTGTTTCAGCTGGAGTTCGTAAGCTTGAAAGAAAGCTTGGTTCCGATGAGCGAAATAATCGGTCTGGAGAATAAACCAATTGTTTATCACAGACGAAAAAGGGTTTTGCAAAAACTATAGCTCGATTGATTTTAAAATTTAAAGATAGGATAAAGTGGAAATATGAGTGCCTGGATAAAAATGATTGATGTCGCCGATGCCACCGGTGCCGTTGAAGAAATGTACGAACTGGTAAAGACGCCTCATGGTACGGTGGATAATGTTATGCGTGCCCATAGCCTACGGCCCCATACCATGAAAGGGCACGTAACTTTGTATCGTAGTGTATTACATAACCCAGAAAATGTGCTTCCGTTTTGGTTTCTTGAAGTGGTAGCTTCTTACACGAGTCACCTCAATAATTGCGCTTACAGTTTTTCCCATCACTTTACCAACGCACGCAACCTTATAAACGACGACGAGAAGTCGGATCGAATAATGGAGTGTTTTAGAAATCGTAGTCCACACGATGTCTTCGAAGGTAAGGAACTTGCCTTATTGAATTATACGGAGCGGCTAACCGTAGATGTTGCTAATATTAATAAATCGGATTTTGATGCCATCAAGGCCACGGGTTGTGATGATGGTGAAATTCTGGAGGTAAACCAAGTTGTCGCTTATTTCAGCTACTCTAACCGGTTGTTGAATGGATTGGGTGTTACTACTGAAGGTGACACGGTTGGCTATTACAAGAAAGAGAAGTAATGTTTAAAAATAGTTGAATCTTCTAAGGGCAGAAATATCTTTTGGCAATCACTGTTGCCAATCTTTTCTCTGAAAATTACATCGCTCTGTAGAACGAAGCCGACTGCACCGCGTATTTTGGAGTTCTCTGCCATTCATTTACTTCTGTTGGGCGCATAGTGCTGCATGACGGTCTCCAACGATCAGAATATCGGCTTCATTTTGATTTATTTCGAGGCGACTACCTAATAAAATTATGTTTCGGTTATATCACCGGCCGAACCTGCATAGATAGGACTTTTTCTGCGCCAGCCTGTTGTTTGCCCACCTCCTGAAAACCATTTTTATGATGAAACTGCATAGATACGGGATTAGGTGGTTCTGCATTAATTTCGGCGGCGATCCAATAGCGATTTCGGGCGGTGGCTGTGTTGACTAGATGCGTGTAAAACTGCTGACCTATGCCCCTACCCCTTTGGGATTCATCAATAACGATACGATCTACATACATGAATTCATTTAGTCGTTTGGAAAACCACAGATAATTGGGACTATCGTAGGCCGATCCGTTTTCAAAACCCAGCAAGAAGCCGATTAGTTTACCGTTATCCTCGGCAACATTGAAATACGTAGACCAACCAAAAAGGGTA
>Ga0213861_10004582_pt1 | contig 11255 bp, 9 predicted proteins | sample PICome_4_FD_160110 | JGI IMG/M metagenome (GOLD analysis project Ga0213861, IMG submission 160110) | Coastal seawater microbial communities near Pivers Island, North Carolina, United States - PICO131 | ecosystem: Environmental > Aquatic > Marine > Coastal | place: USA: North Carolina | collected...
AAAATCTGCGCCGCGCCCCTCAAAATGGGGGCGCGACGCCTTTGTCCTTTGGCAACCCATCCGCAAGCCACCTATCGGTTTTCGCATGTGTTGATCCCAATGTTCGACCCACCGGAGGCACGGCCATGGCCCATGCAACAGCTCACAAACGCGGCTGGTACAAACGCAACGAAATCGCCATCACGCCATGGCTGTTCCTGCTGCCCGCCGTATTGTTCTTTTCGGTCTATGTGATCATCCCCATCGCCCAGAGTTTCTGGATCAGCTTTCACGAATGGGACGGCTTGGGCGAAAAAGTCTGGGTCGGGACCGATAATTACGAACGCCTGCTGACCAATGACCGCAAGTTCGGCGTGTCGTTCTGGAACAACATCCGCTGGCTTGTGCTCTACCTGCTCGCGATCCCCGCAGGCCTGTTCATCGCGCTGTTCCTGAACCAGACTGTGCGCGGCATCCGTCTGTATAAGTCGCTGTTTTTCTTTCCCTTTGTCATCTCTCAGGTCGTCGTTGGCCTTGTGTTCTCGTGGTTCTACCTACCCCGCGAGGGACTGCTGAACGCCATCCTCACCTTCTTTGGACTGGACACGATCAACGTTCTGGGTGATCCCAGTATGGCAACCTATGGCATCATCGCAGCGGGCCTTTGGCCACAGACGGCCTATTGCATGATCCTCTACCTCACAGGCCTGAACGCCGTGGACCCCGAACAGGTAGAGGCGGCACGGCTGGACGGCGCGAAGGGATGGAAGATGCTCTGGTATGTGATCCTGCCACAGCTGCGCCCCGCCACCTTCATCGCCTTTGTGGTGACCATCATCGGCGCGCTGCGGTCCTTTGATCTGATCTCGGTGATGACCAATGGCGGGCCGTTTGGATCCACACGCGTGCTGTCGTTCTATATGTTCGAGGAATCCCTGTCAGAATTCGGCTTTCGCATGGGCTACGGCGCGGCGATCGCGGTGGTGCTGTTCCTGATCATGCTGCTGTTCATCGCCTATTTCCTCTATTCCATGTGGCAAGACGAAAAAGGAGGGCGCTGATGTTTCCGACCCCCATCGAAAAGACCTCTCGTAGTTGGCAGTTGACCTATCAGACCCTGCTGCCCCTTGCGCTGATCATGTGGCTGTTGCCGCTGATCGCCGTCGCCATATTCTCGATCAAGCCCCTGTCGGATTTCTCGCAAGGCAACTATTGGGGCCTGCCCTCGACCTTTGAAGGCTTCAACAACTACGGCAAGGTGTTTTTCGAAAGCAACATGCCCCGCTACATGTGGAATTCCGTGATGATCACGGTGCCCACGGTGATCGGCGCGGTGGCCTTGTCCTGCCTCACCGGTTTTGCTTTGGGTGTGTATAAATTCAAGGGTAACTTGCTGATCTTCTTCATGTTTGTGGCCGGGAATTTCGTGCCCTTCCAGATCCTCATGGTCTCGGTGCGCGATCTGACGGTCAACATGGGACTCTATGACACCAAGCTGGGCCTCGTGCTGTTCCATATCGCGTTTCAGACCGGGTTCTGCACCCTCTTCATGCGCAATTTCATCCGCGCGCTGCCGTTCGAGTTGATCGAGGCCGCGCGGGTCGAGGGCGTGGCGGAATGGCGGATCTTCTGGTTCGTGGTGATCCCGTTGATGAAGCCCGCATTGGCCGCGTTGGCCGTGCTGATCTTTACCTTCATCTGGAACGATTATTTCTGGGCCGTGGTGCTGACCCAAGGCCCCGGCGCGCAGCCTGTGACGGCGGGCATCACCAGTTTCAACTCGCAATATGTGGCGCAGTACCACCTGATGAGCGCGGGGTCGATCGTCGCCGCCCTGCCCCCGGTTGCGATGTTCTTTATGATGCAAAAGCACTTTATTGCGGGGCTGACATTGGGCGCTGTGAAATGATGCGATGCTGGCGGCTGGATGATGGGCAACAGACGCTTGTGCTGGCGTCCCGCGACGCGCGCCTGCCAGAGGTCGTCTATTGGGGCGCGTCTTTGCCCTTGGGCGAGGATCTGGAAACGATTGCGCGCGCCCATGCGATCGACGTAACCGGCGGGATGCTGGACGCAAACCCGGAACTGTCGATCTGCCCCGAAGCTGCGCGCAGTTTTCCGGGGCAGCCGGGGCTTGTGCTGCGGGATGAACGCGGTGCGCCCTTGCGACCTTCGTTCAGCTTTGCCTCAGAGGGCAAAGAGGCCAACACGCTGGACCTGGTCTTCAAAGACGCCGCCCATGGTCTCACCTACAGCGCCGGTTTCACCAGCGATACAGAGACCCACGTCCTCTGCCTAAGCGCGCGTCTTAAGGCGGAAAACCCGATCCATCTGCACTGGCTCGCCGCGCCGACCCTGCCCGCGCCGCAGCACTCTGACGAGATGATCGACTTTGCGGGCCGCTGGATCGGCGAGTTTCAGGCGCAGCGCACGCCTTGGTCCGCTGGCATCCGCATGCGCGAAAGCCGCACGGGGCGCACGGGGCATGAACATTTCCCCGGTCTGATCATCCCCTGCACGGGCGCGACGAATACCCAAGGGCAGGCCTATGGCTTTCACTACGGTTGGTCCGGCGGGCATCGGATGGTGGCAGAGGAACTGCCCGACGGCCGCCGTCAAATCCAGTTTGGCCATGCAACAGAGACCGAACTTGCCCCCGCTATGGATTTCAATACCGCGCCGCTATACGTCACCTTCTCGGACCAAGGCCTCAACGGCTGCGCCACCGCTTTTCAGCGTCATCTGCGCGATCGCATCTTGCGAATGCCCGGCCCAAAACGCCCGCGCCCGGTGCATTATAACTGCTGGGAGGCGGTTTATTTCGACCACAAGCTGCCCGTACTGAAAGACATCGCCACCCGCGCCGCGGCCCTTGGGGCAGAGCGGTTCGTGCTGGATGACGGCTGGTTCGGGAAACGCGACGATGACACCACCTCGCTGGGCGATTGGCAGATCGACGCGCGCAAATACTCCGAGGGCCTGACGCCGCTGATCAATCACATCCAAAGCCTTGGCATGACATTTGGCCTCTGGTTCGAACCCGAGATGATCAACACCGAGAGCGACACCTACCGCGCCCATCCCGAGTGGGCGCTTGGCCCGGTGGATCAGGTGCTGGGGCGCCAGCAAAGGGTGCTGGATATGGCGCGCGCTGAGGTGCGGGACTACCTTTATGACAGCATTGCCGCGATCCTGTCCGCTTACGCCATCGACTATATCAAATGGGACCATAACCGGGTGCTGCCCATGCCCGATGCCGCCCAGACCCGTGGCACCTATGCCTTGCTCGACCGCCTGCGCGCCGATTTTCCTCAGGTCGAGATCGAAAGCTGTGCCTCGGGCGGCGGGCGCATCGACTTTGGCATCCTCAGCCGCACCCATCGTGTCTGGCTGTCCGACAGCAACGACGCTCTGGAACGGTTGAAGATCCAGCATAATGCCGCCCTTTTCCTACCATCGGTTGTGACGGGCAGTCATGTGGGGCCGCGCCGTTGTCATACCTCTGGGCGCACGCTGGACATAACGTTTCGCGCATGGGTCGCCGCCCAGCGCCATATGGGGTTCGAGATGGACCCACGCGAGTTAGACGACCGCGAGGTCAGGGTCCTGACAGAAGTCACGGCTTGGTGGAAGGCCAACCGGGATTGGATGAGCGCCGCCGATATCCTGCGTCTGGACAGCGCGGACCCGGCGGTCATTGCCGAACAACAACTGGCCCGCGACGGCGACCGTTTCGTTGTTTTCGTGGGCCTTGCCGCCACATCCGACCAGATCGCCCAGCGCCCGCTGCGCCTGACCCGGCTGGACCCAAACGCGCGCTATCGGATGGAATTGATCAACCGTAATCACGCCTCGCACCTGTCACGCGGCGCACCGCTGTTGAAGGAGGGACCGATAGAGATGTCAGGCGCGTACCTGATGCAGCACGGGCTGACCCTGCCATGGTCTTTTCCTGACACCATCTGGGTGCTAGAGGGTCAGAGGATATGACGAGATCCCATCAGAAATCCCTCCTCCGCAAAGAGTTTCCCCTATGATCCCTGCCCTAGAGAAACCCCGTTGGATCGCCGTTGACTGGGGCACGACCCATCTGCGGGCCTGGGCGATGGGCCGCAAAAACGAGGTTCTGGACCTTGCCAATTCCGACGACGGGATGAGCAAGCTTGCACCCCATGAATTCGAACCCGCACTGATCCGTCTGGTGTCTCACTGGCTGGGCGCGGGCAAAACGCCCGTGATCGCCTGTGGCATGGTCGGCTCTCGTCAAGGCTGGGCAGAGGCCCCCTATCGCGCGGTGCCCTGTGCGGCCCAAAGCGACGCGTTGATCAACGCGCCCTGCACCGATCCCCGTCTGGATGTGCGGATCATTCCGGGCGTCAAACAGGCAAGTCCCGCCGATGTGATGCGCGGGGAAGAGACCCAGATTTCCGGGTTTCTCGCACAGAACCCCAATTTCGACGGCGTGCTTTGCCTGCCCGGCACCCATAGCAAATGGGTCCATATCAGCGCCAAAGAGATCGTCAGCTTTCGCACCTTTATGACTGGAGAGCTGTTTGATCTGCTCGGCACAGGGTCGGTTCTGCGCCATTCCGTTGCCCCAACGGGTTGGGATCAAGAGGCCTTTGTCGCCGCCATGTCCGAAACCCTGTCACGCCCCGAACAGATCGCCGCGCGGCTGTTTTCGTTGCGCGCTGAATCGTTGCTGAACGATCAGGACCCCGCCACCGCCCGCGCCCGCCTGTCGGGTCTGCTGATCGGCATGGAACTGGCCGCCGCGAAGCCCTATTGGCTGGGGCAGTCGGTTGCCTTGATCGGTGCGGCGGCGTTGACCCAGACCTATGCAAGCGCGCTGACCGAACTGGGGGCCACGCCCACAGTTGCCGAAGGGTCTGCCATGACCCAAGCCGGGCTGATCGCGGCCTTTGACACCATGAAAGACACAATATGAGCCGTGCCCTGATCGCCATTCTGCGCGGGATCACCCCGCCCGAGGCCGCCGCCACCGCCGCCGCGTTGATCGACGCGGGCATCACCCGGATCGAGGTGCCGCTGAATTCTCCGGATCCGTTTGACAGCATTGCGGCCATGGCCGGGGCGCATGGTGAGCAGGCTTTGATCGGGGCGGGGACTGTTTTGACGGCAGCGGATGTGGCGCGTGTCAAAGAGGCGGGGGGCAAGCTGGTCGTGTCGCCCAACTGCAACCAAGCGGTGATCGAGGCGACGATTGGCGCCGATATGCAAAGCTGGCCGGGCATTCTGACCCCGACAGAGGCCTTTGACGCCCTGCGCTGGGGTGCTCATGGACTAAAGGTGTTTCCCGCCTTGCAAATGGGGTTCGACGGCCTTGGCGCCCTGCGCGCCGTGCTGCCCACCGGGACAGAGGTCTATATGGTCGGCGGTGTCGGCCTCGAGAGTTTCAGGGATTGGATCAAGGCCAGTGCGGATGGGTTTGGCATCGGCTCTGCGCTTTATAAACCGGGTCGCTCTGTCGCTGACACCGCTGCCCGCGCCCGCGATATGGTGGCTGCATACGACGAGGCCATGGCATGAGCGCGCAGGTTTTTGATGACCGCCAATGCGAGCTTGGCGAGGGGCCATTGTGGCACCCAGAGCGCCAGCAATTGTTCTGGTTCGATATCCTTGGCAAGAAACTGCTCAGCCGCATCGACGATCAACCGCTGGAATGGGAGTTCGACGAATATGTCTCTGCCGCTGGATGGATCGACCGTGACAATCTGCTGATCGCCTCAGAAACCCAGCTGTTCCAGTTCAATCTGGACACAGGAGAGGAAACCTATGTCTGCGGGCTTGAGGTCGAGGACAAAGGCACACGGTCCAACGACGGGCGGGCCGATCCGCAGGGCGGGTTCTGGATCGGGATGATGGGCAAGGCGGGCGAAAAACGCCCCGGCGCGATCTATCGCTATTTCCGGGGCGAGTTGCGCAAGATCTTTGACAAGATCGCCATCCCTAACGCCATCTCTTTTGCCCCCGATGGTACGCTGGCCTATTTCACTTCCAGCCCCGACAGACGTATCATGACGACCCGTCTGGACAGCGACGGCTGGCCTGTCGGAGAGTCCTCGCTCTTTGTCGATCTGCGCGCGCAGGGCTATGTGCCGGACGGCGCGGTCGTGGCCGCCGATGGCACGGTCTGGAATGCCCGCTGGGGCAGTTTCAGCGTGGCGCGTCATGCCGCAGATGGGACAGAGATGGAAACCTTCGCGATCCCCGGCCAGAACAGCACCTGCCCCGCTTTTGGCGGACCCGACCTCAAGACCCTGTTCTGCACCACCGCGTTAGAACATCTGACGGATGAGCAGCGCGCCACAATTCCGGGCAATGGCATGACCTATAGCGTGCAGACCGACACCGTGGGTCAGGCCGAACACCGCGTTATCCTATAGGCCGCCACTCATGACAAAGCGCACCCTCGGCGTCTGCTATTACCCGGAACACTGGCCAGAGGACATCTGGGCGCGCGATGCCGCGCAAATGGTCGAAACCGGCCTGACATGGGTGCGCATCGGGGAATTCGCGTGGTCGAAACTGGAACCAAAGCCCGGTCAGCTAGAGTTCGACTGGCTGGACCGCGCGATCGAAACGCTTGGGGCTGCGGGCCTCAGGGTCGTGCTTGGCACGCCCACCGCCACGCCCCCTCGCTGGATGATCACCAAACACCCCGACATGCTGGCCCTTGACGCTCAGGGGCAGCCGCGCAAATTTGGCTCTCGGCGGCACTACTGCTTTAGCCATCAGGGCTACATCACCGAATGCCGCCGCATCACCCGCCTGTTGGCAGAGCGCTATGGCAAGAACCCCCATGTGAAGGCGTGGCAGACCGATAATGAATACGGCTGTCACGACACCACTCTTAGCTATTCGAAATCCGCCGAGGTCGGGTTTCGCGATTGGTGCGCACAGACCTATCAATCGCCCGACGCGCTGAACCGCGCGTGGGGGAATATGTTCTGGTCGATGGATTACGCAGAGTTCGACGAGATCGACCTGCCCAACCTCACCGTGACCGAACCAAACCCGGCGCATGTGATGGCCTTCCGCCGCTTCAGCTCTGATCAGGTGGTCCGCTTTAACCGCGCTCAGACAGAGATCCTGCGGCAGTACACCGACGCGCCGCTGATCCATAATTACATGGGCCGCGTGCTGGACTTTGACCATTTCGACGTCGGCGCGGATCTGGATATCGCCAGTTGGGACAGCTATCCCATCGGGTTCTTATCGGACCGGTTAGAGGCGAGCGAGGCCCATAAACACCGCTTTTTGCGTCAGGGCGACCCGGATTGTCAGGCCTTTCACCACGATCTTTACCGTGCGGTCGGGCGCGGGCGCTGGTGGATCATGGAACAACAACCCGGACCCGTAAACTGGGCCCCCTACAACCCGGCCCCTCTGGACGGAATGGCGCGCCTTTGGGCGTGGGAGGCCTTCGCCCATGGCGCAGAGGCCGTCTGTTATTTCCGCTGGCGACAGGCCCCCTTCGCGCAGGAACAGATGCACGCGGGCCTCTTGCGCGCCGACTCGGAACTCGCCCCCGCCTTGGGCGAGGTCGCGCAGGTGGCGTTGGAACTGGCGCAGATGCCTCAGACGGATATCGCGCCAGCTCCTGTCGCCATCGTCTTTGACTACGCCTCTGCCTGGGCGTGGGAGATCCAGCCTCAAGGCGCAGATTTCACCTATTTCCGCCTTGTTTTCGAGACCTATAAGGCCTTGCGCCAACTGGGCCTGAACATCGATATCCTGCCGCCTGACACGTCCGATCTGAACGCCTATAACCTGGTGCTGATCCCCGGATTGGCGACGTTTTCGCCCGAGCTGACCAAGGCTTTGCAAACGCACAAAGGCAGCGCGCTCATCGGCCCGCGCAGCAATTCCCGGACCCGCGACATGGCCACCCCCGTGCCCCTGCCGCCCAACCTGCCCGGCCTTAACGTAACCGTCGCACGGGTCGAAAGCCTGCCCCCCGGCGTTACCATTCCCCTGTCCAACAGCGGGGCCTTCGCCCATTGGTTCGAGCATCTAGACGCCAGCGCCACAAGCCTCACCACCACCCAAGGCCTGCCCGCCGTCTGCAGCGCCGCCAATCTGCACTACCTCGCTGGCTGGCCCACACCTGACACCTTCGTCACACTGCTGGAAAAGCTCTGCGAAACCGCGCAGATCGCCACCACCCGCGTCAGCGACGGCCTGCGCCTGCGCGACACCAGCACCCACAGATTTGCCTTTAACTATGCCCCCGATCCAGTCACATTCGAGGGCATTACGATCTCCCCCGCTGGCGTATACTGGAGAGCACTATGACGACCCATCTCACCCCGGGCCTCACCGATTTCGGCATCAGCACCACAGGGGCAATGGTGCAGCGCATCGCCTTGTCCAATGGCACACTCTCCGCCGCGATCCTGACCCGTGGGATCGCCTTGCAGGACGTGCGCCTCACTGGGGTCGACCATTCCCTCACCGTGGGCTTTCCCACGCTGGAACCTTACGAAACCACGATGAGCAGCGCCGGAACCCTCGTGGGTCCGGTCGGAAATCGCATCGGTGGCGCAAGTGCCGTGATCGACAGGCAGCGCTTTGACTTTGACACAAATTTCAACGGCAAACACACATTGCATGGCGGCGCAGCTGCGACCCACAAACGCCTCTGGACGCTCGTGGATCATAGCGACACCCATGTGGAGCTGATCCTAGAGATGCCCGATGCACAGCATGGCTTTCCCGGCAACCGCACCCTCACGGCACTCTACCAGATCAGCGACAGCACCCTAAGCCTGACTCTGACGGCGACGACGGATGCGCCAACGCTGATGAACCCCGCCAATCATAGCTATTGGCGTCTCGACGACCTGCCCACTTTCGACGGCCATACCCTGCGCCTCGCCGCTGATCACTATCTGCCGACAACCGTGGACGATGTCCTGCCCACCGGACAGATCGTGGATGTCACCAACACCCGGTTTGACTATCGCGCGGCGCGGCGCCTGACCCCTGCCACCGATGGGCTGATCGACAATAACTTTTGCCTGTCCAAAACCCGCCAGCCCCTGCGCCCCGTGGCTTGGCTGACCGGCACGAGCGGACTGACAATGGAAATGGCCACAACGGAACCGGGCCTGCAAGTCTTTGACGGCCATATCCTCGCCCGCTCTGACGCGCCCGGCAACGATGGCACAGCCTATCAACCCCATGCAGCCCTCGCCCTAGAGGCGCAGTTCTGGCCCGATGCCACGAACAACCCGGATTTCCCTAGCATCATCCTGCGTCCCGAAGACCATTGGCAACAAGTCACCATCTGGACCTTCACGCGCTGACGCCAGACATAGGCGCCGACCGCCTGTACGCAGCCGAAGGCGAGGACAGGCATATAAAGCGTGCCGTCAGGCACTCAATTTGGTCGAACTTCGCTTACCTAGCCGCCCGATACCACGCCACAATCGCCGCCCGCTCTTCTGGTTCCATCCATGTGAGGTTCGCCGGCGGCATCGCCTCGCTCACCCCCGCATGCAGGTAAATCCGATGCGCTTCTTTCGCGATCTGCGCAGGCGTCTCTAGCCGCACGCCTTTGGGTGCCCAAAGGATCCCGTCCCACCCGGGTTCTGCCGCATGGCACATGGAACAGCGCCCCAGAACGATGTCTGTAACCTGCTCGAACCCCTCCGCCTCGGCATAGCGCCCCTTAGGCTCGCTCGCCTCGGCTTCCATACCCAACTGCGGTGCCGTGGACAGCCAGACCACGATCAGAAACAGAACCACCGTCACGCCCCAGGTCCAATGCGGATTGCCTTTGCGTGCGTGCAACGAGTTGAAATAATGCCGGATCGTCACCCCCATCAGGAACACCAGCGCTGCGATCAGCCAGTTGTACGGCGTCGCAAACGCCAGCGGGTAATGATTGCTGAGCATCAGGAAAATCACCGGCAACGTCAGATAGTTGTTATGGGTCGAACGAAGCTTGGCAATCTTGCCGTATTTCGGATCTGGTTTGCGCCCCACCTTCAGATCCGCCACTACGATGCGCTGGTTCGGCATGATCGTGAAAAACACATTCGCGGACATGATCGTGGCGGTAAACGCCCCCAAATGCAGCATCATGGCGCGCCCAGTGAAGATCTGGTTATAGCCCCAGCCCATGATCACCAGCAGCACAAACAGCAGCACCATCAGGGTTGTGGGTTGCTCTCCCAGAGGCGATTTGCACAAGGCATCATAGACCAGCCAGCCGATTGTTAGCGAGGCCGCAGAGATCAGAATGCCCTGCCAGACCGCCAGATCCGCCTTGTTCGCGTCGATCAGGTAAATCTCGGCCCCCATCCAATAAACGAGCATCAACAGCGCCGCGCCGCTCAGCCATGTGGAATAGGCCTCCCATTTGAACCAGACGAGGTGGTCGGGCATCGAGTCGGGGGCGACCAGATATTTCTGGATGTGATAGAACCCACCGCCATGCACCTGCCACTCTTCGCCATCCGCCCCGCTGGCCAGATTGCGGTCGCGGTGCAGGCCAAGGTCTAACGCAATGAAATAGAAGGACGATCCAATCCAGGCTATCGCCGTGATCACATGCAGCCAACGCACGGCAAATTCTGCCCACGCCCCGAGGATCGCCAGTTCCATCATCTCAAGTGGCCCTTTTTGATGCCGTCAGAAGAGTTTTTCGCCGTGACATCCACGACGCCCCATCCTTTCCCATCCCGCCGCCTCAGGCAATCCGCCACCCGGCTTTTCCAGCGCACGCGTGCCGTTTTCGCGCCAATCGCCCGGAAACGAGGCATCGACTCCCTATTTTTGGAAACAGTGTTTTTCCATTTCACGCCACAACCCAGAGGATCAACGCCGCGATTCCACTGGAATAGTTTCGATCTCGTAAATATCCTGCCCCAATGTCGCCGTAATTTGGGCCAAGTTTTGTCCAGTTTGCGGGAGGCTCGCGTTGCGACTGCCCGCTGCGCGAAGAGTATCAGTTCCGAAGAAACTGCCTAACACTATGTTTCTTCGTATATTTTGGGGGCCAAGATGGCGTTAGAGAATATCCTTGTCTATCGAATCGTGACGGGTGACACGAGTTTTATTCACAACGGAAATTTCACAATCGCCGTCGCAGGCCAGATCACGGTCGACGATTCGAACGGGATCAGCGATTCGCTTTTTGGGGATTTCACCCATACCGGCGGGTTCGACGTGCCGGACCAGAATGTCACCGCCTCTACGGTTACCGGGATCAACGTCAACGACACTGTGGACCCGCGCGTGCGCTA
>Ga0213861_10004585_pt1 | contig 11251 bp, 9 predicted proteins | sample PICome_4_FD_160110 | JGI IMG/M metagenome (GOLD analysis project Ga0213861, IMG submission 160110) | Coastal seawater microbial communities near Pivers Island, North Carolina, United States - PICO131 | ecosystem: Environmental > Aquatic > Marine > Coastal | place: USA: North Carolina | collected...
CCAGTAACAGTACCTAGCGAATATTCTCCTATTGTTTACTTCAAATTCGTCTAAATCAAGGGGGCTTGTTAATTCTAATTCTACAAAACTTTTATTTTCTTGGATCTTCTGGGATACAAGGTATTCCTCGTTAAATAATTCTGCAGACGCATCTGCCTCTCCAAAAGGGTTTCCGCCATCAAAATTTATATCATCCAAGAATTTTACAAAAACCCTCTTTCTTATTACCTTGGCGTTTTTTAAATCATTATTATTTTGGGCAATATTGGTAACAAAGTAATCATTGTTTGATATCCTTATTTTAGGCCTATTCAGCCTACCGTTAGCGTTGGTTTCGAAACCCTCCGCTTCTATCCCCATGGGTTGGTAAGTTATACCCTGCCAAACCACGCCCTTACCAAAAACAGAGCCATCATGTACATCGAAAAAGTAATTTGGTTTTGATATGTAATCAGGATACAATCTATAGAGGCTTAATAAAGACCCTGGCTGTAAGCTCATTAGCTCTCTTGCTGCTTTATCTCTACCCTCCGCCATACTAAAAAATACACTATTTATGTATAATATGATATATATATTTTTTTTAAACTTTTTTATTGACTTTGTGCTTTGTTTGTTTATAATAGTCCGAATACAAAATTAAAATGAACGAATATATCTATAGAGTTTTTAACCATAAAGAAGATTATCAACAGAGTTACAGCCCATCTCTTGATGGTTCTCTCGATTGGGCTATAGACTGTGCCAAAAGAACAAACGGAAAAGTCTACTTCTGCGAAATGAAAAACGGCATAACCATAAAAAGAAAACTAGTAGACCCAGAAAAAGGTAAAAATTAAGATGTGCCGAATATGAATTCGATAGAGTCTTACGAGTTAAGCAATTTAGACTACAGCAGTAAAGATTTCCTGCAAGACTTTCTTTCTTATTGTGTTCATTCCATACCAGAGGACGGCATGGAATCTAAATCTCTATCCGTAAGAATTAAGTTTTCAAATATATTTTTACAAAAACTAAAAAAGTGCGACCACTCTTTGTTGATGAAAAATAAACAAGGAGAAAATATATGTTATTTTTTTCTAAAAGAAGAAGATAAAGGCGAAGCCTTAATGATAGAGTTTATATTCCCCTCTGAGAATATAAAGAACACAACCCATAAAGAAAAATCGACATTGTTCACTATATCTGCAATTAAGCTGATGAAGCTTTTCGACGTTAGCACAATAAAAGGCAAAATAACTAGAACAAACAAAATAAAAGGTTACATAACCTTTATAAAAAGATACATAAAGTATGTAGAGTTGTCTGAAACCAACCAAAACATACAGGCTACGATAACAAAAGACAAAGTTTTATCCTATTATGAAAAATTATAACTTTAAAATCGTAGCAACGAACTCATCGACAAAGCGTTTGTTGAATGAGGAGTTCTTTTTGGGAGGCTTTGACTTTAATGGTTCAGTATTAACACTGGAAGTAAACATTAAAGGTGAAATCTTTTTGATACAAGTTAAATCAATTATGTTTATAAAAGGTGTTTTTGCTATCAATTGTTTTTTAAGCTCTGATGGCGGAGGTTGTTCGGGTAAGGTTGTTTTTGAGCAACTGATATAAGTTTTACTTTTTTTTATAGGTGTTTTAATATTCTGTGTATCTATTTACATGGCAACATCTACCCAATCAAGTCTTTTAAAAACCCTTGGAGCTTACGGCGGCAAAAGGGTCGTCGGTAACCAAACTCTTTCTGGTAAATTTATGGCTATTCACGCCCTCGATGACACCACTATAGAAGCGGGAACAGTAGGCAACATTGAAGGTTTTGTAGGAGCAACTATAGTGTTGGGAGATGTTATAGTAGGTTCTTGGACTACCTTGCATATTTCTGGAGAAGCTATAGTTTACTATGCAGATTAATAATGAGACTACTAAATATATTTGGTAACTCCATTAGGAAAAGACTTGTTTCATCTGCTAAAAGGTGTTGCGGTTTTTTATGGTCTGATGATAAATCATGGCAAGAGGAATGCCGATGGAAAGAGCCTTCTTGTTGCTCTGAGTTGTGGTCAAATACGCAAGCTTGGAATAATTTCTGTCTTTGGGAAAATGGCGGACAATCTGGTTCTTGCGCCTGGGATGAATCAGAAATTTGGACAAACGAACAGGCCTTTATCAATTCTGATGTTTGGTATCAAGAAGAGTCTTGGAATGAGTCCGATGCTTGGGATTCCTGTTAGCGAAAAAAGAGATACAGTTTGATTAGATATCTAAAATTGAAAATGTTTGTTGATGTAAAATAAATAATTTATGTGTAAGTAGTTTAAACAACATTTACATAAAATTATGGCATTACAAAACTTCGATCCGATACCAAATCAAACTACTCACGCTGACGCTAGGGACTTATTAAATAATAACTTTGCCGATGCAGAGAGTAGGTTACAAAACTTAGAGAGTTATGTTCTTCCTTCTCAATCAGAGGTTTTTTCATCTTCGGGTAGTTTAACAATAGACGGATCTTTAAGATCTGTATTAGCTGTAATCCTAACTGAAGATGTAGCTTTAACTATTCAAAACTCTCAGATTGGTGATTCTGGCATGATTTTAGTCAGACAAGACGCGACTGGAGGCCACTCAATAACATCATCTCATAAAGTTTTAAGTGGGTTTCTAAACAATATTACAACTATAACTGCAGAAACTGGAGTCGCTTCTATTAATTGGTATTACGATGGGATCGATTACTTAATGTATATATCTACCGCGTCTTAAATTAAAAATAAAATAAATTCAACATGTCACAAACGAATATAGTAATAACTGACGGGGTCACAACCCATAAAAATGTATTAGATGTTGTAAATTTAAACTCTCAAGATGCAGAGCTTAGATTGAGTACCCTAGAAACAGACGGAGTCGGAGCTTCCGCTTATGAAGTTGCTGTAAACGAAGGGTTTGTCGGCACTGAAGCAGAATGGTTAGCATCCCTTGTTGGTGCCGATGGCCCCGAAGGTTCACCTGGATCAACTGGTCCCCAAGGTGTTGCTGGAGCAACTGGCCCAGAGGGCCCACAAGGCATTCAAGGCATTCAAGGTATACAGGGTGGTTCGGGTGCGGACGGTGCAGTTGGACCCCAAGGAGTTCAGGGTATACAGGGTGTAGATGGTCTTGATGGTACTAACGGGGCTACTGGCCCTACTGGCCCTACTGGCCAAACTGGGATTCAAGGAATCCAAGGAGAACAGGGTTCTGCGGGTTCTGCGGGAACTGGAGTTACTTTCAAGGGAGATGTTCCTACAATTGGTGATTTACCTTTAAGTGCCGCACAGGGAGATGCCTATATAGTTCAGGCTGACGATAGTTTTCACATTTATGATGGGTTCAGCTTTATAAGCGGTGGTTCTATCCAAGGGCCTCAAGGAGTTCAAGGGGTTGGTGGAATTCAAGGTATTCAAGGTGAAGCTGGACCTAATGGTGCTAACGGCGTTGACGGCGCTGACGGCGCAGAAGGTCCACAGGGCATTCAAGGTATTCAAGGTATAGAGGGAGCTGTCGGTGCTGACGGTGCTACTGGTGCAGAAGGCCCACAGGGTATTCAAGGTGTTCAAGGAGAACAGGGATTCACTGGCCTTAAAGGCGATACTGGTGCGGCTGGTCCAACTGGTCCCTCTGGAGAACAAGGCCCAACTGGAGCTGCTGGCGTTGACGGTTCTGACGGCGCTAATGGCACCGATGGTATTGCTGGTAGTGACGGCGCTACTGGCGCTACTGGCCCACAGGGTCCAATTGGTCCTACTGGAGCTGACGGTGTTCAAGGCCCTACTGGATTAACAGGCTCCACTGGCCAACAAGGCGTAGAAGGTCCTGTCGGTCCAGCAGGCGTTGACGGTGCTAACGGCTCTGATGGAGCTACTGGTCCCACTGGAGCTAATGGTTCTGACGGAGCCGCAGGTTCAACAGGGGCAACAGGCCCTATTGGCCCTCAAGGTCAACAAGGAATAGCTGGTCAACAAGGAATACAGGGAACACAAGGAGAACAGGGTCCTGCGGGATCTGCAGGTACTGGCGTAACATTTCAGGGAGATGTTCCTACAATTGGTGATTTACCTTTAAGTGCCACACAGGGAGATGCCTATATAGTTCAGGCTGACGATAGTTTTCACATTTATGATGGTGTCGCGTTTGTAAGCGGAGGGTCAATTCAAGGCCCTCAGGGAATTCAGGGTGTTGATGGGGTTCAAGGCGTTCAAGGCGTTCAAGGGGGAGACGGTATTCAAGGGGATACTGGAGCCACAGGTCCTCAAGGACCACAAGGAACCGCTGGTTCTGACGGAGCCACAGGGGCACAAGGTCCTCAAGGTGTCCAAGGAGATACTGGAGCCACAGGTCCTCAAGGACCACAAGGGGTAACTGGAGACACAGGTCTCACTGGACCCACTGGTCCTACTGGGACTGACGGGGCTACAGGCCCTCAAGGTATCCAAGGTGTTCAAGGTCAAGCAGGAGATAATGGTCTTGATGGTTCTGATGCAGTTGTTGATAATGCAGCTTATGGATTATCCTGGTCTAGCGACACGACTCAAGCAGCTACCAGACAAGCCTTATATAACAAACTGGAAGATATAGGTTCTGGAGGAGGAACAGATATAGTAGAATCATCTGTAGTAAACAACCCAGCTCTCATAGCTAAAGAAGACACTCCTTACAATGATAGTGTTTCTGGTATTGCTAGGGGAAGTCAAGCTGTTGATTTACAGCTTAGACGCCAAACTAACGCAGATATAGCTGGCGGTAACATGTCGGTAATTGCTGGTGGTGATAGCAATGAAATTTCTAGCGCTGGAGGAGGAGCTAACGGACAGTATGCAACTATTATAGGGGGAGGATTTAACCAGGTCCTTGTCGGTCAATACAGTACTGTGTTAGGAGGATATTTAAATAAGATTAATCCAGACGCTGGTAATGCAAATTACTCTGTAGTGTGTGGAGCACAGGCAAATGCCAAGCATGCTAAGTCTTTCGTCTTTAATGATAGTGATGGTGTGCCTTTTACTTCCTTGCAGAGCAACACATTTAACGTTCACGCATCAAACGGGCTAAGGCTTGTTACTGACGGTTCGCAAACTGCCAATCAGGTTTTAACTTGTGACGCTGATGGTCACGGAACTTGGCAAGATTTAAGTGGTCAAATAACCTTAGAAAACGCTTCTGCTTTAGTTTATGTTTCTAAGGATGGTAACGATGTTGATGATGGTCTTTCGATTGACAAACCAAAGCTAACTATAGGAAGCGCTATTACAGCCGCTGAAACTTTATCTAGCACATCTACAATTGGCGCTCAATATGAAGTACAGGTCAACTCTAGTAGCAACTTCCAATTTCCATACCCTAAAGATTTTGGAGGTCTTTGTTCTGGAGGCCAACTTGGTATACCTATTCTAGGTACCCAAAGAAGCTTTATAGCTCTAGATCCCATACCTGGGGAGAGCCTATCATATACGGACGAAGATCCAACAAAAACCGATAACGATTGCACGGTCGTCGATTCTGGTTTTGGAACCATTTACACATTGAGTGTGGAGTTGGATGTAAATGGAGTCGTATCAGAACCAGTAGACCTTTGCCCTGAAGAAGTTTGGGAAGCACCCGAGAAAGTGGTTGCAGTCCTAGAAAAGTCTGACGGGCTCCCTCTGGAAGTTTATGGAACTTATCAAAGTTCAGATGGCAATATAACAGCGACAATTAGCAATACGGTTACTCTTGTAAGTAAGCCTATTAAAATAGAGGTTCTTGATGGTGGTATTTATCAAGAAGATGTAACTTTAACTGACCTTTTAACAATACACGCACCTAGTGCAACTTTATCTGGAACACTCCTTATGCTTGGCAACTGTGGGGCTGAGTTTTATAGGCATGATTTAGGTGTTGATATTGGTAATGTTGCTTTGACCTACGCATCTGGTACAGGAGAAAAATTTTACAAATGTAGTATTATGGATACTACTGCTGGTGGAGTGGAAAATTCCAACACGGCTATCTTTATTGCGGGCAGCGCGGCTTTCTGTAGGCTTGTTGTTGATGTTGGATTAATTATTGTAGGCTCTACATCCACAGGCATAAGCGCCGCGGGGACAGCAGAATTTGTAGAATTGTTTGGAAGTGTTGATCACATATCACTTTATAAAAGCAACTCAACAGCAATAAATGTAGGCTCTCAATTTTCAACTGGCAATAGCGTTTCGCTTAATATATGCACTATAGACCAAGAAAGTGGTCTTGGTTCTGTCGTTAATTCGAAAGCCCTGCAAATTGAAGGAGGCAACGTCACCCTAACTTTAAACGAAATAGATGCTGACATCGCATACAACATAGGTTCATTGGGAAGATTATATCTTAAGTGCCTTAAAATATCTGGATCAAAAATAGGAACTCCGTTACTAGAGATTTCCGAAGATACATATGGAACTTCAGTTGCTATTAATGATGTTGATACTGTTTCAACAACCACACATTTACAGCCTGTTGGCAATACACATACAATATATGATGATACAACCGCTGGTGCAGATATTACATCCGAACTAATGTCGGCTTCAGATCACGTTGGAACATCTATACATAAAAAATCAGGAAATAGTCACAACGTTGTTATAACAGCTCCCGCTGGCAGCACAATCGACGGTCAAGCAACATTTACATTATCCTTTGAAAACGAAAGCGTAAGCATTTTTTCTGATGGATCAAACTTTTACATAATCTAAAATGAGTCATACTAATCAAACACCAATACTTAAATACCAAGCAGACAGTCTACCAGCAGGTGAACCTGGTAAGGTCGTCTTTAACATGGATACCCAAACCCTCGTATATTATGACGGCACTGAGTGGAAAGAAGGTCTTGAAGGACCAGCAGGTCTAGAAGGACCAGAAGGCCCTCAAGGACCAACAGGCCCTCAAGGCCCAGTTGGCAACGATGGTTCGGACGGATTGCAAGGTGAAGTCGGTCCACAAGGCCCCGAAGGTCTTTTAGGAGCAACTGGACCAAGTGGTCTTGACGGTCAAAATGGAGCAGAAGGCCCAGAAGGTCCTCAAGGCATACCAGGTGTAGCTGGACAGAACGGTTCTGATGGAACTGGTGTAATCATTGTGGGTTCTGTATCTGATTCTTCAGTTTTAGACCCATCTTATGCTGGGGCTATAGGTGATATGTTTATCGCTCAGGATACTGGCAATGGTCACATATGGAACGGATCTTCCTGGGATGACGTAGGTCAAATTAGGGGTCCAGAAGGCCTCCAAGGTCAACAGGGTATTCAAGGAAACCGAGGAGATGTTGGCCCCCAAGGTATCGCTGGTATAAATGGTTTAACAGGCGCTAATGGAGAGAAAGGAGAGGATGGGACTTCTATTTCTTTGCAGGGTTCAGTCGCTGATTTTGCAAGCCTACCAATTGGAGCTGCTGTAGGAGATCTTTATGTTGCCTTAGACTCTGGAGATGGCTGGCTTAGTGATGGAGCTGACAACTGGTCTAATGTTGGGCCAATTCGCGGCCCTCAAGGCCAACAAGGAGAGACTGGATCTCAAGGTATTCAAGGATTTCAAGGAGATCCTGGGGCTCCTGGAGCTGCTGGTAATGACGGAGTTGCAGGCTCAACTGGCGCAAAGGGAGATACTGGAGATAAAGGTGATCAAGGTGAGCAAGGTGTTACTGGCCAAAAGGGTGATACTGGATCGGTTGGACAACAAGGGCCTATTGGAAATACTGGACCTGTAGGACCACAAGGGCCTGCTGGCAATGACGGATCACCAGGCGAAATTGGACCACAGGGAAATCCTGGAGCAGTAGGGCCTATTGGAAATACTGGACCTGTAGGGCCACAAGGGCCTGCTGGGCAAAATGGCGAAGATGGAACTTCTGTTTCTTTGCAGGGTTCAGTCGCTGATTTTGCAAGCTTGCCATCTGGTGCTACTCAAGGAGATTTATGGATAACGACAGACACTGGAGACGGTTACGTTAGCGACGGTGCTGAAAATTGGTCTAATGTCGGAGCAATTAGAGGTCCTCAAGGACCTGCAGGGCAAAATGGTTCTAATGGTGTTAATGGACTACAGGGTCCAAAGGGAGATACTGGTAATGACGGTAATGCTGGACCACAGGGAAACCCTGGACCTGCAGGGTTAAAAGGGGATACTGGTGATCCTGGGCCTCAAGGCCCGATTGGAAACACTGGAGATACTGGAGCTCAAGGCCCAGAAGGACCCGAAGGGTCTCAAGGTCAAGCTGGTACTGGTATTACATTTAAAGGTGAAGTAGCAACAATTGGCGATTTACCTGGTTCTGCAATTGCTGGAGACGCTTATTTAGTGCAGTCTGATGGCAGTTTAAATATTTATGATGGAGTAGCATTTGTTGATGGAGGTTCCCTGCAAGGTCCGCAAGGAAATCAAGGGCCTCAAGGTATCCAAGGAGATCCAGGTCAGAAAGGAGATCAAGGTATTCAAGGAAATAACGGAGCTAAAGGTGACCAAGGAAATCCAGGTCAGCAAGGGCCAATTGGAAATACTGGTAACACTGGTGACACTGGACCTCAAGGTGATCAAGGTAATCCTGGGCCACAGGGAAATACTGGACCTGCAGGATTGAAGGGTGACGTAGGAAACACTGGAGCTAAAGGTGACCAAGGAAATCCAGGTCAGCAAGGGCCAATTGGAAATACTGGAAACACTGGACCTAGAGGCCCAGCTGGTGATCCTGGTGCACCAGGAGCTGCAGGAGCAAAAGGAGATACTGGAAATACTGGTCCTACAGGAGCAAAAGGAGATACTGGAAATACTGGTCCTGCAGGAGCAAAAGGAGACACTGGAAATACTGGTCCTAAAGGGAATACTGGAAACACTGGACCTGTAGGGCCAGCTGGTCCACAAGGTAATCCTGGACAAGATGGTCAAGACGCTGTAGTTAGTAATACTGCTTACGGGTCAGCTTGGAACGGTAACACAGAAGCTGCGAGCAAAAATGTTATTTACGATAAAATAGAAGCTGTTTCTAAAAATTGGATTATAACAAAAATGAATACCGAAGACGAGGTTATCACTGGTACAGGTAAAAAAGCATCCTGGATAGCTCCTGCCGCTGGAACAGTTCATGCTGCACATGCTGGAACCCACGTAGCTATTCAAAGTACAAATGCCTTGCCTATAAGGATTGATATTAGAAAAAATAACAGCCCCATCATTTCCATAAAAGGTGACCTCTTAAATGGAACAAGAAGCACTATAGATGGTGTTGCATTTATAATGAGGACAGACGATAGGGTCAACTTTGTTGCTGGAGATGAAATTTCTTTCCATGTAAACCAAAACAACGATGTTACAGATGGTGGTCAAGGTCTTCATTGTGATATATTAGTATCATGGACATAAATTTAATTAAATGCAAATCAATTCATACATCCTTAAACCAGGGAGCGAACCTTTATTAACTCCAGTAATAAATACTATTACTAATAAGACTAATAATGCTGGAACATCTATAACTATCAATCCTAGTATAACAGCAGCATCTACAACTAGTTTTACTTATACTTGGAGCGCTACTGGATTGCCTGCTGGGATAACCATAAGAGCTTCGGACGGAAGAATATCAGGAACTATAAATTCAAGTTTAAATACCCAAATCTTTAATGTAGTAGTAACTGTAAGTGTTACTAATGGAAGTCAAACAAAAACTGATACAGAACTATTCAACTGGACTGTAAACAAAGTTATTGCTGGACCAGACAACTCAACTATATACAGGAACGCTGTTGGAGATGCGTATGGAGGGTTTCCAGCTGGTGTGTCGACATGGGAAGATACCGTAGCTAGGGCTGGTGATGTAGGCCAAGCGTCATTCAATACTGGTAATCTAGCTCAGACAAACGGTAACATACCAAATGATTGGGTTTCTTCAGCAGGGAATTCTAATGATAATTTCGCTGTTTTTATAAAAAACTTCGAGATTGGTCGTAATTGCACCTCAATAGGCAGCAGGGCATTCTTTACAAGTACCCCATTGGATTTTCATTTTAAAACAAATATAGGAATACCTGAAAGTGTTGTAAGCATAGGTCTACAAGCCTTCCAAGGCAAGAGAAATTTATGTCAAGTCATGGACGACGTATTGACAATACCCTCAAGCGTTAGGAGTATTGGAAACTATGCTTTTCGGTCTTGTACTAATCTGAATGGTCTTGTTATCAAAGAAGGGGTTCAAGACATTGGCCGTTATGCATTTGGTGCACTGCCATTTGTTAATACCCCTTGCATAAGAATACCAGATAGCGTAACCACACTTGATTTTGCTGCTTTTTCTGGATTTACAAGGCATCAAGGAGACGTTTATTACGGCAAGGGCCTTAGGAGTGGTAATGGCACTTATGGAAATAAGCCTTACAATGGTGTGGTCGGCGGACAACCAATGAAAAACCTATATATTAATTGCCCTTACAGTGCAGCTGAAGCGGTAAATGGTTTTGCCAACTTCTTTAGCACTGCGTCTGGCGCTCATAAAATTTATATTTCTCCCCAGTATTATAACGATTGGATGAGCCAGTTTGGTAATGCTTTTAATTTTTATATATATTTTGCCTGCCCCCAAACTGTTCCTAGGTTACAGTGGACTTCTTTTCCAGACGCTATGGACGGAGCTTGGTCGGCATCTGATTTTTATTAATTAAAACTCCAAGCAAAAAATACAAAATTATAGTGTATATCTTAATAGAGACTTAAAAGTAAAAAAAATTTAAAATGCCACAAGAAACATTTATACCAGAAATAGACGGAAGCTCTACACATTTGGATGCAAGGAACGTTATAAATAATAACGCTAATGATGCTGAGTCGCGTATAAGCAACTTAGAAACAAGACTAGATTTAGAAGCTCACGACATCAACTCTTCATATGGAGAAGGGGAAACGTTTTATTTTGGTGGTTCCTCTTATAGAGTTGATGACGGGGCTACATTGAATGTAGGTGAAAGTCCAACAACTAATCCAGAAAAAGTAACTTTGCTTGATAATGCTGGAATTGACGGCAAAACCGTTCTTAACGGCATCGTTGTTCCGACAACTGAAGGTGTCGACGGAGACTTTTACATTAAGACAGACACCTCTGACATTTATGGACCAAAGACTGGAGGCGCTTGGGGTGCTGCTACGTCTTTGATTGGCGCTGATGGTGCTGATGGTGCTACTGGTGCTACTGGTGCAGATG
>Ga0213861_10004586_pt1 | contig 11248 bp, 11 predicted proteins | sample PICome_4_FD_160110 | JGI IMG/M metagenome (GOLD analysis project Ga0213861, IMG submission 160110) | Coastal seawater microbial communities near Pivers Island, North Carolina, United States - PICO131 | ecosystem: Environmental > Aquatic > Marine > Coastal | place: USA: North Carolina...
CTGAAGAGGCTCCTGCTGAAGAAGTTGTAGCTGAAGAAGTTGTAGCTGAAGAGGCTCCTGCTGAAGAAGTTGTAGCTGAAGAAGTTGTAGCTGAAGAGGCTCCTGCTGAAGAAGTTGTAGCTGAAGAGGCTCCTGCTGAAGAAGTTGTAGCTGAAGAAGTTGTAGCTGAAGAGGCTCCTGCTGAAGAAGTTGTAGCTGAAGAAGTTGTAGCTGAAGAGGCTCCTGCTGAAGAAGTTGTAGCTGAAGAGGCTCCTGCTGAAGAAGTTGTAGCTGAAGAGGCTCCTGCTGAAGAAGTTGTAGCTGAAGAAGTCGTAGCTGAAGAAGAATCTGAAGAGAAAGATTCTTCAGATGATGAAAATAAATAAATTAGATAAAACTAATCTTATTTGTATAGCTTCCATTGGGAAACCCAGAGGCTTGAAGGGAGAATTTTTTCTAAACTCCTTTTGCGACCCTAAAGATAACATCATTAACTATAATAATTTTCTTATAGAAGATAATGTTATTTCTGATTTTAAAATAAGTTATATAAAAAAAGTAAACTCAAAATTCTTCTCCAAAATAAATGGTATTGATGATTTAGATGAAATAAAAATTCTTACAAATAAAAAACTTTATATCCAAAAGGAAGATTTACCAGAATTAGATAACGACGAGATGTATTGGCATGACCTCATTGGATCAAAAGTTATTGATAATAATCCTCATGAAGTCCTTGGAATAGTCAGCAATGTTTTGAACTTTGGATCAAATGATTGCTTGGAGGTAAAACCTTTTAAAGATTCAATTGACGAGACGACAAGACTTATCCCATTTGTAAAAGATAAGACAATCAAGATTATTGATAAAGTTAATAAAGAAATTTTTGTAGATTGGGATAAGAGTTACTAAAGTGAATTTTAATGTCCTAACTATATTTCCTGAAATTTTTAAAATATTTCAAACTGGTGTTCTTTCAAAAGGTCTTGATGATAGCTTCTTTATTAACTGCTTTGATATTAGAAAGCATGCTGTTAATAAGCATGGCCAAATAGATTCTAAGCCCTATGGTGGTGGTGAGGGAATGGTCATGATGGCTGAGCCACTAAAAAAATCTATTGAAGACATTCCAAAAGATAATTTAGGAAAAGTTATATATCTTTCCCCGCAAGGCCAAAAATTAAATCAAAATAAAGTAATTGAATTATCAACTTTATCCAACATTACTCTTATTTGTGGAAGATATGAGGGTGTAGATCAAAGATTTGTAGATTCATATGTCGATGAAGAAATTTCAATTGGTGATTTTATAATTAGTGGTGGTGAGTATGCTGCCATGATTTTAATAGACGCAATTGCAAGAAATATTCCAGGCACAATCGGAAATCAGGATTCAGTTACTAAAGATACATTTTCTAATGGTCTCCTTAAGGGACCGACTTACACAAGACCTGAAAAATTTGAAAATAAAAGTGTTCCAGATATTTTATTATCAGGGAATCATCAAGAAATAGAGGAGTGGAGAGGTAAAAAATCTCTTATTCAAACCTATTTAAGAAGACCAGATCTATTAAATGATGTAAAATTAACAAATAAACAAAAAAAACTCTTGGAAGATTGGGAATCTAAGGATATCCTATAGCACTTTTTAGGCAAATATAATGAATGAATCTGATAAAGAAATTGTAAACACTGAAGAAGAAGTTAATTCTTCTGAAGAAACTGTAACCGAAGAAACTGTAACCGAAGAGACTGTAGCTGAAGAAGTTGTAGCTGAAGAGGCTCCTGCTGAAGAAGTTGTAGCTGAAGAAGCTGAAGAAACAGCGCCTGTCATATCAACTGTTGAAAGGTCACCTGCCCAAATTGTTAGTGATTTTGAAAAAAAACAAATTAAAACAGATCTTCCTTCATTTAGACCTGGTGATACTGTTGTTGTATCTGTAAAGGTTAAAGAAGGAGACAGAACAAGACTCCAGGCTTTTGAGGGTGTTGTAATGGGTGTTAAACAAGGCGGCCTCAATGCATCTTTTATTGTTAGAAAAATTTCTAGCGGTATTGGAGTTGAGAGAACATTTCAAACGCATAGCCCAATGATTGATTCTATTGTAGTCAAAAGAAAAGGCGATGTTCGTCAAGCAAAATTATTTTATCTAAGAGATAGATCAGGTAAATCTGCAAGAATCAAAGAAAGACTCGATAAGTAAATGCCAAAAGATATCAAAAAGGATCATTTAATTGAATCCTTTTTAGATTCTTTATATATTGAAAAAGGGCTTTCACAAAACACCGTTCAATCTTACAAAAATGATATTTCTTCATTTGCTGCTTGGGTTGAAAAGTCTCCTGATATACCGCTCGCAAAAACAACTAAAAGTAATATAAATCAATATATAGCTCATTTGTTTAAAAGTGGCTTAAAAAGCTCTTCAGTTAATAGAAAAATATCAACTATCAAGTCTTTTTTCATATTTTTATTAAAAAAGAAACATATTTTATTATCCCCAGTTGAGGATATTGATATGGTAAGGCAGGAAAAGTATTTACCTGTATCTATGTCTGAAAAAGAAGTAGAGCTTCTTTTAAAAAGTCCTAGTCTTGATAGTTTTATTGGAAGAAGAGATAGGGCCATGATTGAAATGCTGTATGCAACGGGTATGAGAATTTCTGAATTGATAAACCTAAAAATTACAGATGTTGATTGCAACAGGCTGGTAGCTAAAGTAATGGGTAAAGGTTCAAAGGAAAGATTAATACCTTATGGAGAGATAGCTGCAGACCATCTAAATATCTATCTTCAAGACAGAAAAGATATTAATTCCAATGAAATTTTTTTAAGTAATAGAGGAAAGAAGATAACTCGTGGTGCTTTTTGGAATAGAATTAAGCTTTATTTAAAAAAAGAGAATCTCAAAGAATCTATTTCACCTCACACGCTTAGACATGCATTTGCTACACACCTTTTAAATAGAGGTGCGGACCTTAGATCTGTTCAGATTTTGCTTGGACATAGTGACTTATCAACAACGCAAATATATACTCACATTGCTAAAAAAAGATTAGGTGAAATCCTTAAAAAACATCACCCTAGAGGTTAAAAATGAAAATACGTAATTTGTTATATATATTTATATTGTTTAGTAACTTTGCTTTTTCAGATGAAGCTTTAATTGCATCTAACTTAAAAAATATCTTACCTCCTGACGCAAGTATTGAGAGCATAGAGCCATCTTCTTTCAAAGGGATCTATAAAGTTTATTATGGCGACCTTCAGCCTATATATGTTTCAGAGGATGGTAGTTTTTTTATATATGGTGATATGTATAAAATTGGTGCAAGTGATATCACAAACATCACAAAAGAAGAAATTAAAGGAAGACGTTCTGATATTCTAAATTCTATCCCATCAAAAGAGCTCATAACCTTTAAATCAAGTAATGAATTATTTTCAATAACTGTTTTTACTGATGTTGATTGCGGCTATTGTAGAAAACTTCATTCACAAATTGATGAGTACAATCAAGCTGGCATAACTATAAAATATGCAGCTTTCCCAAGATCAGGTATTGGAACTCAGACTTTTACAAAGATGGTAGGTGCATGGTGCTCAAAAGATCCTAAGCAAGCCATGACCGACTTAAAAAACGACAAAAAGATGAATCTAGAATTTTGTGATGAGCAGCCAATTGCAAGACATTATATTATTGGACAAAAGCTTGGCATCAATGGGACCCCTGCAATAATAACTCCAGATGGAGATTTAATTCCTGGCTATGTTTCACCTGAGGAATTGCTTTTACAAATCAAAACGTAAATCATGCCAGATCAACATTTTACTAATGCAGAAAAGCTACCTCCATATATTTTTGCTCAAATTAATAAGCTAAAACAGATTGCAAGATCAAATGGTGAGGATGTTATTGATTTTGGAATGGGAAATCCAGATCAGGCTACTCCTAGTGTAATTGTTGAAAAATTAATTGAAGCTGTTAGCAACCCATCAACTCATAGATATTCACAATCAGCAGGCCTGCCAAAATTAAGAGAAGCTATAAGTAATTGGTACTCAAGAAAATATTCAGTTGATTTGGATGTTAATAATGAAATTGTTACTTGTATGGGATCAAAAGAGGGTATTGCGCATCTCTCACTTGCAACTCTTTCAGATAATGATGATGTCTTAGTGCAATCACCCACATACCCAATTCATTCTTATGGGGTGGTAATTGCTGGTGCAAACCTTCGTTCAATACCTTTGTGTGAAAATCTTGACAGCTTTTTGGTTGATATTGAATCAGCTATTCAAAACGGTATAAAAAAACCTAAAATGATAATTATCAATTTTCCTTCTAACCCAACAACACAGTCAGCCGGCCTGGACTTTTTTAAGAAAATTGTTGAAATTGGAAAAAAGTATGATATCTGGATTGTGCACGACTTGGCATATGCTGACATTGTTTTCGATGGCTATAAGGCGCCATCTATTCTTGAAGTTGATGGAGCTAAAGACATTGCAGTTGAATTTTTTACATTATCTAAATCTTACAACATGCCTGGATGGAGAGTAGGGTTTTGTTGCGGCAATAAAAAATTAGTTCAAGCGCTAACTAAAATAAAATCCTATATGGATTATGGCACTTTTACTCCTATCCAAGTTGCTGCTATCAAGGCTCTCAATGACTGTGATCAAGATGTTATTGATATATGCTCCATGTACAAATCAAGAAGAGATGAGCTTTGCAATGGATTAAACAGAATAGGCTGGGATGTTCAAAAGCCACTTGCTACAATGTTTGTTTGGGCAAAGATTCCTGATAAATATCTTCATCTAGGCTCATTAGAATTTAGTAAGTTACTAATAGAAAATGCTAACGTTGCTGTGTCTCCAGGGGCTGGATTTGGAATAAATGGAGATGAGTATGTTCGATTTTCATTAATTGAGAATGAGCATAGAATTAAACAAGCAATTAGAGGGATTAAAAACTTTTTTTCAATGGAAATAAAATGAAATCATTAAATATAGGTATATGCGGATGGGGTAATGTTGCTACTGGAATGTTCAAGGCTCTTAATGATAATGCAGATGCAATCAAGTCAAATTCTGGATGTTCTTTTGAAGTAAAAGTCATTGGTGCAAGAAGAGACAATCCTAAATGCAATCCTGGAGATACAAAAATATTGAGAGACATATTTGAGGTTGTTGATTGTGATGTAGATGTAATTGTTGAGCTTATTGGTGGTGTTGATGTTGCCCGAGAGCTAATATTGAAGGCTATAAGCAACAAAAAACATGTAATCACTGCTAATAAGGCTGTCATATTTCATCATGGAGATGAAATATTCAACGCTGCAAATAAAAATGGGGTTAAAGTTCTTTTTGAAGCAGCTGTCTGCGCAGGTACTCCAATAATAAAACTTCTTAGTGAAGAATTAGCTGCAAACAATATTTCAAAAATATCAGGGATGTTGAATGGAACTTCTAATTTTATTCTCTCCAATATGGAAGAAGGAAGTGAATTTAAACCCACGTTAGAATTAGCTCAAAAAGAGGGTTATGCAGAGCCAGATCCTGCATTTGATATTGAAGGTATGGATGCTGCCCATAAAATTGGAATTTTATCTTCAATAGCTTTTGGCACACCCCTTCCGCCTGAAGATTTTTATATCGAAGGTATAACAAGCATTGAAAAAAGTGATTTTACATATGCAAGTGATATGGGTTATACGATTAAACATTTGGCGGTGGCTAAACTTGAAAATGAGTCTTTAGAGCTTAGGGCGCACCCGGCGCTTATTAGAAAGTCCTCCCATTTAGCTAACTTAACGGGTGTTAGAAATGGAATGGAAATCGATACAGATTTAATTGGCAAAATTCATATTGCTGGTTCTGGAGCAGGCCAAGAATCAACTGCTTCTGGTCTCATATCTGACTTAGTGCATTTATCTAACTGCCCTGATGTCTCATCTGATGAGAGTCAAAAAGTTAAAACAACATATAAATTAAATAATTTTAATGATTTAGTTTTTCAATATTATTTTTATCTTGAAGCAGAAGATAAGCCTGGTGTAATGGCTTCAATAACATCAATGTTGGCATCAAAAAAAGTTGGAATTGAGTCAATAGTTCAAAAAGAAGATCATGGCAAAAATTCTGTACCAATTATTTTAATTACAGACCCATTCAAGGAACATGATCATGCTGAATTACAAAAAGAGTTACTAGAGTTAGACTCAGTCAAAGCAGTAAGATCAATAAGAATAGAAGCTGAATAGTAATGTTATTCCACAGCACCAGAGGCGGAGATAATAACAGGACTTTTGAAGAAGTTTTGATGCAAGGTCTTGCAAATGATGGTGGATTATTTATGCCAAATGAATGGCCTCAAGTAGACTTAGATCATTTGAGAACTTTAAAAACATTTAGCGATATTGCAAATTATATAGTTCCAAAATTCACCAAATCATCCTTCTCAGATGAAGAGGTAACTGAGCTCCTAAACTCTACATGGCATAACTTCTCTGAAGAAAATTTAGTAAAAATACAAAATTTAGATGAATCAAATGCAATTTTAGAGCTTTTTCATGGCCCAACCGCTGCGTTTAAAGATTTTGGCCTTCAACTTGCAGCCGCATTTTTTAATATGTCATTAAATAGACAGAATAAAACAGCTATCGTATTTGGCGCCACCTCAGGGGATACCGGTTCTGCCGCAATAGATGCATGTAAAAGGTTTGATTCTATTAAAAGCTTCATCTTATTACCCGAAGGCAATATGTCAGACGTTCAAAGAAGGCAGATGACAACGGTAGACAGCCCTAATGTATATACTTTATTAATTGATGGAACCTTTGATGATTGTCAGACGATCGTCAAAAAAGCCTTTAGTGAAAGGCCATTTCTTAAAAATGATCAATTTCTTCTTGCAGTAAATTCAATTAATTGGGTTAGGATAATTGGCCAGATTTGTTACTATTTTTACGCATCGTTAAAAATTTCAGAATTTAAAGAACCGCTAAACTTTTCAGTACCAACTGGAAACTTTGGTAATGTTTTTGCTTGTTACTCTGCTCATAAAATGGGGATGCCATTAAATAAGATCTTAGTTGCTGTCAATGATAATAATATTCTACATAGATTTTTTTCTAATAATGATTACTCGAAGCAAAAAGTCTCGGAGACTGTGTCTCCAAGTATGGATATTAGTATTGCTAGTAATTTTGAGAGACTGGTTTATGATTTTTACACTAATAGGAATGCTAAATCATGTATGAAATTTTATTCAGATTTCCCAGAGATTCCTATAAAAATAGAAGATAGTATGTGGAATAAATCAAAAGACTTATTTTTAAGTTATTGTGTTGATGATTTTTCTACTGTTAACGCTATGAAAGACTCATATACTGATTTCAATTACTTAATGGATCCTCATACAGCTGTTGCCTCTAAGGCGGTTGAGCAGCTTAAGGATAAGCTTGAAGGAAAAACTGTAATACTCTCAACAGCACATCCTGCAAAATTTCCTGATGTTATTCATAATGCAGGTCTTAAAATAAAAGATACTCCGGATTCTCTATCTGTTATTTTTGATAAAAAAGAAAAAATATATAATTTTCCAGCATCTAAAGATGCAATTTTTGAATTTATAAACTCGCATAATAAATAGAAATGGATTCCATAGAATTAAAATCAAGTCTTAGTAATTTAAAAAATCGGTTAAATGAAATAAGGGAAGGTATTTTTGATGTTTCATCTAAAGAGCAAAGACTTGAACAGATCGAGGCTGATCTTTCAAAAGAAGAGGTGTGGTCTGATCTTGAGCTATCGCAAAAAATTAGCAAAGAAAAAACAGCAATAGAGAAATCACTTGTAAATTTTAAATCCGTAGAAGAGAGAGTATCTGATGGCTTGGTATTTCTTGAAATTGCAGAAAGTGAATCTGATATGAAATCAATAGAAGAAATAGCTAAGGATTTTTTAGTGCTCGAAGAGGCTGTTTCCAGTTTAGAGTTCAGTAGAATGTTTACTAATAAAATGGATCCAGCATCAGCATATGTAGAAATACAGTCTGGCTCTGGAGGGACTGAAGCTCAAGATTGGGCGGAGATGTTATTAAGAATGTATTCCAAATGGGCAGAAAATAGAGGTTTTGATATTGATATAACAGAAATATCACACGGAGAAATTGCAGGTATAAAGTCAGCTACTCTTCATGTCAGCGGCGATCACTCATATGGCTGGCTTAGAACTGAAACAGGCATTCATAGGCTGGTAAGAAAATCACCATTTGATTCTGGTAGCAGGCGTCACACCTCTTTTGCATCTGTTTTTATATCACCCGAAGTTGATGATTCTATTGAAATTAATATTAACAATGCAGATATTAGAATTGATACCTATAGGGCGTCTGGAGCTGGCGGACAACATGTTAATAAAACAGATTCGGCAGTTAGGCTTACTCACATACCAACTGGCGTTGTAACCCAGTGTCAAAGTGGAAGATCGCAACATAAAAATAAAGAAAGTGCACTTAAACAATTAAAATCAAAGCTATACGAGTTAGAATTACAAAAACAGAATGAAGAGAGACAAACACTTGAGGAAAGTAAGTCAGATATAGGATGGGGAAGCCAGATTCGATCTTATGTTCTCGACCAATCACGAATAAAAGATTTAAGAACGGGTTATGAAACGGGAAATACATCAGCAGTTCTCAATGGCGATCTTGATGAGTTTATGAAAACAAGTTTAAAAGCAGGAGTTTAAATGTCAGAAGAAAATATAGGTGGCGAAGAGGGAATCATTGAGGAAAGAAGAAAAAAGCTTGAAGTCCTTAGAAATAATAAAAAAGCATATGTAAATAATTTTTTAAAAGAAAACTATGCTTCAGATATTCACTCTCAAAATAGCACTTTTACTAAAGAAGAGTTGGTAGAAAAAAACATAGAAAATATTTCAGTTGCTGGCAGAGTAGTTCTTATGCGTGTTATGGGCAATGCAAGTTTTGCAACAATAAGAGACTCTAGTGGAGATATCCAAATATATGTAAGTAAGAATACAGTTCCCTTAGAACTTTATGAAGATTTCAAAACCTGGGATCTTGGCGATATTATCGGTGTGAAGGGTAAATTATTTAAAACTCGAACTGATGAACTTACGATCGAGGCTAGTGATGTTATTTTAATTACAAAGTCTATTAGACCTATGCCTGACAAATTTAAAGGCCTTTCAGATATCGAGACCAGATACAGGCAAAGATACTTAGATTTAATGAGTAATGAGGATTCTAAAGAAGTTTTTATTAATAGAACCAAGATTATTGAATCTGTAAGAAATTCTTTAAAAAATAGAGATTTTATTGAGGTAGAAACTCCTATGATGCATCCAATCCCTGGAGGGGCTGTTGCAAGGCCCTTTGTAACTAAACACAATGCATTAGATAGAGAGTTATTTTTAAGAATAGCTCCAGAGTTATATTTAAAAAGGTTGCTTGTTGGTGGTTTTGAGCGCGTTTTTGAGATAAATAGAAGCTTTAGAAACGAAGGTCTTTCTACAAGACATAACCCAGAATTTACAATGCTGGAATACTATGAGGCTTTTACAACACTGGAAAAAACAATAGAGTTTACTGAAAATATGATTAAATCAGCTTCAGATGAAATCAATGATGGGCATAAAGTGATGTGGGGTAATGATGAAATTGATTTGTCTAATTTTAGAAAATGTAACCTTACAGATCTTGTCCTTGAAGAAAATAAAAACATTAGCAAAGAAGATATAAATAAGCTTGGAGGTAAAGAGCTTTTAGAGCTATTTGAGTCAACAGTAGAAGATAAGCTTATCCAACCAACCTTTGTCATAGGTTACCCTGTTGAGGTTTCTCCACTATCAAGAAGAAATAATGAAAATCCAAACATAGCAGATAGATTTGAACTATTTATTGGTGGAAAAGAGATTGCCAATGGTTTTTGCGAGCTAAATGACCCTGATGATCAGGCTGAGAGGTTTAAAGAGCAAGTAAAAGCAAAAGATACAGGTGATAAAGAGGCGATGTCTTATGATGAAGATTACATTATTGCATTAGAGCATGGAATGCCGCCTGCAGTTGGAGTAGGAATAGGCATAGACCGTCTTGTTATGATGATTACTAATCAAACATCAATAAGGGATGTTCTTTTATTTCCTCAGCTTAAGTCTTAATATTAAACTAATTCCCAGATGGTATATCTTTAAATGGTAAACCTTTATCTGCTCTTGGGTCTTGAGGAAGTCCTAAGACTCTCTCAGATATAATATTCTTAAGAATTTCATCTGTACCTCCGGCTATTCTTAAACCAGGGGCTCCAAGCCAAGCATTTTGAAAACTTTGTATTTCATTATTTTCTGGTTTTAGCATTCATGCCATATCTAAAGAGTCAATTCCAAAATTACCAATATCTTGAAGCTTATTAGCACTTACTATTTTGGTTATAGATGCTTCAGGGCCAGGTGTTTCACCTTTAGAAAGGGCAGACATAGTTCTTAATTTAGTATTTTTAAGACCATTAGCTTCACAATACCAGTCAGCTATAGATTCTCTAGCAGCCTTATTATTAATTAGATATTCTCCAGAATCATCTTGTTTTTTAGCCCAATTAAATGCTTCTTTTACATCAGCACCATTAGCATCTCCAACTGCTAGTCTTTCATTCATTAGAGTTGTAATTGCAACCTTCCAACCATCTCCGATAGCTCCTAGTCTTTGAGAATCAGGTATTACAACGTCAGTAAAATACACTTCATTAAAGCTAGAACCTCCAGTTATTTGTTTTATTGGCTTGACCTCAATTCCTGGAGATTTCATATCAACAAAGAAAAAAGTCATACCTTTGTGTTTTTCAAGATTTGGATCATGTCTCACAACCAAGATGCCGTAATCACAAAAATGAGCACCAGAAGTCCATACTTTTTGGCCATTTATTATCCAATTATCACCATCTTGTGTAGCCTTGCTTCTTAGGCCTGCAACGTCAGACCCTGCAGATGGCTCTGAAAATAACTGACACCATATTTCAGTACCTTCAGCCATTGATGGTAAAAATCTTTCTTTTTGCTCATCGGTTGCATACTCCATCATTACTGGGCCACACATACCAAGCCCAATTTCAAATATACCTCTTGGTACATTAAATTTTGATTCTTCTTCTGCCCAAATAATTCTTTCTATTGGTGATGCAGCAATTCCTCCATATTCTTTTGGCCAATGAAGCATTGCCCAGCCTGCATCATATTTTT
>Ga0213861_10004587_pt1 | contig 11245 bp, 13 predicted proteins | sample PICome_4_FD_160110 | JGI IMG/M metagenome (GOLD analysis project Ga0213861, IMG submission 160110) | Coastal seawater microbial communities near Pivers Island, North Carolina, United States - PICO131 | ecosystem: Environmental > Aquatic > Marine > Coastal | place: USA: North Carolina...
TATTGTTCCTCAAAATTTTGGTACACATAACGATGACTATTATTTAATTGACTATGGTGGTGAGAAGAATGCCTTGTATATGGGATTACCAGTTGAATACAATAAAATCATAAAATTGATTAAAAACTATAAAAAAGATAAATAAATACATAACAAGGAAACAGACTTCTATGACACTCGTATTATCATCGCAAGCAAGTATATGGACACCAGGACAAAATAATCCTGGCGTTGATCTATGCTTGGAGGGTGCTCGAGACTAAACTAGTAGAAAGTTTAAAAGTTTTGAAACCCTCCAAGCACACGCTTAGGAGGGTTTTTTTATAGGCACACAAAAAATACGTTGACACCGCAGGCAACATACAGTATAACTAGAACATGGACACGAAGAACTGCACAACAGTTTAACAAGTTCAAAAACAAAACTAAAAAAGTTGTTGACATAGCAAACAAACTACGCTATATTAACTAAACAAGTAACAAACGTAGACGCAAGTTTACACGCTCTTTGACAATTTAGACACAACGATAAGTGCTTAGTACACTTATCAGATTCCTTAGCGCAAGCGATGATAGGGGTTGTAAGTAGAAAGACACATTGCTGTTTATCAGCAATGAGATACGTCCACCAAACGTATCGTTGTTCGACTCTACTTACACATGTATTCTTCTTAACACAACATGTAAGGTGTAACTCCTTACATAATACGAATTGTATTGAGTGTGCTCGAAGAAGGAGGGAATATAAATTCCCTGCTGCAATGGTTTAACTCCATGATTAGAATACAGTTGTAAGTAGAGTTAATGTTTCCTGATAGCTCAGTTGGTAGAGCGTCTGACTGTTAATCAGAATGTCCCAGGTTCGAGCCCTGGTCAGGGAGCCAAAATTGTTTATAGCATTGCTATAAACGCAGCAAGCGGATAAACTCGGCAGTCTCATCGTGTAGCAACGGAGCCGCTTGCAATAAAAAACGGTACCCAACTAGGTGGGAGTTGAGTTAAATCGCCCTGATGCCAGCTAGGGTAGAGCCAACCACATAACGGAGCGGGGGCAGGATGGTAATGCAGCAGATTGCTAATCTGTAGAGCGTGTAAGCGCTCACTGGGTTCGACTCCCAGTCGCTCCGCCAATAAAAAGGGATAGTGATGCAGTTGATTAAACATACGCAAACACATGATAATAATAGTTTTATACGTGGTTGGTATATTAGTGATAATAGTATTTGTGATGATATTATACAATACTTTGAAAATAGTAGTGATAAAAAAAATGGCACAGTTGCAAAGGGTATCGATAATACTATTAAGTCAAGTACAGACGTTATTTTTAATAGTTCACCTCAACTGAATAACTATTTTGAAAGTCTTAGAACTGTAGTAAATGAGTATATAAAGATATACCCAATGGTAAATTATTATGCACCTTGGGATATTAATGAGTACATTAATATACAAAAATACCAGCCTCGTGAAGCATACTTTGGATGGCACACTGAAAGAGATTCAGGATTTAATATAATTGGATCAAGGCATATGGTTTTTATGACATATTTAAATGATGTTTTAGATGGCGGAGAAACAGAATTTTACCATCAAAAGCTAAAGGTAAAACCAGAAAAAGGATTAACATTAATTTGGCCAGCAGATTGGACTTACACTCATCGAGGATGTCCATCATTAATGCAAGACAAATATATTGCCACTGGATGGTTTAATTATACAGAATAATGCGGGATTAGCTCAGTTGGTAGAGCGCGGTCTTTACACGGCTGATGTCGGCGGTTCGAACCCGTCATCCCGCACCAAAATAACATTGTAAGTTGAGTTTGCACCACAAGCATAGCCGTGCTGCAACATCTTAAGATACTGCATTGGACTGCCGGAAAGATTACCTAGCACGTAAGTGGAATGGTTGCTCTAGCAGATACCACTTTATGCTCAACTTGCAATTAGAATAACCTGGGTGTTAGCAGGTGAACAGAACATTGACTTAGCGGTTGGTGTTAAAACGAAGACGGTTCAAGTACGTATCATGGCAACCTTCGGCTTAGTAACTCCAGTAACGTACCCCAAGGACGCAAGTCCATTACCACAGGCGCCGAAATTTGTGGATAATGTCTCTGATGTTGTGGTAGAGAGCCCAGGTTAACTTTTATGCAGGTGTAGCTCAGTTGGTAGAGCAACGGTCTCCAAAACCGTGTGTCCAGGGTTCGAATCCTTGCTCCTGTGCCAAAATAAGGAAGCGTGGCAGAGTCAGGTTTATTGCACCGGTCTTGAAAACCGACGAACGGCAACGTTCCCAGGGTTCGAATCCCTGCGCTTCCGCCATATTAAACACACTATGAACCCCCTAGTAGCGTAAGCATAGCAACGTGAGTAACTGTTTGAAATAGCAGTGCGGCAGGCAGTATTTGCATATCAACACTGGATGTTGGTTTGGAACGGGGTAGTATATAGTGCTTTTGGACTGTTAGTCGAGTTGGTTAAGACGCTGGCCTGTCACGCTGGAGATCACGGGTTCGAGCCCCGTACAGTTCGCCATTAAAGGAAACCAAAATGAGAGAGATAGAAGTTTTTTATCACCTTTTTGTCCCCCCAGATGCAAGACACAGTATGTGGACTTGGTGGGTTGATGAGCAGTTGGGTTTGTTAAAAACATCCAAGTTAGCAGACGTTGCAAAAATAAACATGGCAATGACAATTCCCATGTATTTTATGCCTGGTAAAAACTATCCTGGTAATTTTGCTAGTATGGTGGTTGAATACATAGAACGTCAGTATCCGTTTGTTAATATTCTTGATATTCGAGATACTGCTGAACAAAACATTTTTGAAGGTCAAACTTTGAGGTTTTTGTATGACAGATGTCAGCAATCTGATATTGACGTCTTGTACTTCCACAATAAAGGTATAACAAGTCAAACGACTTTTGTATCAGAGTGGAGAAAGATATTAAACTATTATTGTGTTGAGCAATGGCCCAGTTGCGTTAAACAGTTACGATCAGCAGATGCTGTTGGTGTTAGAGATCGACAGTGTGCTGATCATATGATGAGTGGTAATTTTTGGTGGTCCAAATCGGAATACATTAGAACATTGCCTGAGCCAATTGACTCAACACAGTATCAAAACCGTCCAGATTTTTATCCAGGTGGAGTTGATTACAGATACTCTTTTGAAGATTGGTTGTGGAGCAACACACCACGTGTACATCATGTGGTTGATACTCAAACTGATCACTTTAGTGAGTTTAGTTCTTTAGAACTATTAAAGAACAAATGACTTTGGAGCAGTTGGCAGTCTGCATTAACAAATACTGTCGAAATTGCGGGTGTAGCTCAGTGGTAGAGCTCCTGCCTTCCAAGCAGATTGTCGTCGGTTCGATCCCGATCACCCGCTCCAATAAACGACTTGACATATAACAATATACGACAAAGTATCTATATGCAAGCGTGGCAGCGACCTACTTATACATAGAAAGCATAGCATTCTAAATAGATAGTTGCTAGCTGCCAACTTAATACTTGACCACTGTTATTAAACAGTGTATAAACAGTTAAATGCCCTTATAGCTCAGTTGGTAGAGCACCTGATTTGTAATCAGGGGGTCCGCGGTTCGAGTCCGTGTGGGGGCACCAATTTTATCCGTATGTGAGTGGACAATATGAAAAAGACAAATGAAGAGAAACAAGAATTTTATCAGAGATGCAGTGAAATATTAGGCATCAAACATGAGTACAATACACCAGTTCCTAGAAGAACTAGGTGGAATACTAGGTTTATAGGAAACGGACGCTATCCAGGGTTTGGTCTCATTCGCTGTTACAATAGCAGCGTAATGGTAACAACTAGAATACATGGATCAAGGATGTTTGATGATTATGAATCGGTATATGAATATTTGGTCGCGTTAGCAAAAGGTTAATGCGCAGTCCGTGCAAGGACTGAGGACGGTGGTTAAACTCCCCGACGCGACTCCAAAATAATGCCCAATTGGTGGAATTGGTAGACACGCTGGTTTTAGGTACCAGTGCTTCGGCGTGGGGGTTCGAGTCCCTCATTGGGCACCAAAGGCACACTGACATCAGGTCAGTCCAGACCGTAAGGTTAACGGTGACAAGCAGGGAGAGACCTGCACAAGATTTATTGGGGAGTAGCTTAATGGTAGAGTAGCAGACTTTGAATCTGTTGGTTGCACGTTCGAGTCGTGCCTCCCCAGCCAAGAATAACAGGGTATAGCTCAGTCTGGTAGAGTGCTGCACTTGGAATGCAGAGGCCGTTGGTTCGAGTCCAACTTCCCTGACCAACTTACTCCTCAACTCAAATAGTTATAAATACTATGAGAGTTGAGGTAATAAATGAAGTTTGTTGATTATATTGTTGCATTTATGTCAGCTGGGGTAATGATACTGTTGTGTATGATTATCGTAGGTGACTATTTGGTTGCAATGAGAACTGACAGAGTATTGGATCCAGAAATCATTACCTTAATGAAAATGAGCATCACAGGGCTGATAGGAATTATCGGTGGTTATGTAGGTGGCAAACAATCAACAAGGAATGATGATGATGACGAATGAAACAACAGGCGTTAACGGTGCAGAACTAGAAGCCCATGCTGGTGCAGAAGCTCATATTGAAGCTGGTACACAAGTAACTGATACAAGTGTTGCTGCAACGGCAGAAGCTGGGGCAAGTGCTGAAGCTGGTACTAGTGCAACATATGGCAATACAACTGTTGAAGCTGGTGCAAGTGCTGAAGTTCACGCAGAAGCTGGAGCACAGGCTGGTTTTGAAGATGGTAATGCCCTTGTACAAGCCGGTGCAGAAGCTGGTGTTAGCGCAGAAGCCAGTACCAGTGTTAGTCAACAAGTTGGTGATGTTACTGTAAAAAATGAAACTACAGCAACGGCAGAAGCAAAAGCATATGTAGGAGCAGAAGCACAAGTAGGAAAAGACGGAGCAAGCGGTTCAGCAGGCGCCGTGGCTGGAGTAAGTGTTGGTGTAGAAAATACATCAAGCGCCTATGACAGCAATGGCAATGGCGGAAGTGCAACTGCTGGCGTTAGCGCCGGTGCTCAAGTAGGCGGCACTGTTGGCGGTGGGGCAACCATGGATAATGGAGTTGCTACAGTTGGTGTAAGCGGTGAAGTTGCTCTTTTAGTTGGAGTTGACGTTGATACAAGTGTTAGCGTTGATACAAAACCTGCTCAAAAAGCAGTAGTTGATACCGCAAAACCGGTAGTTAAAGAAACTACTAAAGCTGCTAGCACAGTAACCAACGGTGCTAAAGATGTAGGAAATACTGTCGCAGCGCCGTTTAAGAAAATTAAAAAGCCCAAAAAACCCAAGTGGCTTTAATACAATAATGGGGGATTAGCTCAGCGGGAGAGCAGCGTCTTTGCAAGGCGACGGTCATCGGTTCAAATCCGATATTCTCCACCATTAATTGCTGTAGATTAAAATCGCAGCACGAGGTGCATTACAGGTACGCCGCTGATGCACCTCACCAAGACAGAGTGTGTTTGAGGCACCCCGCTCTTTAAAGATAAGAAGTGTTCCGTGTAGCGCCTGTTATGGCCAGACTGTAAAGGTCAAGTAATAACAGACTAGGCAGCGGCTAGTTACCAAATATGTCAATGCAGGTTTGCTAACAGCAATAGATATCACAGGCGTCATATCATCAGCTGCGGTGAGGTTCAATTCCTCAATTGATACCAAGCTACTCCTGTTGGTAGCTGCAACTTACTGGCAGGGGAGGGGTAGAAGCAGCTACCCCGAGAGATAGACTGTTCGATCTAGATACAAGCGGTTTGTGTGTTTTTGTAGCCAGACTTAGCTTGTCGCAATTCTAGACGACATTCGGATCGAGACGTGAGATCCAGCAAATTTAATGCGGGTGTAGCTCAGGGGTAGAGCAGCTGGTTGCCAATCATCAGGTCGAGAGTTCGAATCTCTTCACCCGCTCCAGATTATGACCCAGTGTCACTGTCGTTGTCTTGTTACTTCGATACACCTGGGTCGTCTAGTTGGCATCTGTCGTAGACGATTTGTCGGGCGGCCAGATTAAAAGAATGCATGTTAGACTGCCAACTTACTATTACAAAAGGGAACCGTTGTTAGTCCGTGATGGCCTTTTGAATATGAAACAAAATCCCACAATTAACCGCTGACATTGAGGATTGGATCTTTGTGATCAGCAACCATTGTGGGGGTCGGATATACACTTTCCACTGTGTATCGGCTAACGGCCTGCCAATTTTTTAATTGATGCTAAACCGACTGGTGCTACCATGCGAAGGTAGAGGGCTAGATCAAACGCATCAATTTTGCGCCTTTGGACAAGAAGGATTGTCAGTGGATTCTAACCCACCGTAGGCAGGTTCGATACCTGTAGGGCGCACCAATAAACGAACAAGGGTTTGTAGTAGTGACACCAGACCTGAAACCCTGCAATAACCAATAAGATCGCAGTTAGGGTGTCAATTTAACAAAGGAGAACCACCATGCAAATGAACAAGGACGAGATTGACCAATCAGTTAAGTGGCCTGCCAATGCACGGGCTCCTTTAACCAGAGAACAACAAATATACTTAATGACCACAGCACGTGAGCGACACGATGCTGTTACGGAACGAATCAAAGAGATGCTAAAAGGAGAAAATGATGTCTTAGATTGAAATTGCTTGCAAGGATGCAGTATTCCACTTTAATAAAGGTCACCTAGCTGACCCAACCATACCAATGTGGGTGGTCAAAGCAAAAGGTGAAAGTTATTATGTGGATCATGTAACGTGTGAACTGCCTTGGAGTACCAAAGAAACTCCAGATAACAGTCACACAAAAGGAAGTATAAAAGTTAAGCGATGTTTGATTACAATTGATTCAGATAATTGTGCAAACATCACCAACCTCACTAAAGAAGATGAAGCTAGGTTAAGCGGTCAAAAAAAAACCTTTAGAGTGATAACCAGTTATGGTAAGAAACTCAGAGATTTTTTGTCGAACAGAGAACACGGACGCATACAGGCTGAAGGTGGAGGATGTTCGACTACATGGTTTATAACTGAACTTTATAGTGAAAAACTTTTATTGCTTGCGCAAATTGCAGTTCCAGACTTGCGTGTTTTAATGCCAAACGAAAGTTATTATCAATGGTATGATGATGAAGATGAAGAAGATACCTGGGACCGGGAAGATTTCTATGACAATTGAAATTGACCATTCCCATATCAGACACTTGCAACAGGCAATAAAACAATTCAAAATAAGGCATGGTCCTTTTAACAAAATGCACAGCAAGTACAGAGTGTATATTTACGAAAGTAAATGGACGTCTTTGTTCTTGCTGGCATTATCAAACACTGGTATTAAAGTTTTTTAAAAAGTTACACATTACTGTTACATTGGTATGTTATAGTACATGAGAAGCAAAAAAAGCTTCCATTAACCAAAAGGATAAAACATGAAACTATTTCTTACAACTGCACTATGCACACTAATTTCCACAGCCGTATTGGCTCGTGATAACGTACAAATTGCAGGATCATCAACGGTTCTTCCATATGCTAGTATTGTAGCCGAAGCATTTGGTGAAAATTTCGATTTTCAGACTCCAGTAGTTGAATCTGGTGGCAGCTCATCAGGTCTTAAACGTTTCTGTGAGGGAATTGGTGAAAATACCATAGATATTGCAAATGCAAGTCGTCAAATGAAAGACAAGGAACGAGAAAATTGCGCATCAAATGGCGTGAAAGATATTACTGAAGTGCGTATTGGATACGATGGTATCGTGTTTGCAAGCCAAATTGGCGGGCCAGAGTTTCAATTCACGCCTAAAGATATCTATCTTGCGTTAAATGCTGATTTTAATTTTACTACATGGGATCAAGTAAATCCTAATTTTCCTAAACAGGAAATTACCATGTTTATTCCAGGCACAAAGCACGGAACACGTGAAGTTTTTGAAGAAAAAGTTCTTTTAAAAGGTTGCGAAGATGTCAATGGAGCCCCTGAAACTAAAGAAGCAGAAAACACTTGTATAAAAGTAAGACAAGATGGCCGTGCTGTAGATATTGATGGAGATTACACAGAAACGCTTGCTAGAATAGGAAGTAATCCTAGTGGAATTGGTGTTTTTGGATTAGCATTCTATGAAAATAACACAGACAAACTGCGTGTTGCAACAATGGATGGAGTGTTTCCTTCATCAGAATCTATATCAACTGGAGAATATCCAGTAAGTCGTCCACTGTTCTTTTATGTTAAAAATGCTCATATTGGTACTATTCCAGGTTTACTTGATTTTGTGAAATTTTTTGTAAGTGATGAAATTGCAGGAATTAACGGGCCTTTGGCAGAATATGGTCTTGTAAGTGATCCAGAACTTGCTAACACACAAGCATTAGTAAATGACTTAAAGTAATACTGGTATCAACGTATCAGTTTAACCCAGCTTTAGCACCTGGGTTGTAAAATATGAGGCTGTTGGACTGTACCAATCTGTACAGATATAGCAGTGTGCAAGTCGTAAGGCGGGCTGGGTGTGTAGTTATAAACTCTTTGACCCCAGCTTCTTTGCTGCCATAGCTCAGTTGGTAGAGCAGTTGATTAGTAATCATCAGGTCCGGCGTTCAAATCGTCGTGGCAGCACCAATTTTAATGGTTGACACAGTTGACCACATATGCTATTGTAAGTGTATGAACAAAGTAGACCAGATAAATCAAATAGTAGAGCAATTGTCAGCACAACGTGTGCTGCCGTATACTACTACAATTTCTGAAATTGAATCCGGTGGAAGTCAACACAGAGGTTTGTATTACATCTATCCAGAAGTGAATTTTTACTTTGGAAAGAGTGATAGTCAAACAGCTACTATCCACAAACGGTTTCATAGAAATCATGGGAGCAAGCTTCGTGCCAATCCTGTGGATTTGTATGGTCCATTAAACGAAAAGGTCCAACCCAGAATTCAAACGCCCATGGGCTGGAGGGATGGTGTTGCAAAATACATATTTGAAGATATGTTGGAGTATCCAGAATATTATCAGGTAGTTGGACCTCGCAAGGTTAAACCGGGTGTGTTGACTAACGAATGTAAATTAAAGGTTGACATACCCAGTTTGCCTGTGTTAATATGGAACTTGGATCAGCTTACACCAAAGATGATCCACACGATAGAAACGGCTGTGATTGCCTGTATTGAACCTTATTGTAATGATGAGACATACAAAAAAAGGCAAGCACAACTTAAAAGATAATCTGTATGCCCTAACTGGTATAGGGCGGTGTGGCCTAAGCCTATATGAATGGGGTGTGTAATACTAATAAGCACTTCTGCGCTCATGGCGGTATCTACCGGTGCTGAACAGCGCAACGTAACAGCACAGTGTTGGTTCGAATCCAACTACAGATTGTTTTTAAGATACTAAAAAAGTTGTTGACACAGACTTTAACTTGTGTTACATTAAACAAGTAAGCAAAGACGCTTACAACGCTATTTGATAATTTAGACACGCTTTAGACGCAAGTCGATAATAAGCAAAAACTGTGGTTGTAATAAACACAGTGAAAAAAGGTAATTATGATATACTTTATTAGGTCTTATAATGAGTTTGTAAAAATTGGGACATCAATTGATCCTGGAGATCGTAAAGATGCGTTGCAAACTGCAAATCCTAAGAAACTGCATATCCAAGCAGTATTAGAAGGTAGTTATAAGACTGAAAAAGGATTGCATGATCTTTTTGAAAAAAGCAGAGTTAGGGGTGAATGGTTTAGGTATAACGAAGAGATTAAGTGGTATATTAGAGCTATTCAAGAAAATCCTAAAGAAAACAACATCTATAGTTTGTATAGATTATCGCAGAAAATGCGTATCTCTGCTAAGGCAAAAAGATTAGGAAATAATCATAAGTTATCTAAAAGACTTAAAAAGTATGATTGCGGAGCATAGTCCGCTTGTTTTACATATCTTCGGGTATGTAAAAATAGGATAGCTACAGCAATGTAGTAAAAGGCAGGTTTCCTATAAACTGCCGCTGTATACAAGCTTGCTTGTATATTGTCCATCTATGCAAGCCTGGGTTAGACTTGACTCGGTGATAAGCCGAAAGCAAGTCCCGTCCGTAGAAAGGCGGTAGGCAGTAAGTTAGAGTTGTAGTCCGAAAGGATACGCACAGAGCCGGTCGGTGAGTGCTAAGAGGCTGTGGTGGCCAAGCTGCAACACACCAATCTAACGATTGCTGAATACTAACAGGTAGCTACACTGTCTGAGCTCGCAAGCAAAGGCGTAGTAGCATTACAAGAGTTGAAGGTGCAAGCCCAAGACTTGAAGTAACGTTGAGTAGCCCGCAAGGCAAAAAACAGTAGGTGTGTTGTATTCTGTATCTAACAAGGTATGGAGCGACGGGAGTAGCACATCTAGGTAGGTCACAAATAGTCTAATGGTAGGACGATTCCTTTTCATGGAATAGATTGCAGGTTTCGATACCTGCTTTGTATTAAAAAGCGAAAGACTACTCCGGTATGCTGTAAAAGGCGCTTAATTCCACAGCCGCAAGGCAATGTGGACTACTGAAGCTCGCAAGGCAGACGTAGTTGTTTGGAGAGAGAACGTAAACTCTTAGCGGAGTTGAACAGCTCGCAAGGCTGACGTAGGATCAAGAGATGAGTAGCAGTATACGACATGGGAAACGCGACCCATTCAAAAACGCAGCGTTGGAAGATACATACATAAGCTGACAGGCTGGTATGTGGATAACGGATTAACGTAGCTCGCAAGGTTTACGGTACGGTTCAAAGGCTTCCATTGCTAAGTGTAATCTCAGCTTAGCCAAAAACACAGTAATGTGTTTCGTGTAACAGTTTTCGAGTTTACCGACCCACTTGGAAGTAAACTTAGAATATCATGCCAGTTAGCCAAGAGTAGAAAAGCAATGAGGCTAAAAGGTCCTTAGCGGGATAAGCAAAGTATTATGTAACGCAGTGCTTGCGGATATATAAGAAACGTAAATGATTGAGTTTACTCCACTTCCGAGACTGTTACACCAAACACTTTGATTCAATAATATATCAACTTAATATACCGGTACCGTTTGTGGAAAGTGATGGAACGGTTGATATATTATTAAAACAAATATTGACGCGGGGTAGGGCAGTTTGGTAGCCCGTCAGGCTCATAACCTGAAGGTCGGAGGTTCAAATCCTCCCCCCGCAACCAAAATTTGCTCTGATATCTCAATT
>Ga0213861_10004590_pt1 | contig 11240 bp, 13 predicted proteins | sample PICome_4_FD_160110 | JGI IMG/M metagenome (GOLD analysis project Ga0213861, IMG submission 160110) | Coastal seawater microbial communities near Pivers Island, North Carolina, United States - PICO131 | ecosystem: Environmental > Aquatic > Marine > Coastal | place: USA: North Carolina...
AAATGCATCTACATCGACCGTAAGACTTGCTGGCTCGTCCGGTGCTAATCCGTTCGCCTGTGTTGCGGCTGGTATAGCGTCACTATGGGGTCCAGCACATGGCGGCGCCAATGAAGCTGTCCTTAAAATGCTTGATGAAATCGGGCACATTGACCGCATTCCTGAATACATCAAAAAAGCCCAGGATCCAAACGATCCTTTTAGACTTATGGGATTTGGCCACCGGGTATACAAAAACTACGACCCTCGTGCGACCGTTTTACGCAAATCCTGTCACGAGGTTCTTGAAGTGCTCGGTGTTAAAGACCCAAGGCTTGAGCTTGCAATGGAACTCGAACGTATCGCACTAGAAGACGAATACTTTGTATCTCGAAAGCTATATCCAAATGTAGATTTTTACTCAGGAATTATACTAAGCGCACTTAAATTTCCGACTAATATGTTCACCGTGCTATTCGCAATTGGACGAACCGTCGGATGGATTTCCCACTGGAAGGAAATGCTTAGCGACTCGGAGAACAAAATTGGACGCCCACGTCAACTTTTCATTGGTCAAAACGAGCGCCCGTTTACCGGCATTGAAGGAAGACAACATAGTGACAGCCAAATTAGTTGGTCATGGTTATGGCGTAGTCAAAAAACTGACAGTTCGCAGTAATACATAGTCGCAATATGAGTTAGCCGAGTGGTTTTCAACTGAAATCATTCGGCTGGCTATGATAGGAATACTTCACCTCGAATCTGTAGCATTGAATTGCCTCTATTCATGTCATAAATGTAAAACATTATTTTCAACATACAATCCATTACTTCCTAAAAAATATACCTTAACGATACGAAAGGCTCATCAAGGTAATTGCCCTGCCTCGGATCAAGTGACTTTGTGAAAATCAATAAACTATCGTTTGCAGTTACTGGCAGCTTTCGTGATAAATTAGGAATATCAACATATAGAGTTATTAATATGCGCTGTGCCATATATAAGGGCGAAAAAAAGGCGAACACTTTTCTGTTTATAGAAAAGAAAGATGACTTTTCTAGACTACCAAATGATTTACTAAAGTTGTTGGGCAGTTTGCAATTCATTATGGACCTTGAACTCACGGCTGATCGATTACTCGCTCAGGCAAATACGGGCGAAGTACTTGATCAGCTAAAGAATCAGGGATTCTATCTGCAAATGCCACCAAGCCAAGGTCACATACTCGACCAACAATCCTAAAACAGATGCTAACAAAAATACTTTTCACGCTTGCCGTCGTTGTTATTGTTGGCTTAGTATTTCGACATAAACAAGCCCCTAAGGTAGCTGCAAAAGAAGCAGCCGAGGTCACAAACTCCAGCAAACAGACCGCCATAGAAGCAAAAACGGTCATTTATGCAATATTGGGGCTTATTGTCATGCTTTCTGCGCTGTTATTCGTACTTCATTGGCAAGATGAACATGAAATTATCAATATCCGTGTAATCGATGCGAGTGGTCAAAAAATTGATTATCAATCGTATAAGAAATTCATTGATGGCCGAAAGTTCACAACACTCGACGGTCGGCAAGTAACCTTAGGTAATGGTGACCGTGTCGAAATGATGGCTACAGAATAAAAAACTAAATTGGTCGTAATCTAAATGAATATACAAATGGTTCCGGGCTATCACCCAAAATTAACGTATCTGTTGACAGCAGCTTGCATTCTAGTCGGAATCTTTACACAATTATCCAGCGACTTTGATTCCATTCGCCCCTTATTGATCACAAATTATGTCGACGTGGGACTTCCAGAAATCAAAAGTGGCGAAATCTGGCGTCTTCTTACACCTATCTTTATTCATTTTGGTTTTTTTCATCTCGTTCTTAATATGTTATGGCTTTGGCAACTTGGAGCTTTACTGGAATTTCGTCGAGGCCCAATAGTTTTTCTCACCGTTATAATTTTTAGCGCAGTAGCATCAAACCTTGGTGAGTACTACTATAGTGGGCCATTATTTGGCGGCATGTCGGGTGTTATTTTTGCTTTACTTGGATATCTTTGGGTCCAGGGAAGATTAAATCCTCGATTTGGTGTTAAGCTCAATCCCGGGTTAGTAAAAATGGTCATGATCTGGTTTGTTATTTGCTGGTCAGGTGTCCTTACCTTGATCAATCTACATATTGCAAACGTAGCGCATACTGTCGGCCTCCTGAGTGGTGCCCTATTTGCCTTTATCGCGGTAAAACTAGGTAATCAGCGGTTGTGAGGATCATTCAATAATTTCAACTTCAGAAACGGAGGTTCTAGCATGGGACTAATAAATAAATATGTGACAATAATTGCACTGATTCTGCTATCGGTAGCAAATGTTACCTACGCCGGAGACTTTGATCGATTTTTGGGGAGTTACGTCGGTCATACCATCGAAGTAGAGAATGGTAAGGATATCCACCGAGATTTAAGCGTAGTTATTAAGGAAAATGGTAACGGATTTCAGTTGGAATGGAAAACAACAAAAATTAAGGCATCAGGAAAGACCAAGACTAAGTCATATTCCATAGATTTCGAGCCAACTGGACGAGAAAATATTTTCAGCTCGGCAATGAAGGCCAACTTATTCGGTGGACGTCAACCATTAGATCCTATGAAAGGTGACCCTTATGTTTGGTCTCGGGTTAATGGGGATTTATTAACGGTGCACGCTATGATTATCACAGAGGATGGTGGTTATGAAATGCTCACATACAAGCGTACAGTTGTTGAAGATGGACTTGATCTTGAATTCAATCGAATCAAAAATGGCGAATCGTTAAAAACAATAACAGCCCATCTAGAAAAAGTTCAGTAGGCGGAGCATCTGAAAAAACCCGAACTTCCAATCGTTCAACGCACCGATTTACTTTACTATTTTTAAATTTTTGAGCTTCCGGCGGTTTAGCTTCCAATTAGGCCTTTCTCTAGCCTTACTCGTCAGCGGCTTACCGCTTACCATCAATTCGCCCTCACAGAACCCTGATCAAATTAAAGCCGCCGGTTGTCTTGTTAAATCTCGGAGTGGGGTTCTAGTTAACGTAAATAGATACTCCAACACGCTTCAACTGCCTATAGGTAAGCAACATCCTGGAGAATACGCATGGCAAACTGCCGTTCGGGAAACCTTTGAAGAAACCGGCTTTTCCGTAGAGGTAAACTATCAAATTCACGGGTTTTCCAAATACGCTCTATTATTTGACTGCACCGCTATAAAGTCGCCCCATACGATTTTAAGCCCGCAAGATACACTCGAAGTATCCGATGTTTTTTTCCTGAATCCAGACACCATGACAATGTCTAACGGAGAGATCACAAAACTAAATTGGAGATATAAAACTACTGCAGAGTTTCTAAAATCTTACTTAGAATTACCAATGATCATCTAGACAATATCGGTAATCTTTTATATTCAAGCCGAGATCAAGATCGCTGCGTAAAGTTAAAAGTTCCTGCGCGAGACGAGCATCTTCCAAACCGGCACGCAACTTCACACCAATGTGGCCTTTCATCTTTTCAGCTTCAATGAGAATCGATTCAAGAGTGCCGAACTCCGTAATTAACTTTGCGGCAGTACGTATACCAACTGATCGAACACCCGGTACATTTAGCCCTGTCTCACCGGCTAATCCGAAGAGATCGGGCAATTGCTCAGGTGTTACACCAAAGCGTTCACGCACATATTCCCGATCCAATACTTTACTCGAAAAATGATCGTATAAAGTGACATTGTCAGCAATCAGTTGGCAGAAACTCTTATCAGTAGAGGCTATAGTCACTTTCCCACCCGCCGTTGCTACACGTGTCGCAATACTCGCAATCACGTCATCAGCTTCATATCCATCTAACTGGACTGACTTAATATAGTTTTTCTCAAATAGTTCTACTATATTTTTTATCAATAACTGCAAGGCAGGCTCCATCGTTTTTCGATTGGCCTTATATTGAGGATACAGATCATGTCGCCATGAGTGTCCGGAAGATTCCATCACACACATGACATGGCTCGGCATTTGACGATGGATTAATTTACGAACAGAGGCCAAACAAGCATCAGTCGCGACACCATCCAGCGAGACCTCTTCACCATGTCTCACTGCAGCACAAACCCTTCGAATAAGGTTTAAGCCATCAATTAGTAAAACATTCATCATACACCGGAAGTATAAACCCAGTGCTAAGTATAGTGTTCAACGCCTTCATAGGCAAAAAATAGTCAACCAAAATTGTCCCGTATAACCTTCCCTACAGGATGTATCTTGAAAGATCTTCATCTTCTGAAAGATCATCCAGCTGACGATCAACATACACCTTATCAATTATTACAGAGTCGCCATCCCTATCTGATGCCTCAAAAGAAAGCGGTTCAAGTAATCGTTCCAGTACGGTATGAAGACGTCTTGCACCGATATTCTCTGTTTTTTCGTTTACCTTGAAAGCGTGCTCAGCAAGACTCCGAATACCGTCGGCCTCAAACCTTAAGTCGACGCCTTCAGTCTTGAGCAATGCCACATACTGTTCGGTTAAAGACGAATCAGGTTCTTCGAGAATTCGAACAAAATCGTCTACAACCAAAGCGTTAAGTTCCACTCTGATGGGCAACCTGCCCTGAAGCTCAGGAATTAAATCCGATGGCTTGGATAGTTGAAATGCCCCAGATGCAATGAATAAAATAAAATCGGTTTTAACCATTCCATATTTAGTGGTAACCGAACTTCCTTCAACCAACGGCAAAAGATCGCGTTGCACCCCTTCTCTGGAAACTTCACCACCAGACTGATTTCCACTACTTACTATTTTGTCCATTTCGTCAAGGAACACAATGCCATCTTGTTCAACTCGACTAATCGCACTCAGTTTTATATCTTCTTCATTTACCAGCTTACCCGCTTCTTCATCGGTTAAAACTTGCAGTGCTTTATCGACACGCATTTTGCGCGTTTTAGTTCCCTGACTGCCCATATTTTGCATCATGCTCTGCAACTGTGACGTCATTTCCTCCATGCCAGGAGGCCCCATTATTTCAACGCCAACAGGATTAGCGCTTACTTCGATTTCAATTTCTTTATCATCAAGTTTACCTTCGCGAAGTAATTTTCTAAACCGTTGACGACCCGCACCATCACTCTCTTCTCGGTTATCTACGTCATCTGCTGACCGGGTTTTAGAATCTCGTGCAGGTGGTAACAATAAATCAAGAATTCTCTCTTCAGCTGCGTCCTCAGCACGCGGCATCACTTTTGCCTGATGCTCTTCCCGTGTCATTTTCACCGAAATTTCGGCTAAATCACGAATTATCGAGTCGACTTCACGGCCAACATAACCAACTTCCGTAAACTTAGTTGCCTCAACTTTAATGAAGGGTGCCTTTGCTAATTTTGCTAAACGGCGCGCAATTTCGGTCTTCCCTACACCAGTCGGGCCAATCATGAGAATGTTCTTTGGTGTAATTTCATCTCTCATAGCCGAATCGGGAACATTTGACCGTCTCCAGCGGTTTCGAAGTGCAATTGCAACTGATCGTTTTGCCGCATCTTGGCCAACAATATGTTTATCCAGTTCCTGGACAATTTCTCTAGGTGTCATTTCGGACATGATATTACTTTCAGATTAAATGTGGCAGAACCCAATTCTCAACTTGGTTAACACCAAACAGAAAATTGTATTATTCAAATGATAACTCTTCGATGGTCAAATGATTATTTGTGTATACACAAATCTCAGATGCAATTTGTAGGCTTTTCTGTACGATATCTGCAGCAGGCAGATCCGTATTTGTGACCAATGCTCTGGCCGCAGCTTTCGCAAAACTACCGCCTGAACCTATTGCCATAACTCCTTCTTCTGGTTCAATTACATCACCATTTCCACTTATAATGAGCGAATCTGTCAGGTTTGCAACGATTAATAATGCTTCCAAACGACGTAACATGCGATCAGTTCGCCAATCTTTAGCGAGCTCAACCGCACTTCGAACCAAATTACCCTGGTGTTTTTCAAGCTTACTTTCAAATCGTTCAAATAAAGTGAATGCATCGGCGGTGCTTCCTGCGAAACCCGCTAGCACTTCATTCCGATAAAGTCGGCGAACCTTACGTGCATTACCCTTCATGACCGTATCGCCCATGGAAACCTGCCCATCACCACCCATTGCAACAGAGTTTTTACCGCGCACTGATACGATTGTTGTCCCGTGTAAATCCAAACTCATGCTACTTTTTTCTCAATTATTTTTAAACAATTCGTAAATCAGGTTTCCGACGCGTCGGCGTGCTTGATTCAACCGCGGGTTCTGCAGAGCTCTCTCCTTGAGAGTCTTTATTATCCTCGCTGGGGTCTGACCCCGGATCATCTGGCGATCCAGGTGTCTCGAAGAACATGCCTTGGCCATTTTCCCGAGTGTAAATTCCAACTACCGATTCAACTGGTACGTAAATTTCACGAGGCACCCCGCCAAAACGGGCTGAAAAACTTATGTAGTCGTTTTTCATATCCAGTTGACCAACCGCGAGATCATGAATATTAAACACCACCGTACCGTCAGTAATGAACTCACTCGGCACATCCACTCCCGGATACGAGGCATTCACAAGAATTTGTGGTGTAAATCCGCAATCCATCGACCACTCCCAAATCGCCCGTATTAAATACGGTCGTCGGGATGGAAGTGCATTCTTAGACTCAGTCAAACGTGCAAACCCTTTATTCTACAGACGTCTAGTGAAGTGACTTTTCCGCTTCGGTTAGACTACGTGCGAAAGAAGATCGGCTAAATACTCTTTCTGCGTATTCCTTCAACGGCGCTGCGGGTTTAGGTAACTTAATACCGAGAGCCGATAAACGCCACAATAACGGAGCAAGGAAGCTATCCGCTAAACCGTGATCGTTTCCACCAAGAAACTTCTGTTCTTTAAATATAGGTGAAATTGAGACTAAACCATCGCGAATAATTTGCTTATCTTCGTCAGTAATCGACTCATAGTCACGGTTTAAGGCACAAATCCGGTCAAGCCAATCCCTCCGCAATCGATGAATCAATAAGCGAGATTTCGCCCTACCTACAGGGTCCACCGACATCATCGGCGGATGAGGCAACCGCTCATCCAAATATTCACAAATCACACTTGGGTCGTACAAAACGAGATCACGATCCACCAATGTTGGTGTCTCAGCATAAGGATTTACATCCGCCAGATCTACCAATTGTTCATCTGATTTTGTAAATCGATATTCGCAATCAACTTCTTTTTCGTGAACGACAATTCGAACACTATGGCTAAATAAGCAATCCGTACCTGTTACCAGTAACATTGTGCCGCGTCGGCTTCCAGTACTAATCAAAACACACACTCCCCACCGCATAAAAGCGATTAATAATTTGTTTATCCATAGCACTTAAGCAATGAAATTGACTAAGCGTCCATGGACAACTCATAAACTAGTGCACATCTCGCCAGAATTCTTTCTTAAGAAAGTAGGTCAGTCCGATTAGCAATAACATAAACATCATTACCCAAAAACCGTAACGATAACGCACTAACTTTGCTGGCTCACCTAGGTAAACCATAAAGTTAGTTAAATCACGCATCGCGTCATCATACTCCTCTGGAGACAACTCTGCCTCCTTGACCAACTCAAATCGCTCAAAAGTTTTGTTACCGTCGGAATCTGTACTAAAAATAGCCCGTTGATTACCCTGCCACTCGTACATCGCGTGAGGCATTGCCACATTGGGAAAAACCGTATTATTCCAACCACTAGGGGTACCTTCATCCAGATAGAAACTACGCATGTAAGTGTAGATATAATCTGGCCCTCGTGAACGAGAAACCAGTGATAGATCCGGTGGTGCCGTACCAAACCATTTCTTGGCATCCTCTACAGGCATAGTTGATTCCATCAACTCACCCGGTTTGTCTGCAGCAAACATCAAACTTTCACGAAGAATTTCATCGCTAATTCCCAAATCTTCTGCCATGCGGTTGTAACGCATGTAGGAAGCACTATGACACGACAAACAAAAATTTACGAAAATACGCGCGCCTCTCTGCAAGGACGGAGTATCACTTAGATCAACGTTTACGTGATCAAGCTTTAATCCCCCGGAACCAGCAGCGAAACCCGCTACGCTATAAAAGAATAGTAGAAGTGCAACAGTTTTTTTCATTATCCAGTCACTCGATCAGGTTCTGCTTTACTGGTATCCCGCGACGTATACCATGGCATCAATAAGAAAAACAGGAAGTAAAGAACCATACAAACTTGGGCCCAAATTACATTTTCAAAAATAAACAAATCAATATGGGCAGGATGTTTTGTTCCGAGGTAGCCCAAGATTACAAAAGCAATAACGAATATGGTCAGCGCCGTTTTATACATGTAACCACGATAGCGAATCGATCTCACCTTAGCTCTATCTAACCACGGCAGAAGGAACAACATAGCCAAAGACAAGCCCATTGCTAGCACTCCCCATAACTTGGCGCCGCCTGGCAACCACTCCCAGGTAACAGCACGAAGAATTGAATAAAACGGCGTGAAATACCAAAGGGGTACTATATCAGGCGGTGTCTGCAATATATTTGCTGGGGTAAAGTTATCTTTTTCTAGAAACCAACCACCAAATTCAGGCACAAAAAACACAATACCGAAGAAAAGCATAAAGAATACAGACAATCCAAACATATCCTTCACGGTGTAGTAGGGATGGAAAGGAATCGCATCTAGCGGCTTGCCATTTTCATCCTTATGCTTTTTCACATCAATACCATCAGGATTATTAGATCCAACTTTATGCAATGCGACTATATGCAGATATACCAGTAAGGCTAGAAGTAACGGCAATAAGATAACGTGGAATGCGAAAAAACGGTTCAAAGTAGCATCGGACACCACAAAATCGCCTCGTATCCATTCCGACAGGCCATCTCCAATAATCGGAATCGCTCCAAACAGTGAGATGATTACCTGAGCGCCCCAGTAGGACATGTTACCCCAGGGTAATAAATAGCCCATGAAAGCTTCCGCCATTAAAGCAACGAAAATGACCATGCCAATAATCCACACGAGCTCTCGTGGCCCTTTAAAAGAGCCGTAAAGCAACCCGCGAAACATATGCATGTAGACCACAACAAAGAACAAAGATGCGCCTGTCGAATGCATATATCTAATGAACCATCCACCGGGCACATCACGCATAATATGTTCTACCGAGGCAAAAGCCAGCTGTGCATCGGGTTTGTAGTGCATGGTTAGGAATATACCCGTAAGGATTTGCAGCACCAGGACAACTACTGCTATTCCTCCAAAGTAATACCAGAAATTGAAATTTTTTGGTGCGAAGTATTTCGAAAAATGCTCTTCCCAAACCTTAGTTGCTGGAAAACGATCGTCAATCCAATTAGACATCTTTGGACTCCTCTTGTGGATCAACACCAACAAGGATTTGATTCTCTCCAATATACGAATACGGAGGAACTTCTAAATTGGTCGGAGCTGGCACATTGCGATAAACGCGTCCAGCCAAATCAAATAATGAACCGTGACATGGACAATAAAAACCGCCTTTCCAGTCTTTCGACACTCCAGATGCCGCACCTAACTCGAATTTTTTTGTCGGCGCACAACCAAGATGAGTACAAATTCCAACCACTACCAGAATTTCAGGGCGTATAGAGCGATACTCATTCGTTGCATATACAGGCTGTTGTGGTTGTTCAGATGTTGGATCAGATAATTCATCTACCAAATCATCCAAGCCTTGGAGCATGTCGGCAGTACGATTAACAATCCAAACAGGTTTTCCACGCCATTCAATTGTTAACATTTGGCCGAGCTCTAATTGACTTATATCAACTTCAACCGGTGCACCTGCCGCTTTGGCTCGGGCACTTGGTGCCATACTCGAAACGAATGGCACAGCCAACGCTGCGCATCCAACAAGTCCAACACCTGAGGTGACGACCGTCAGAAAACGCCGACGACCATCATCTAAGCTTGCGTTGCTCATTGTTTCTCCACATTTACTAGGGGTTCGGGAACACAGCAGAAACAAATATCTCCACTGCTAAATTTTCTTTGATAAGAGATTATATCAAAACACATTCTTTTTAGGGTGATCTGTAGAACAATCAGAGAGAACTAAATTGCATAGAATTCACCGATAATTCGTTTTAACTGGTTTTATTAACTAAAATATTGCGAATTCCAGCGAGATGAGCCTTACCCACTTTTTTTTGTTCGGCAACAGGCTGCTCAGAACTTCGAGTCCAATTTAAATCTTCTGAAGGTAACTCCTCAAGAAATCGACTAGGAGTACAACTTATTATTTCACCAAATCTTTTCCGATGAGCGGCCATAGATAATGTTAGCGCAACTTTTGCCCGCGTAATGCCAACATAAAACAATCGTCTTTCTTCCTGAATACTCGCTTCATTTTGGCTATTAACATGGGGAAGTATATCCTCCTCGACTCCGACGATACAGACACGATTGAATTCAAGGCCTTTCGCTGCATGAAGAGTCATTAAACTCACGCCATCCGTATCCTCTTCATCTTGATTTTGCCGATCCAACATATCCGACAGCGTTAATCTGCGAATAATCTCTACTAAGCTTGGACGCTCTCCATCACTTTCTTTCATTCGATTCATCCATAAACCTAATTCGGTAATATTATTCAGCCGCTTCTTGGCGACATCCTCGTTATCGCTCTGAGCTTGAAGCCAATCCCAATAATCAATTTTCTCGACTAGGGAAGAAATAAGTTCTGCCGGATCCATGTGATCAGCGGCAGCTCGAAGTTCTTCTAACACGCTACAAAACTTCTCAATTCCCAAGCTCGCTCGTGAAGAAAAACCCTTTGTTAATTGAGTATTGAATATTGCCTCACTCATAGTGATGCGATTTTCCACCGCCCAACTATTTACTTGCTCAAGAGTTGATGCACCAACCCCGCGACGCGGAGTGTTAATTATTCTAAAAAGAGCGCTATCATCAGATGGATTTGCAATTAGTTTTAGGTAGCACATGATATCGCGCACTTCCGTTCTATCAAAAAACGACTTCCCACCGCTAAGCAAATACGGGACCTGCAGCTCCATCAGCTTTAACTCAAGAATTCTGGACTGATAGTTACTTCGATAAAGAATTGCGAAGTCTGAATATTTTAAACCACTCTGGAACCGATCTGCCATTATTTCGGAAATAACCTGCTCCGCTTCTTTTATATCATTCCTACTC
>Ga0213861_10004591_pt1 | contig 11235 bp, 9 predicted proteins | sample PICome_4_FD_160110 | JGI IMG/M metagenome (GOLD analysis project Ga0213861, IMG submission 160110) | Coastal seawater microbial communities near Pivers Island, North Carolina, United States - PICO131 | ecosystem: Environmental > Aquatic > Marine > Coastal | place: USA: North Carolina | collected...
ACTCATCATCGCTGTTCTGGGCAAGGTTTGCAAATCCATTTACGGCATTTCGTTTCATCTCGGGATTCTTGCGTGTGGTATGAGACTCCATCCTTTCTGCATTTGTCTTTCGTTGTGTAGTGGTAGTTGACCACCCATCTTCGTCAATCACTACACGAGGTTTCTCCCGCTTGTTGAAGTGTCGTCGTTCCTGCTTTCCTCCCTGCTCTCGCTTTGAACCCTGCTCTCGCTTTCCTCCCTGCTGACGCTTTGATCCTTGATCGCGATCCCTCTTTGCATAACTCTTACAGAGAGTAATGTAGCGTGGATCCTCGTAGACAATCTTAATCTTTTCACCGTTCATAATTTCGTGCCTCATTGAACCTCCCTCTTCATCACATGACCATTCCTTGAAATGGATAAATGCCGTTACGAAATCATTTCCATTCGCATCAACCTTTTGAATGATATCCACCTTTTCCACCTTTCCGAGATGCAGTTCATCCTGGCAGATGCTGATAATTACACCGTCACTAAAAGACGGCGGAGCACGAGCAATGCAAATACTAGGTTCGGTTGGTAGCAAACCCATTGCATCTTTTTCTGTTTTGGTCACAGGAGCAGGCATAGGTTGGGTAACGGGCACATGGGTAACGGGCACATGGGTAACGGGTGCATGGGTAACGGGCGCATGGGTAACGGGCGCATGGGTAACGGGCGCTGGGGCGGCGACGGAAGCACTTTTGGAAGTAATACTGGCGTAACTCATAGTAAGTCTGTGAAGTTACTATTATATTATAGAACTAAGACAATTTCAATTTTTTGCACATTACTTAAACGTGGAGATGAATTCCATAAAAGTACCCGAAGATAGCATACGAATCAAAACTGATAAGATTCAGATCTTCATCAGAAGTTGCAGTAAATAGATCATCCAGAATTGCATCTGCTCCCCAAGAAGGAAAATTTATGCAATCATTGAATGCTTGCAGAGGCGTATCCGATGTTTCAATCTTTTTGATTTCTTCTTCATATTTTTCCTGCCATCGCACCCGCAGAAATGCAGGGACTTCGCGTTTGAATGCAGCAATGCATCTCTCCAAATCATCGTCATTCTTCTTGAATTCATCATAATCTTTTTGAGTAATAAAGTTGTTGTTGTACTGTTCGCGAGTTGTGACTCCAGGCATTTTGCAAATGTGGGTAAATTGTTTCTTCAAAAAAGGTAAAAAAGTTTTCAATTTTTTGAAGAAAATTGAAATGAATTTAATATAATTAAGTTTATTAATTTTCACAGTGAAGCACAATCATGACCGAAATCGCGTCATTCTTCAAAAGCAAAAGCACCTTCGATATTCCATCCAAAAAGATGGGCCGGCGACAGGACAACTGTACTCTTGGTGATATCTTTGAAAAAGATGAGTCAGGGACTCCATTGCACTTTAATGCAGAACTACGACGACACACTGGTTTGACTTATCGCATTCCAGAACATCAACGACATCCTGCTTGGAAAAAGCAAGCAAAGCAATTGCTTGTCGATACTGTTTTTAGGAATTACCCTATGAGTGGGTTTGTTGTGTCTGAACATTGTGAAGATGGAGAAATTTACTACGATTTTGAAGATGGTCAGTCGCGGATGTCCATTCTACAAGAATACTATAATGATGGGTTTGCTTACGAGACTGACAATGGACATCAGGTGAAGTTCAGTCAATTGTCTCATTCTATCCAACGCAGATTTGAGAACTACAAGATTTGGATTGAGGTAATGTACATGTATGAGACTAACGCCCAATATGAGGTTTTTGAGCGTCTTCAGTTTGGCGAACCTCTTAAGGACAAGGATATGTACTGGAATCGTCGTGAATACCCTTATGTGAAGAAAGCAATGGAACTTATCGAGAGTCCTAATTGGCGAGGACTCTATATGAATACGAGCAAAGGTATTTCAGACAAGGAGCGCACTGCTCTTCCATCAGTGGTGACTTTCGTTTACGCAATTATTCAGTACAATGCTATTAAGCAGCGAGAAGAGTCCGCATCAAAGCGAAAGACAATGTGGAAGTGTTTTCGTGCCCAGGGACCAGTTCTAAAGGAAGACATTAGTGATGCAGACCACAAGCGCATTGATAACTTTTTGGAATATCTTAATTATATCATTGATGAGGTGTATCGATCTTATACTAAGCAGACGCGCGAACGTCTTGGAATTTGGAACAACTTTGCTAAGCAGACAGGAATGATTCTTCACGAATGGTTGGAGACAGAACATGAATCAGCAGAAATTAAGAGTGCTAATCAAAAGAAGTGGAGTGAGATGATGGTTTTGGAGCGAAAGTCTGGCAACCTTATGTTCAAGAAGGGAAAGAAGACTATGTGGAATGGAATGGATACTTCACACAAGCAGAACACCGATGATGCATCAGTTGCCGCGCGGTTGGAAAGGATGAACGCATTCTATGAAAATCGCGAAGAAGTTTCCGCGGAACATGGAATTGTTTATTGCATAGATAATCAAGGCGAGGCTAATGATGAAATTACAGATGGAGAGGAGTAAATAAAAAAATAATAATTATAAAGAACATTACCTATTACACCTTTGAACAATTAAAACACCGACGCTGCCGGCATTTATCAGTTACAAAGGTAACAGTAACCACGCACATAAAATGTGCGAAGGTGTAAAATTTTTTATTGTTTACAATTTAAAACCGTTAAACACCCATAACAAAACGTACATAAATAGTGAGAAGCATACAATAACAATATCAGCAGTGAGACGCCAACTAAATTCCTTAATCATAAAACGTCCTTCATTATGGTCATAAGAATATCCACGTGCGACATAATATTGTCTCACACCTTCACCTGATATCACTGAAATATGACTGAACCCACGCCACCACGCCTTATTTTCGGCACGACGCAGTAATTCCTTACCAACTCCACAATGCTGACTTGACCCTGATTTCTTGTCTCCAACCTTCACCAACATTCCAGCAGTACTATAGACGTGTAACTCTTCGATAATTGCACCACCAATCAGTTCAGGGAAAACTACATCGCGTGCTGATTCAGAATCATTAAAACGAAGTCGCAAGAAACCAAAGAGTGCACGACGGTCTGGACTTTCTAGACTCAAGAACAAATCATTTCTAGAAGACCAAGTTTCAAAATACTGTGCATCTTCCAATTTATACGTATCCCGGCGACTAATTTCGCGACTGCGAATATCAGAACATTCACGTCCCTCCTTTTCCAAATCTTGCATGACTAACTGTCGCAAATTTGGGGTTTTGCACCCACCCAAAATATAAGTGGTTGGAATATCACGAACTGCTCGACAAATACGAATATCCAATGGACACATCTCCAGGGCATACTTCATGACTTGACGAAACTGTTCTGGTTCTTCATCTGAATAGAGTGTGAATTTTCCTTCCTCATATTCACTCTTAAAAGCAGAATAGTCGACAACTGAATACGGATAAATTTTAATCTCATGTGGACGTCCTTCCTTTGATTTATAAACTGTTTTAAGCATATTCATATCATCCTCAGGAGTAGCATACGGAAGTGCCGTCATGTAGTGATGAACCACCTTAAACCCGTTCAACTTCAGTAAATAAGTAGCGCGTACAGCATCTTTGTATGTGTGTCCACGACTACTCTTTCGCAAAATCGAGTCATTGGTATGCTGAACTCCCATTTGGACACGAGTCACACCCAGACTGCGGAAGAATTTCATTTCATCGGGGGTAATCGTATCAGGACGCGTTTCAATAGTCATACCGATAATACGAATTTTTGCCTTCTCATTAAGCGCCATTTCTTCTTCAATGCTAAGCGGAGGTCGCTTGTCTTCATCATAAAATACATTTGCCGCATAGTAAGAATCACGATGAAAATCTTGAATGTAATCTCGCGGAATTTCGGAGAAAGTACCACCCTCATAATTCATTTCCAGTTTGTCCACCTCGTGTCCATTTTCATACAACCGTCGTAAATTTGCATTCATCTGTCCAATGGCATCAAAATCGTGCTGAATTCCACGTGAGGAGGCAGGTGCCTCAGGACCATAACTTTTAGGAAAATCAGGATGGGTTTGACAATATTTGCATTTGTACCGACACGTGAATGCTTGACCGTTTGGATAAGGAGAATACATAAGAGTAATTGGATTCACTCCCGATGTATTTCGCACAGGTTTCTTTTGAACCATTTTCCAGAAGAAGGGGTCATCCGGCAGTTCATTTTCATTAATTAGCATCCGATAATGCTTCACAAGTTCAGATTTACGCGTATTTCGTGCGCGCTTTTGCAATTCGCGATGGAATAGTTTCTTCTGTTCTGGAAGGGATGAATGAGACTGCATAAACTGATAAAGGTCTTTCACTAATTTCCGCATCTTTTCCGCATTTTCCACATTCTGCGGATTTGTTTGCTTAGGAACAATATCTTCAATGTCTGTCATCGTAGAGTTGCTGTTTATTTTTAACAAACTTTAATATCAATTTTAGATAAAATAACTTTCTCTCTATTATGTAATGGAAGGAGGTAAAGTAATTGCGTCAGGAACCTATGGATGTATATTAAAACCGGCATTGCCTTGTAAAGGAGAAACACATCGACCTGAAGATACGGTATCTAAATTAATGATTAAAAACTATGCAGAAGATGAAATGAAGGAAATACAGACTATTTTTAAAAAGGTTAAAAAGGTATCAAACTTTACCAATTATTATATTTTAGACAAAATTAGACTATGTGAACCTTCACGATTACAAGCAGAGGACCTTAAAGACTTTCATGCAAAATGTACTGCAATGACAAGAAAAAAAATTAAAAGTAATATGGTTAACTATCCCCAAATCTTGGACGGGTTACGAATTTTGCAATTACCGGATGGAGGTAAAGATATTTCATATTATTTTACAAGAAATCATTCTCCTGAACTTTTAGTAAGAGTTAATAATGCTATTATCAAACTTTTTAAAGGCGGAATTTTACCATTAAATAGCATCAATGTTTTGCATCAAGATATTAAATCATCCAATATGGTTTATTCGGATAAGTCAAATAAAGCACGTCTTATTGACTGGGGATTAAGTGTAAATATAAAAGGTAATACAGTTCCAAGGAGTGTCCGAGGATGGCCAATTGTTTTTAATCAACCCTTCACGAATATCATTTTTCATTCAGGAGTTCAAAAGATTTTTAAAGGATTTCAAGAACACAGAGATATTAAACGTTTAATTCGTGAAAATCCTGGTGCAGATTTTAAAAGTATACTTTTTACACCACTGCAAGTAACATTAATGAATATTATTTTTAAAGATGACAGAAGCGTTGAAAGAGAGATAGGGGGAATGGGTCATATAGTATACTTAGAATCACTTTTAAAAGATATTGTTAGTTTAAATTTACCTGGAGTATCGCCAACATTTATTGCATCAGTAAATCGTTCACCGTTTAAAACTTTGGGAATGATAATATCAGGACATGTAGCAACGGCATTTTTAGAATATTCAATCGCAGAAAATAAGTTGGGTCCATTTAGAGAGAAAGATTTTTTTAATCAAGTCTACAGACACAATTGTGACATTTGGGGGTTTATTTCTACATATGTTGATATTGTAAAAAACAGACATTTATCTAATGCTGTTCGTGGAAAGGGTTATTATATTGTTGAAAAGTATTTAATAGATAATACTTATGCCTCAGTTGCATATGCTCCAGAGGAAGTAATTAATGATTGTCACTCATTGAATAGCGATTTGGTTCCAGGAGTCCGTCATTCGCCCCCCAAAAGTGTAGAACAACCCAAGGCACCAATCTTGGTGTCACAAGCACAACCTTTACAGAAAGATAAATTTACGTGGAGTTTGACCAAACGTTGTCCAAAGGGAACACGACGAAATAAAAAAACGGGCAAATGCGAAAAACCAGGAACACAAAAAAAGGATAAAAAAAAGTGTCCTCCAGGTACACGACGAAATCCTAAGACTGGACGGTGTAATAAGATACCTCCTACAAAAAAAAGAGAAAGGTGCCCTAATGGAACACGACGCAATCCAAAAACAGGAAATTGCGAACCAAAATAATCTATTTCATATTTAATCTAAGCAGAATATATATGAAAGGAGGCAAAGTTTTAGGGTCGGGGACATACGGATGTATTTTTCGCCCCCCATTGCTTTGTAGAGGACAAACAGAACGCCAGCAAGGTTATGTAAGCAAACTTATGTTAAAAAAATATGCAGAAGAGGAGTACCAAGAAGTACAAAAATTGCTACCACACATAGTTTCTATTCCAAACTACCAAAATTATTTCATCATTGATGGAATTACAAAATGTTTTCCGCAAGATATAACAAGTGGAGATCTAGAAGACTTTAATGATAAATGTAAAGCATTGACTAAGAAAGGAATCACAGCAGCTCTTGTTAAAAATGAAATTAGGCGAGGACAAGTTTCTGCATTACAAATACCAGACGGTGGAATGAGTGTTTTTGATTATTTAAAAACATCTGGTTTAACAGATCAAGATGTTATTAATCTTAATAATGCATTAATCAATTTAATTCAATATGGGATAAGACCGATGAATATGAATGGTGTTATACATGCTGATGTTAAAGCAGAGAATATTGTTTACAGTAGTGAAACAAAAGAAGCAAAATTAATTGATTGGGGACTTGCCAAGGTTGTTCCTTCTGATAAACATTATGTTCCCTCATTAGATTTACCAATAATGTTTAACCAACCATTGACTAATATTCTTTTTTATAAACCATATCCAATTCAAAAGTATTTCAAACGTTATTTGAGTGAATATAAAGATGTGATTGCTTCTAAACTAATGATTTCTGATAAAAGTAAGATAGAAGAAAACATAACCCTCCATATTTATACTTATCTTTTTAACAACATATTTAGTTCAATTGAAAAAATGAAAACAGTATTAACTAGCCATGCCGTAGGACATCATTATTCATATATAGCACAAATATATTTTCAAGGTAATAACGTACAATTAAGCAAACTTATAAGTAAACAAATTGCGTATGCGTTGTTCAAGTACAGTTATAACCCTTCAGAAAATACATTACATGAATTTGATACTACTCGCTATTTCCAAGAAGTTTTTACAAAGAATGTGGATATTTATGGTACATTGTCTTGTTATTTACAAATTTCTAAAACAATACCAAGTAACCGAGATTTTTTTAAAGAAATATCACGTTTAGAATCTAAATATATGTTGAGTAGAAAATATGCAATGGAACCTTATAATATAGATGAAATCAGTGCAGATTTACGCCATTTAAATTCATTATTGATGCCTGTTCAACCTGTCCAACCTGTCCAACCTGTTCAACCTGTCCAACCTGTTCAACCTGTCCAACCTGTTCAACCTGTCCAACCTGTCCAACCTGTCGGGACTGCAAATAAATTTACAAGTATGTTAAGAAATTTATGGGGAGGAAAAAAAACTAAGAAAAAATATTACCGGGTTCGTGTTAAAAAACACCGTTCCAAACGCAAACGTGCGATAAAACGAAAAAGTAAAAAATCAAAATCAAAGCATTCTACAAGAAGAAAATAATTTGATTAATGATCATAATATCGATTGCAATTCCACAATATTAAATCTAACTAGAGTATATATGAAAGGAGGCAAAGTTTTAGGATCGGGGACATACGGATGTATTTTTCGCCCTCCATTGCTTTGTAAAGGACAAACAGAACGCCAGCAAGGTTATGTAAGCAAACTTATGTTTGAAGAAGAAGCAGAAGAGGAATATCAAGAAGTGCAAAAATTGCTACCACACATAGTTTCTATTCCAAACTACCAAAATTATTTCATCATTGATGGAATTACAAAATGTGTTCCGCAAGATATAACAACGGCAGATTTAGAAGACTTTAATGATAAATGTAAAGCATTGACTAAGAAAGGAATCACAGCAGCTCTTGTTAAAAATGAAATTAGGCGAGGACAAGTTTCTGCATTACAAATACCAGACGGTGGAATGAGTGTTTATGATTATTTGAAAAGACCAGGTTTAACAGATCAAGATATTATTAATCTTAATGATGCATTAATCAATTTAATTCAATATGGGATAAGACCGATGAATATGAATGGTGTTATACATGCTGATGTTAAAGCAGATAATATTGTTTACAGTAGTGAAACAAAAGAAGCAAAACTAATTGATTGGGGACTTGCCAAGGTGGTCATTCCTCCAAGACCAAAAAGTGGTACATTATTTCGCAGAAAACCTAAACCTTATGTTCCCTCAGTAAATTTACCCATAATGGTAAATGAACCATTGACTAATATTCTTTTTTATGAACCAAACCAAATTCAATTTAAATATAACAAATTTCTCACAAATGATAAGTATAAACATATAATAGAGTCAATTTTAAGGAAACCAACCGAGAGTGAACGACAAGACGTTGGGATTAAAAGTATTAGTAGTTTTTTGTTTCATGAAATATTTGGTTCAAGTAATCAAATGAAAAGGGTATTTGGTAATCACATATTAGGTCATTATTCATATATTGCAGATGTTTATTTTGGTGGTGATACACTAAGACTACGAGAAACTATATCCGAACTAATTGCATCTGCATTGTTCAAGTACAGTTATAATCCTTCAAAAAATAGATTAAAGGAATTTGATACGGGAAAGTATTTCCAAGAGGTTTTTAGAATGAATGTGGATATTTATGGTACATTGTATTGTCTTGTTTCTATTGCTGGTTCAAGGCAAACAAACCGCCGTTTTGTAAAAGCAGCAGAAGAACTTGAAAATAAGTATATGTTTGGTAGAAAATATGCGATGGAACCTTATAATATAGATGAAATCAGTGCAGATTTACGCCATTTAAATTCATTCTTGACTTCTGCTCCTGTAGGGGACACCCAACCTGTCCATCTTGCTAACCCCGTTGTTCCTGCTCCTGTTGCACCTGCCCCTGTTGCACCTTTAGGGGACACCCCTAACCCCGTTGCTGCCCCTGTTGCTGCCGTTGTTGCACAAAAATTAGAAAATGTTCGTTCAACAATGTTAGGAGGAAAAAGAACTAAGAAAAAACACTACCGTATTCGCGTGAAAAAACTCCGTTCCAAACGCAAACGTGCGACAAAACGGAAAGGTAAAAAATCTAAATCTAAATCAAAGCATTCCACAAGAAGAAAATAATTTGATTAATGGTCATAATAGGGATTATCACTAATAGTCATTCCACAATATCCAGTTGGATTTTTTTTGTAATCGACAGGGTTGTATAAACCATACTCTACCGCATTTTCTAATATAAACTTGAATGTATTCCAGTATTCAGGTGTATGCCCAACACTAACAGTTGCAATATGTGATAACTCATGCAACGCTACAAACATCAATGTATTTGATTCAATCAGTTTATTTGGATTTCCATCTTTTCTCTTGGTCAAACAAAAAGCAAGTTTTTCTCCCTTATTTTCGCTGTATGCAGTATGACTGCTCGTTGGCAAAGTTTCACGAATTTTTTGTGGGTTATACCCTTCCACTAAACGTTTCGTAATATCACTGTTTGGTTTTTTTTGACCCATCATTTGAACCAACTTGGTGCATTTATTAGTAGTTTGTGCCAAAAGGTCTGCTGCCTCATTCACTTTGGACCGGTCGCGCACACAGTATTCGTTACCATCTACGCCAGAAATAACACAGCGTAACTGAAACATTTCTGAATCATGATACATTTTTATACATAACATTATTACAAATCCAATCAATACTATGGTGAATATATTTGATTTCATTAAAAGTATATAATAATGTTAGACAAGATTTCTTAATAAAAATTAATTTAAATCTATCCTTATTTTAATTATGGAATTCGTTTTTTTTAATTGCAGAGAATTAGATCAACAACCAGAGAGAATTAGACGTATGCTTTCAGAGAGCAAAAATGTCTATGATAATAGTGATGTTTTTTGGGGTATTGGAGAAGACTGTAAGAAATACCGTTTGAATCCCGCTAACATTAAAAACGACAATTGTTCTTTTTCTCTCATAGACCCTAATACACCTTTAATCTCTAGAAGATGGAAACGCTTAAAACAAACCCAAAAATTTAAAAGGGATACACTTCAAAATGAAGATATATTCTATGATTTGGGCATTCTTCCGTTTAAAGGAATTTATAAACACTCAAAACCTGATGGTAAATTGATATGGTCACACTATCAAACAACAGAAACCAAAAACTGCGATTATTTTGCATTGATGATAGACCCAGAAAAAAACGCATTAGCAGGTGTCGCAAAAGCATATATAAATAGACCAGGCAGTGATGCGTATGAAGCACCATTAGGGAGTGATATTCTTCCTGATACAGTCGAATACATTTACATTTCGGAAGTTGATATTCATCCTAATTATATGGGAAAAGGATATTGTAAACCATTAGTAACATTTTTGATGGACAAAATTTCGGAAGTATTGCCTACACACAAATATTTTTCTATTGATAATGCCTCTATTAATGATGAAGGAATTCCAGCATGTGTATGCTATGTTAGAAGTGGAACGGAAAACGGTTATGATGTGTATTATGGTGAATATCAAAGTAGTATGGTAAACAAAATGACTCCTGAATTATGTTATACGAGTGATGAACAAACCAGATTTAAAATGCCTGATATGTATTACTACGTAAAAAAAGAGACTGAAGGTGGCAAACGAAGAATAAAGAAGAAGAAAACTAAGAGGAGGAAAAGTAAGAAAAATCGTAAAACACGGCGTAAATAAAAATTGATAGTATTTTACTTTAAAAACTTATTATAGTTTCCTATAGAATGAATACGATTAACGACCTCGTTCCTGGTTCCACTCTTGCTCATCTTGCCGCAGAAAACAGTGACACTGATGCTATGCGCTTGATGGACCCTGCAATTCTCTCTAAGCAAGACCGCGACGGCGAGACTGCGTTGCATTATGCGGCAACAAACGGCAACCTAGAAATGTGCAAAATTATTATTGGTTTGAACCCTAAGATTGCGAACATTAATGATATTGAAAACAAGACTGCACTCGATTGGGCACTTGCGTACAACGCCGAATACAAGGGTACGCATAAGGCAGTATGTGACTATCTGGGCACACTTCAGTAACTAATTATAAATTACAAAATGAGATAATTTATAGTTAAATTTTGATTAAACTTTTTCTAAAAGTTTATTTTTTGATTAAA
>Ga0213861_10004593_pt1 | contig 11233 bp, 7 predicted proteins | sample PICome_4_FD_160110 | JGI IMG/M metagenome (GOLD analysis project Ga0213861, IMG submission 160110) | Coastal seawater microbial communities near Pivers Island, North Carolina, United States - PICO131 | ecosystem: Environmental > Aquatic > Marine > Coastal | place: USA: North Carolina | collected...
ATCACCAGCAGCACCGTCACTAGCAGTAATCTTTGTCAGTTGATTACCATCTAGATCAAATATATAAGCACTGCCAGAATTTGATCCATTATCATCATCATAACGAGCACCGATTACTATTCTGCCAGATCCTACTGCAACTGATATTCCAAACCGATCATCCGCATCAGCATCACTAGCAGTTATTTTAGCAAGTTCATTTCCGTCTAGATCAAAGATATAAGCCGAACCAGAATTTGCTCCGTTATCATCATCATAACGAGCACCGACTACTATCCTGCCCGATCCTACTGCTACTGATATTCCAAAAAGATCACCAGCAGCACCGTCACTAGCAGTAATCTTTGTCAGTTGATTACCATCTAGATCAAATATATAAGCACTGCCAGAATTTGATCCATTATCATCATCTTGCAATGCGCCAACTACTATCCTGCCTGAGCCTACAGCAACTGAGTAACCAAATCTATCATCAGCAGCGGCATCACTGGCAGTTATCTTGTTTTCAGTGCTTTGTGTTGTTCCTACTATTTGCGGAAAACTTTCGTGAACAAAAGCAGCCTCATCATTAATAACTTCTACGCCATTTACAGTGTAAGCCATTATGTTTTACCTCTTAATTCGATAGCGTCATAAAGATTGTATACTTGCGGAGTCTCATATATGTAAGCAGAACCAGCGTTGGTTCCGTTATCATCATTTTGATTAGAAGCAACTACTATCCTACCTGAACCTATAGCAACTGAGGAACCAAAGCGATCACCGCCAGCTTGATCACTGGCAGTTATCTTAGTTAGTTCGTTTCCATCTAGATCAAAGATATAAGCTGAACCAGAACTACTACCGGCATCATCATCCGCATAAGCACCGACTACTATTCTACCCAAACCTATTGCGACTGATGTACCAAAACGATCCCCATTTGCGCCATCACTTGAAGATATCTTATTTAACTGGTTTCCATCTAAGTCAAAAATATAAGCTGATCCTGGAGTTGCACCATCTTCATCCTGTGCGCCAACTACTATTCTACCTGATCCAGCTGCTACTGATACACCAAATACTCCTTTATTAATAGGATCGCTAGCAGTTATCTTGGCTATTTCATTACCGTTTAAATCAAAAATATAAGCTGAACCTGAAGAAGATTGAATATCATCATTGGCATCTGCACCAACGACTATTCTGCCCGAACCTATTGCCACCGAAATTCCAAAATTATCACCATCAGCGCCATCACTTGCAGTTATCTTGGCTATTTCATTGCCGTTTAAATCAAAAATATAAGCTGAACCTGAACTAGGCCCTTTGTCATCATCTAGATAAGCACCAACTACTATCCTTCCAGATCCTACTGCTACTGAGTAACCAAAACGATCGCCAGCAGCAGCATCACTAGCAGTAATCTTGGTTAACTGATTTCCATCTAGATCGAAGATATAAGCGGAACCTGAAGAAGTTCCAGCGTCGCCATCTAGATGGGCACCAACGACTATTCTACCCGAACCTATTGCCACTGAGTAACCAAAACGATCGCCAGCAGCAGCATCACTAGCAGTAATCTTGGTTAACTGATTTCCATCTAGATCGAAGATATAAGCGGAACCTGAAGAAGTTCCAGCGTCGTCATCTAGATGGGCACCAACGACTATTCTACCCGAACCTATTGCCACCGAAATTCCAAAAAAATCACCAGAAGCACCATCACTCGCTAAAATTTTTGTTTCATTACTTGGAATTGTCGTAACATCACCAGAATTCCAAAGATACGGAATGCCATCTGCAGTATATGCTGCTTTATTATTGGATTTAAAGGTCATTTATTCTCTAATTTGTCGTACAAAATTTTATATCCTGCCAGAAGTATAGTTATAAGCGGCATGTAATTGACATATTTTTTGCCATCTGCATTATTAATTAGTTCTGGCAAAATTTCTTCTAATTCTTGCGCAATTACCCCATAACTCTTTTCACCAGTTTCTTTCCAATTAAAAGAATATGTCTTTATAGATTTTATTATTTCATCTGCATTATCAATATCATTGAAATTTTCTTTAAAGTTTACATCAGAAAGTGAATTAAATTCCGTTGCATTTAGTGTACCAGTAGATGGATTAAAAAAAAGCTTGGTTGAAGATACCGAAATATCTGAAACAGATCCTGATGTTTGATCAGTAAATAATAAATATCTTGATGAATCTGTAGTATTATCATCTAAAATAAGTGTATTTCCACCTTCAGGTAATGTATAAGTATGAGTTGTATATCCAATTAAATGTCCTGTTGAACTAATTATAGGATTGGTTGTAGCAGTAAATTCTCCTCCACTTATAAGAATTGAAGAGTCTGTAGTAGCAGCATGATCAATTGATGCATGAGATAAAGTAATTTGAGTAGGTGTACTTTGGTTATTAGTAAAACTATCAGTATTTTCCAAATTAAAAATATATGCTTTGCCTACATATTTGTTTCCTTCAGCATCACTTTCCCCTGGAGCACCTACAACAAGATAAGAATCCAAAAGTCCAAAACGATACCAACCAGAAAAGTAATCTTCATCACTAGTTCCATAAGCGTTAGGGTTGTTTATTGTATAGAGTAAATTTCCTGTTACAGGATCAAATACATAAACCTTACCTGAAAATAATCCTTCAGCGTCACTCTCACCGTAAGCACCGCAAATTGCATAGGAATCAGAGATAGCAACGTTAGAAGCAAACCAGTCGTTAGGGCTTGTTCCATCAGCATTGGGATTATCCAGTGTATGTAGTAAGTTTCCAGTTACAGTGTCAAATATATATGCTTTACCAGAATTTTCTCCACCAGCATCGTCTTCATTTAAGCTGCCTACAATTGCATAAGAATCAGAGATAGAAACAACACTGCCAAACTTATCATACTCACTTGTTCCATATGCGTTAGGATTATCCAGTGTATGTAGTAAGTTTCCAGTTACAGTGTCAAATATATATGCTTTACCAGAATTTTCTCCACCAGCATCGTCTTCACTTGGTGCTCCCGCGATAAGGAAAGACCCAGATGTAGATATTTCAAGAGCTATTCCAAAAGTATCAAGCCTGCTTGTTCCATATGCATTGGGATTATCCAGTGTACGTAATAGAGTCCAAGTTACAGTGTCAAATATATAAACCTTACCAGACGATGAACCACCAGCATCAGTTTCATATGGAGCGGCTACAATTAAATAGGAATCAGAAATGGCAATAGTATAGCCAAAATGATCAAACACACTTGTTCCATCAGCATTGGGATTATCCAGCGTATGTAGTAAGTTTCCAGTTACAGTGTCAAATATATATACTTTACCAGAATTTCCTCCACCAGCATCACTTTCCATCGCTCCCACAATTGCATAAGAATCAGAGATGGCAACTGAAAATCCAAAATTATCTGACTCGCTAGTTCCATATGCGTTAGGATTATCCAGTGTATGTAGTAAGTTTCCAGTCAATTTATTAAATATATATGCTTTACCAGAATTTACTCCATATCGACTTGCAGCAATTACATAGGAATTAGAAATTGCCACAACTTCTGCAAAATAATTACTAACAACAGGATCTGGTGCTGGATTATTTAAAATTCTAAAAGGGTCAGTAGGCGTGTTAATTAAAATTCCATCCCCTGCTAGTAATGAAACCTCTCCATCTCCACTAGCTTGTTCAGGAATAAAATATTTCCACTCTGTACCACTCCATATAGCAGCATTACTTGTGCTTGGATTGAACCAAATTGTACCCACTGATTTTACTGCTGGTTCTAAGTCACCTACATATGCATTTGTTGGAACAATAGACCAAGAATCAGTGGATTCGTTGTATACATATGATTTATTACCATACGTATACACTGTACCATTGGATGGGCTAGAAGGAAACGATAATGGCATATGTTATACTCCTGATGGGATTGTTGGCCAATTTATATTCCACGGAAATCCTGATTGTGATGTGATATCCCTAAGTCCCATACGATATGCAATCCATTCTTCTGAAACAGATGTACCAGTATCAATAGCTCTTATACTCACCCAATCAGTAGTAGATAATAGTTCATCCCTGATTTTACGAATTTCAGAACCTTTTATCATATTATCATATTCAATTTGCCCTGCTGGTTTCTCTGCAATAGCCCATGAAATAATCCATTGACCATCTACAAATAATGGTGTGGAATCATGAGCTACAGTTTGAGTTTCTTGATTATAATCTGGCATCTCGGTAACAGTAACTGGAAAAATGAAATATTTTTCCAATAGTCTATTACTTATATTTTCAGGCAGTGAAACATTTCTGTTTTCTGATCTGAACATATCCATTGTATATGGATATTGAACAACCTGATTTGCTTTATTTACTTTAACGAACATTATGCTGTTCTCCTTATTCTAGTGTTAATGAATTGTAGGCGGCGCTATTTTTTTCGATTCCAGTATATGTAGTTCCACCGTCAGAGGTGTATATGTCAAATACCTTTGCATTATCTAACTTTGGAAAACTTGGCGCGGGTGAATCACCCCATGAAAGGTTCTCAGGCCATGTTATAATATATGGTTCTGCTATAATATATGTTTTTATTGGTGAACTAATACTAGTAGTATAAGATATATACATGGTGGTGTAGTCGTCTTTTATGTAAAAATTTTCCATATATACATCAGGTGTATCAGTATAAAATATATTTGAAACTGTGCTGTTAATATCCCACGGTGTAGTAAAAATATATTTTCTAATTCTACCATAGGTATTACTATAAATATTTGTGTACAATGTTGTACCATCTGGACTCCATTGTATGGCGCGAGTTGCACCTTCAGATAAATATAATGAGGCAGTAGGAGTGGCGGGAGTTGTAGTAATATCCCATCCAGTGGTTAGATCATATCTGTATAAAACGCCGGCAGTAGAACTAGGGCCGGCAACAAAATACAATTTTGTACCATCAATTGGATCTAAATACATGCTATATGTATATACATGCCCTGTTAATACAGGAGACGCCAAAGCTGGTGACACAAAAGACGTCAGATCCCATCCAGTAGCTAGATTTATTTGATATACTACCGGGTTACCGACGGTGTGAGGTGTAATAAACAACTTTTTTCCATCTGGACTAAACTGCATTGCTTTATAAGTACTATTTTGAATTCCAAATCCGCTCCATATAGTAGTGGAATAACTGAATACCGCAGTGCCAACATCCCAAGGTGTTGATAGTGTGTATCCATAAAGGGAGGCCCCGCCGTAGATAAAAAACAGTTTTGTGCCATCTGATGAGAACTGCAATCCTTCTTTTGAACCATTGGCTAAATAAGTTAACTTAGATTGAGTAGGGTACGAATTTAATTCATTTAGTACTGGCGCCTGATATTCATATATATTATCAAGACTTGCCATAATATAAATTTTATCGGAACTTCTAGATATCGCAAATCCTAACTCAGTAGTGGTTTGTGAATTAAAGTTCAACGCAACTCCAGTGGATACTTTTGATCCTGGATCCCAAGGAATAGAAAGAGTGGTAAAATATATACAATTATCAGTAGTGTCTAAGAAATACATAATATCACCCCTGGCAGAAAATCGCATACATGCCGCATTCGCATATCTACTGTCCACCAAGGTAGACGCGGAGTATGATGCGTTATAGCTTATGGTGGTAATATCCCAGGGAGTTGATAATGTGTAGTAGTACATTGATCCGGATGCCATGGTACCATATAATTTTGTTCCATCATTGCTAAAGTATATCGAAATAAGATCAAGAGTGCCGAATGTCACCGACATAGGGAAAGATCTCAGAAATGCCATTGTAGTAACATCACCTGGAGTATTCATAATATATTCTACAACCGTATCAATTGATGATGATGTTATGAATATTCTCGAAGCATCGGGAGTCATATACATGCTGTCTGTACCGCTTTGATCAACACTGGTATTAAATCGTTTGTTATCATATTGCAGTGTTCTAATATCATATGGTATTAATAATTTATATTGCATTACAAAAGTATTATTACTATTGGGTGCGAAATATAATTTTGTACCATCATTATTGAAAAATCCATCTCTCATATATCGAAATATACCATAATATTGTAAGCTAATATTAGAATATTTCGGTATTGTAGAAATCATATCATCAGTAGTTGTAAATTCGAGTTCGAATAGTTTGGATCCTGATCCGAGTATCCAAAATTTAGAACCATCTGCTTTTACATATATTCCCAGGGGATTGCCAACAGAAACTAACGTATCGAATTCAAAAGCACCGTCATAAACAAAATTTCCACTTGCCAATGAATACGGTGCATTAAGAGTAACTTGGTGGATGTGATCATAAGCACCATATATATCTGAAATATAGATCTTTGTGCCGTCATTATTAAAAGACAACCCTCTAAAATCTGTTTGGTTGACTGGTCTTGATGGTGTTATCAACGTTCTCATTTGTATCTTGTTGTCAGCATATACTGCATTAGCAATATCATATGGAGTAATCATTTCTACTTCATACATGGTTTCATATGAAACAAAAAACATTTTAGTCCCAGGGGCTTCATCATTAATATTAAAAGTAACACCAGTATAAAGATTACCACTTTGATTTATTCCCAATACTGTATCTAAATCAACACTAATACCACTATAAGACATTGTGGCAACATCCCATGCTGTGGTCATATCAAATTGGTATAAAATATGGGTATTGTAACTAGCAGCAAACATCTTAGTGCCATCATGACTAAACCCAAATCCATACGTACCTGAGTTAGCAGTAGCACCAACACTGAAGCTTACATCATTATAAACTCTAGATTGGATATCCCACGAAATAGTAAGATCATATTCATATAGGCGATTAGTACCATCATCAAACATATACATCTTAGTGCCATCTGGTTTAAAGCCAACATCCAGCATAGAACTAGCAGAATCTTGTGTATCCCCGTACAACACATTGTGAGAATTTCCAGTATATTCAAATCTTCGTTTGACAAGATCTTGATCATTTTTTAGTTTTATAGTAAACTTTCCTGATGTATCTGGTGGGTTTGAAAATGATATATCAATACCATCAGTTTTTTGTTCTGTGGAGTTTATTTCGAATGAGCTTGCCTGTGAAAAATCAAGATCAACCTCAGCAGAGTCTGGTATTAATTTATGATTAAATGCTGGAGTATCTTGCTTGATATTCCATTTTTCAGTAAGAGCATTCCAAATAAATGTTGAGGTATCAGTACGAAAAATTTGATTGTCTACTGGTGTGGCTGGAAATGAAATCATATTGTTATCCCTTTAAAAGTTTCTTCCGACAAGTCTGCCGGTATAATTTGTTCCACGATAATCTGTTCTCGCTTCTATTTCTATAAGTGCAGTTTCTGATAATTTTGGAAGATTGGGCGCAACGCCATCTTCCCATTCTATTGTTTCTGGCCAAATAACATTTGCTATAGTATCTTGAGTTGTTATTAAAGTGTTATATTGATAAACCGTATCAGTATTAGTTCCCATCATGTACATCTTGGTTCCGTCTGGTTTGAAAAATATAGCCGTAGGGGAACCTTCTTCTGAAGCCACACTTTTGAATTTACCAGCCACATATATTGCACTGCTGACATCCCAAGGCGTTAATAAAATGTATTCAAAAATTGAATCATTAGTAACTCCCATGATGTACATCTTGGTTCCGTCTGGTTTGAAGGAGATATCGAGTGGATTTGTATCTTGCGCAGCCACACTTTTGAGTTTGCCAGGCTCATACACTGCTGTTTGAACCTCCCAAGGTGTTGATAATGCATACTGATAAACCGTATCAGTAGCATTTCCCACTATATACATCTTGGTACCATCGGACTTGAAGGAAAGACTGTGTGGATTTGCCTCTTGTGCAGCCACATTTTTGATTTTGCCAGTCTCATACACTGCTGTTTGAACCTCCCAAGGTGTTGATAGTGCATACTGATAAACATTATCATTAGTATATCCTATCATATACATCTTGGTGCCATCTGGTTTGAAAAATAACCCAACCGGTCCTGTATCTTGCGAATTAACAAGGATAAGCTTGCCAGTCTCATAATCTGCACTGCTAACATCCCAAGGCGTTGATAGATCGTATTGATAAACTGTTTTATTTGTATTTCCCATAATGTACATTTTAGTACCATCAGGTTTGAAGGAAATACCATAAGGTGCAGAAACTTGCGCATTAACAGATTTAAGCTTGCCATCCTCATAAACGGAATTAACAATATCATACGATGTTTCTATAACGTCAATGTAATCTGGATTAATACTAAAATCCAATAAAACTCTTTTATATTCGTTAATATTACCCACACCGGTAAAAGAAACTACTGCTTCTTCTGAAAGTGTCAACAATTGAACTCCATCTACACTCATATCAATAACTAAAGAATTACCAACAGCCGTGACATCTGACGCTTGAACAGTATAGTCAGTCCTATTTACAGGTACCCATTTTACACCACTAAATTCATATGATATATTATCAGATGTGTATATATCACCTATATTAGCTGATGTTGGAAAATTTAAACTCATTTATTCCTCACAAATTATTAGTTACGACAGTTGCGTGCCATATGCCATTGTATTTATACATCTCAATTAAAGTGTCACCAGTAGTAATAGGTGCAATTCCAGTAGACCAAGTGACGGTTGAAGGCCATGTTATAGTCGCGGTAGAATCGGGAATTATTACTGGTAGAGCGTATTGATAAACTGTATTATTTGCGGCGCCCATAATGTACATCTTGGTGCCATCTGGCTTGAAAAACAGCGCAATCGGTGATGTATCTTCTGTAGTTACACTTTTAAGTTTTCCAGCTTCGTAAGAAGCACTGCTAACATCCCAAGGCGTTGATAGACTGTACTGATAAACCGAATCGCTGTTTCCGCCGACAATGTACATATTGGTGCCATCGGGTTTGAAAAATAAACAATGTGGTAGTGTTTCTTCTGTAGTTACACTTTTAAGTTTTCCAGCTTCATAAGAAGCACTGCTAACATCCCAAGGCGTTGATAGAGCGTATTGATAAACTGTTTTATTTGTATATCCCATAATGTACATCTTGGTACCATCTGGCTTAAAAAATAACCCTGGCGCAACTGGATCTTCTGTAGCTATACTTTTAAACTTGCCAGCTTCGTAGGAAGCACTACTTACGTCCCATGGTATTGATAGACTGTACTGGTAAACTGTGCCGCTGTTTTCGCCGACAATGTACATCTTGGTGCCATCGGGTTTGAAAAATAAACCATATGGAGTTGCCTCTTCTGTAGCTATACTTTTAAACTTGCCAGCTTCGTAAGAAGCACTACTTACGTCCCATGGTATTGATAGTGCATACTGATAAACTGTTTTATTTGTATTTCCCATAATGTACATTTTAGTACCATCGGGTTTGAAAAACAGCCCAATCGGTGATGTATCTTGCGCAGTCATACTTTTAAGTTTTCCAGCTTCGTAAGAAGCATTGCTAACATCCCACCCACTTGGAACTAAGTCTAGCACCACCTTCAATAAGCTCGTCTGTGACAATGCTTCATTTTCAAAAATAACTTCAGTATCTACACCAGTAACCAAATTAACTTCAATAAAATTAGCAACCGAAGTGTCAATAGTAGTAGTATTTGAATTTGCTGTATAAGATTGATAATTACGATATTCGCCGACAACTGTAGGAACAAACCTATCTCTATTGCGCCATTTTAATCCATCCCATCCATAAATCCTATTTTGATATTGAAATAAATCACCCATCGCAACATATTGCAATTTGGTTGGTGGTGTAAATCCAGCAGTATATCTTGCTTCAGATGATAAACGTATATCGTTTATATATCCTTGAATTAAAGGATTAGCATTATCCCGAGCTGCACCAATATTCAAGCCAGCAGTGTAGGTGTAATCAACATCATCAGTGAATGTTTTGACTGCAACACCATCTAGATACATCACAGTATCATTTGTTGCTGTACTTGAACGCACTATTGCAATATGCACAACCGCATCAATTGCCATAGCAGCTGATGCTACTTCAGAGGTTGTTCCATAAGTAAAAACTGGTCTATTTAACGAATCTACAACAAGTTGCCAATTATTTCCCGAAGCAGCTTCTGCAACAGCTATTAATCCTGCAACAGCATCAGTTCTAAATGTGGGCAATGAGAGCAATAGTTCTATCGTATATGGATTAGTTCCAAAACTAAGTCCAGAATGATATGTAGTAGTAAGATACCCACCGTTTCCTGAATATAATGTTTCACCTGGAGTTGCTTGTAAAAACCCCTCACCAGTATTTGCAATTGATATTGTTGTATTATCTGTTCTATCTCTAAATACTAATAATTCAGGTTTGTATACCAGATCTCGATCTCTAGGTAACATACCTTTAAAGTTTAAATTAAAAACCGTATTTTGGTTTTGCGAGATATCTGGGAATAATATTGTCATTTAGTCACCTTGATTTTTTGTTTATTATTTATATTTATACCTTTTTATAGGTCATAATCCATGATATAGAACCCTCGTCCCATTCATATATGTTTTCTTCGTCTGGTAATGCAACTGGTGCATCCCAATATTTTTGGGTTTTATTCCAAATCCAACTGCTGAATGGCTTGGGAGACCTAAACCCTTCGTCAATGTTGTATGTATCACCGACACTAACAACATCATTTATTGTATAGTCAATCCAGATACCTTCTATAGAATTAATAAAATTATCATCCATAACTATAACATCAGTTACAACACCGTTTTCTATTTTTGCTTGATATTTCATCTTATGTACCTCACATATACACCACCTTGACCACCTTGACCAGCTGATCCCGCTCTTGCTCCGCCAGATCCTCCACCTAAACCAAATCCACCAGTTGAAGATGTTGATAAAAAAACACCAGATGTTCCGCCACCGGCACCGCCCGCACCATTTCCAACATTAGAACTTCCAGTGCCGCCGCCGCCGCCGCCATACCTATCATTTATTCCTCTAAAATTAACCAATTTTCCAGCGCCACCACCACCAGGGCTTGCAAACCCACCACTTCGACCAGATGCTCCGCTTCCTCCGCCGCCGCCGCCTGTTCTAGCGTTACCATTACCATTTCCATACCCAGAACCTCCAGAAAATCCTTGCCCTGATATTCCAGATCCGCCGCTGCCTTGTACACATGCA
>Ga0213861_10004596_pt1 | contig 11227 bp, 15 predicted proteins | sample PICome_4_FD_160110 | JGI IMG/M metagenome (GOLD analysis project Ga0213861, IMG submission 160110) | Coastal seawater microbial communities near Pivers Island, North Carolina, United States - PICO131 | ecosystem: Environmental > Aquatic > Marine > Coastal | place: USA: North Carolina...
CGAAATCCTAACTCTAAAAAAGAGATAGAAACTATTATAAAATTAACAATTAACGAAAATCATTATACTGATGAAGAGATTTCATTATTTCTTCATAAAATAATATTCCAGCAATTAAATTTCCTGTATCAGAATAAGGCAAATACTCACTATGAAATTCCCCAGCACTTTCAAGATAATCATCAGTAGATTCAAATTGATTATCTAGCGCTTTTTTATTATCATTATTAGTTGGAATACCTAATGTAGTCATTGTTATACCAGGCTTCGTTGCAAATGCAACATATGGTAATGTTCTAACAAGGACTTGTATTCTTTCAGAGTATAGTGTTATCAGCTGCCCTTTTTGCATCTGTTCTAACTCACTTTTATTATGATACTTGTCTATTGCAACTTTGTCACTAATGAAGCTTTTAGGTTCTTTCTTTTTCTGAGCAAAACCAATACCCGTAAAGAGAAAAAGGCTTAAACTGAATAAAATAATCTTCACTTTCATGTTATAGATTTAAGGGTTTAAAAAACAAATTTATGTAATTTATCGTTAAAAACAACCTCTTTATCGATTTATTTTAAATAATATTTAATTATTATACGTTTTTACTTACAATAATGTATTATAAACAAATAATTTAGAAACTAAAATATTGCTAATAACCTCTGAAGATTCATAAAATCGCCCAATCTATACTCTTCGATACATCCAAAAATCAAGATGAATGAAATAAAAATTTAGGCTAATTATGAAATATATAAATTTTAAAATAAGTTTTCCCGATGAGACATGCGCTATATGCTCTCTTTTCGAATTTAATTAAAGTGAAAACATGTTTAATTAGTATTTAAAAATATTAAACAAAATTAATGTCTCAATTAAAGATTAATCTATATAGCTGTTGTACATTTATAAATTATTAATAAAACTTATCTTCTCATAAAGTTTGAGTAGCGACACAATTAAAAAATTCAGAGTTTAAAAATAGTATGTCTAAATTACCTAAAGAGCATAAGTTTATTGACCTTTCAGATTATGGAAGACCGATTGCAAGACTTATAGCTAGTTCTCTAAAAGAAACTACATATACACCTATTCATGTTACAATAGCATTTATTATTTCAGGTTTGATCGCAATTATTTGTATTCTACTTGGATATTTCTGGGCTGCTGCTTTTTTCTTAATATTAAAATCGATATTGGATGCTGCTGATGGAGAATTAGCACGATTAAAAAACACACCTTCGTACACAGGCCGTTACCTAGATTCTATTGCAGACATTATCTTAAATTTTTTAATCCTTTTATCACTTTGGTATACTTCAGAAACTCACTTTATTTATAGCATTTTTGCGTTTTTAGGGATTCAATTACAAGGCACTTTGTATAACTATTACTATGTTATTTTGAGAAATAATGTCAATGGTGATACTACAAGTAGAATTTTTGAATATGAGTCTCCGGTTGCTTTGAAAGGTGAAAGTCAAAAAAATGTAAATATACTCTTCGCAATTTATAAACTGCTTTATGGAGTCTTTGATAAAACAATTTATACTCTAGATGCCAATGCGCATGAGTGTAAGCGATTCCCAAAATTACTAATGACTGCTTTATCGACATTTGGTCTTGGATTTCAACTTTTACTAATAAGCGTCATGTTAGTCTTAGGATATAAAGACTATATCGTTTCTTTCTTTTTATGGTACTCCCTAATGATTATTGTTTTTATTAGTATTAGAAAGCTATTAAAACATTAATAATAGTTTACTTTATATACTTAAGTTTTCAATAACATGCTTTACACATAAGGGTATTCAACATAGTTTCTTGGTGTTTCATAAAGTTTTATTTTCAATTCTAGACTTGACTCCAACTCGGGCTTAAGAATATTGTATATCACCATGGCGATATTTTCTGCAGTAGGGTTTAAACTCGAAAATTCCATTGTATCTAAGTTTAGGTTTTTATGATCAAACCTGTCAAGAATTTTATCTTTAATGAGGTCTGAAAGAATCTTAGCATCAATCACATATCCAGTCTCAGGGTCACAAAAACCAATAATCTTCACCTCCAAATCATAATTATGACCGTGGTAGTTAGGATTATTACATTTACCAAAAATCGCATGGTTTTTTTCATCGCTCCAATTTTTGTTATGCAACCTGTGAGCCGCGTTAAAATGCTCACAACGTATAATAGCTGTTTTATTCATATTTATAATGATACTTTGCAGTTAAAGGTTATCTATATTACAAAGGTATTATATTTTTGTTTAATTTTAATATATATTTATTAAACAAAAATTAAAACTAGTAAATTAGCAGAGTCTAATACACTATTTTTGCATTAGTTGGAAAGAACATGAATAAACAAGATTACAAAATACATATCATAGGTGCTGGAGTAAGCGGACTTGTTGCCGCTAGAGTTTTAGAAGATTATGGTTATAGCCCTATTATAATTGAGGCAACAGATCGCGTTGGCGGACGCGTAAAAACTGATATCGTAAAAGGCTATCAATTAGATTATGGTTTTCAAGTGTTACTCACGGCATACCCAGCTGCTCAGAAATATTTAAATTTTGATTTGTTAGAATTACAACAGTTTCTCCCTGGAGCTAGTATTTTTAGTAATGGTAGGCAAAAAACTATTGGTGATCCTTTAAGAAACCTATCGTTACTTTTTCCAACATTGTTTTCTGGTATAGGGACATTTTCAGACAAATTAAAAATACTTAAACTAAATAGACTATTAAAGAAATCGACACTAACTGAAATTTTCGCCAAAACTGAAAAAACTACATTTCAATATTTATTAGACTTCGGTTTTTCAGAAGATATGATTTCTAAATTTTTCAAACCTTTTTTTAGTGGAATATTCCTAGAAGCTGAGCTAGGAACATCAAGCAGAATGTTTGAGTTTGTTTATAAAATGTTTGGGGAAGGCCTTGCTACATTGCCTAAAGCTGGTATTGAAGCCATCCCAAAACAATTAAAAGATCATTTAAAACGAACAACGTTTCATTTCAACACAAAAGTTAAATCGGTTAAAGATGGTAAAATACGCCTTACTAACGATACCGAACTAGAAAGTCATTTTACAATTATAGCTACAGAAGCGAGTTCACTTATTTCTAATCTAAAAAATCAAGAAACGAAATGGAAATCTTGTGATACCTTATATTTTGAAACTAATAGCAGAACGATTGAAAAGCCACTTATTGGGCTGATAACAAATAAAGATGCACTTATTAATAATATCTTCTACCATACTAGTCTTGCATCACATTCAACAGGCATAAAAGAATTATTATCTGTTACCGTAGTAAAGAATCACGGTTTATCTAATGAGGCTTTAAAAATGCAAATTCAAAAAGAATTGCAAAAGTATTGTGGGATAGATTCTTATACATTTATAAAGCACTACTCTATACCGCAAGCATTGCCAAAATTAAATGAGTTACACTACGAAATGCTTCCATCTGAAACTACATTAACTAAAGGTATTTTTCTTGCTGGAGATACGCAACTCAATGGATCATTGAATGCAGCAATGATTTCTGGCGAAAGAGCTGCATTAAATATAATACAAACCTTAGAATCTGATGTAAAATTTGGTTAACTTACTTCACAATTCTAAGAATGACTCAATCTTTAAAATAATGTTTAACTTTTAAAAAATAATTTAATGGAATACGTAATCAATATAATCAAAATCATAATTGCAGTAAGTATTATTAATGTATGGTTATTTCGCTTTAAACAGTCTACAACTTGGCGAGGAAGCAACGCTGAAAATATGAAACAAGAATTTGAAGCATATGGTTTACCTGAATGGTTGATGTATGGTGTTGGTGGATTAAAAGTGATATTATCACTAGCGCTGTTGGCTTCAATTTACTACAATCAATTAGAGGTGCCTTCTGCATTTGGCATAGCATTTTTAATGCTAGTAGCCATAATAATGCATATAAAGATAAGTGACCCAATTAAAAAGTCTTTACCTGCCTTTATCTTTTTAGCATTATCGTTAATTGTTGCTTTGGTGCAATAAATTAAATATAAATTTTTAGAAAATACACAAAGAGATAGCCATTAACAATCATAAATACAAATGAAGGTAAGGATAGTATAATTGAGTCTTTAACTTTCAGTCTTACTATAAAGCCAAGTAGCATTTGTATGGTAAGTCCGCCAGCGGCGATAATTCCTGCTAAAGGATTAATTAGACCAAAAAATAGAGCGATTGCGGCAACTATTTGTAGAATACCAGTTATTTTCCGTTGTACTTCACTCAATTTAAAACGATGAAACTCCTGCTTCATTTTATCAGAATACAAACAGCCGTATCCATAAAATAAAAAAGAAATTGCCAAAAAAACAATTAATATGATATGCAGAGTTTCCAAATTAAACTAATTAATATTAGTTTCGATTAGCTCACAAATTCTGACAGCCTTCCACAGGAAACTATTTATAAAATCAAAATTACATTCTTTTATGCGATTATAGATAATATCTTTAACTTTATAAATAAAAAGAAGTTCTCTACGAACAAAAATTCGAATTGGATATCATTAGGAAATAACTTCGTAGCGCTTTAAAAGTTCTAATGAAGTATATTCTAATGCTTTGTGAAGTGTCCCTTCAAGAACTAAAGGAGGAGCAACACCTGCCTTTTCTGCTTGTAACCAGCGTGAAATACATAAACACCATTTTGAACCAGCAACAAGTCCAGGAAATTGCCATTGCGGAATAGGTGTGCTTAAATCATTCCCTCTCGATTTGGTATATGTCAAGAACTCTTTAGTCATAATAGCGCATACTATGTGTGTACCGGAATCTTGAGAAATAGTTCTACAGTACCCATCTCTAAAATACCCTGTTGCAGGATCTGTACAACAGGACTCTAATTTAGTTCCTAATACGTTTAATTCCATTATGTTAAAATGCGGGATCAGGTCTTCCTTTTAATCGTATTTCAATTTTTTTCTTCTTTACCGTTAAACGTTTCATCATATCCATGATGCTAGGATCTTTAGATTCCTTATAAACTTCGTTTAAAGCTAGTATTAAACGTTTTGCTTCTCTCGATGCAACTACTCTGTCACTTGTAGACATATTACTCATTTTTGCCTTTTCAAATTCAAGTGATTCGTTCATTATATCCATAAAATTATATTTTGCTTATTGTTTAATAAATATAACTAAACAATAAGCAAAAGTAAAGATTATTCCATTGATTATAGTTATGGACTTATAGAGATTGATTTTGAGTGATGTAAAAACGCAACTAAAATATAAAATAAAGGAAGGTATTACATGATTAAAAGAAAACAAATTCACATTCAATATCAACAAATACAGTCACTTATAAAAGAAAAAGAATTACTTTCCAATACAATATTTGAAGGTTATATCTTTTACAAGGCTTTTCATAGTTTAGGCAACAAATTGACAACATATAATGGTAAAAATTAATAACCACAAACCATTAAGGGTAATCAATTTATTATAATGAGCCTAACAATGTGGCGAGATTAAAAGTTCCTGTAACATAGGGTGAATCGCTTGATACAAATTCAAAAGCTAGAAGAGCAACGTGATGTATAAATATGCATTTAGGTTGCTGTACTTTTAGAATTGCTGTTCCTTTTACAAAATAAAATTTACTAGTTTTAAGTAAGCAAAAAAGCCTTCATTTCACAAGGCTTTTTTTATTATATCATTGTGAATATTTCGTTTATCACTCAACCAATTCAAAATCATCTTGAGATATAAAACTAAGTTCTGTACTATTTGCTGTTTTTACTATTTCTGCAATGTTTTTTCCGGCTACAAATGTTATTGGGTTTCTCTTTGCACCTGCTTCTGTAAAAGACATGCTAAACACTGCGCCATTGATAGTATATTCTACTTGAGATACCTGTGTATTACCCTCATTATTTTTTGTGGTAACTATTTGGATGGCATAAGATAAATCTGGACTAATACATGCTCCTGATTCAATTGATGTACCATCTTCGTACACAAAACTAATAGATATAGGATCAAAACTTTCAATAATTTTTTCCTCTTCAACTACAATGGGAGTGGACGAATTGTTAAATTATTCGATAAACAGATAATATATTCAATTTTAATTATTATTTAAGAGGTTGAAATAGTGTTTGAATGCAGCCTTTTTGAATGGCCCCCTTAATATTTTCTAACTTCTTAGTAGCTTCTTCTTCTCCATATATTCTGGTTAAAATATGTTTTGCCTCATCGTACCTTCCTTTTAAAATTAACCAACGCGGACTTTTAGGTACAAAAAACAGAAGTGCCAAGAATATAAATGAAGGAATCAATTCTGACCAAAACATGTAACGCCATCCAACTGAAATATTTTCGGATTCAGTTAAATCATTACCAATAAAATAAGTAACCAAAAACACAACAAAAAAGCCTATTACAATAGCTAATTGATAAAAGGTTACCAAGTTTCCCCTTTTTTCTGCAGGAGCAATTTCAGCTATATACATAGGCGCATTCATGGATGCAATTCCTATGGCAACACCTCCAATAATTCTAAAAACTACCATCAATGTTATGGATTCTGGCAGCATACTAGGTAAACCTGATCCCCAAGCAGAAATCGCAAAAAGTATGGCTGCAATTATAAGCGATGTTTTTCTGCCTATAGCTTTGCTTAAGAGTCCAGAAAAAAGAGCCCCTACAAGGGCTCCCAACAAGGCACTACTAACTATAAACCCTTTTAAAGCTCCTGTTAACTCAAAATATTTAGAAAAAAAGAACTGTGTACCATTAATAACTCCGGTATCATAGCCAAACAGTAAACCGCCTAATGTTATTACTATAGCAATAAAATAGATGTTGATTCTTTTATTAGGCGGATTTTCATTGTTTATATAATTTTGATGTTATTATTTAAGGTAGGTGGCTATTTCCTTTATTTAAAATTCATATTTAAGAATCCTGAAAAGTTCTTTAAAGAACTTTTCAGGTCTTGATTATTAATAAATCATTACTTTCTTAACGCCTTGTTTCTGACTATTTTCTATTTTAACTATGTACAATCCTGATTGCATATCCAGTACATCAAAATATGTTTTTGAAGAACTATCTACTTTAGCTGACTTCACTTTCTTTCCTGTTATATCATATACAGAAACTTTGTATGGAGACAAATTCTTGAATTGATTAAAAACTAACTGACTTGTTTCATTAGCATAAAAAACCTGCATATCCTCAAATACACTTTCTTTCACACTTAAAGTGTAGTTGCACCCATTAAATACATCCATTAGAGTTTCTCCTGAAGATGAAACAGTTACTAACCTATTAGTAGCTGTAACTGTTGGGCATGCAGCATCTGGAGTTTCTTCAGTTCCCCAAAAACCGTTTAAATACTTGTATTCAAATACTACTGGATAATTAGAAGGTGTTGGCAATCTTAAAGATAACCCATAAATAGAGTTTGGTCCATCTACCACATCTGAAACTGTTATTTTCCAATCATCCCAATTGGTTATCCATCCCGCAATATGTATACCATCACCAGAAACACTTGACTCACTAGACATATCAACATTAAAATCTACTGAAAATCCAGTTCCATCGGCATTACAGCCATTAAAGGGAACAGGCACTAATGTAACATTGTTACCTGAGTCATTGATATATAAAGTTCTATTATTCCCCCAAAGTGCACAAGGAACATTTGGTGCTTCTTCTGTTCCCCAAGCATCTCCGTTTAAAAATTTATATTCGTGCCAACCTTCATTTAATTGAATTGTAGCTGAGTAGATACTTGTAGCTCCCTCTTGTGTGAGCATATTAGCGTTTGGTGACCAACCATTAATGGATCCAGCAACATGGACACCATTTGGACTTACTGTTTCCGCAGACATATCTACACGAAACGTAACGTTTACTTGCGCCATTGCCTGAAAAGAAACAAGCAAAGTCAAAATCATAAAACTTAAAATGTAATTGTTTTTCATAATAAAAATAATTAACGGATTAATAAATAATTGTTTGCATAGCACGACTTGGAATAGAAAGCTCAACCTGACTATCTTCGATGATTAACTTGAAGGCAACAGGGTTATCTGTCTTGTTCATCACCACCGTTACCATTTCTCCATCGCCATTTTTGAATGTTGTACTTTCTAGTGTACTGCGGCTTGAAGTGGTGCTTACTCGTAACGCTCCCTTATTTATGAACTTTGAAAAATGCCCTATGTAGTAATAAGTTGGTGTATATATTAATTCTCCTGTTTTCGTATCTGCATGAACCGGAGCAAAACATAAATTACCAACATGGTTTGGGCCTCCTGTTTCATCTAATAATATATTCCAATCTGTCCACCCTACTACACCACTATTAAAGTCATTAATCATTGAATTACCGTAGCGTTCTGCATTAGTCCATCTATGGTATTCGTTTGCATCAAAAGCTTCCTGACAACCTTCTGTGAACAATAAGTTTTTTGTTGGGTACGATTCTTTTATGTTTTTAAGGTTATCATACATAGGGTTGCCTCCAGCCCAAGTTTCGTACCAGTGAAAGCCGATTCCCCAAGCGTATTTAGCTGCTTCGGGATCATCAAAAATAGTATTGGCTCTGTGTGATATTAAATCTCTGTTATGATCCCAGACCACTACATTTTTATCGCCCATACCTGCTTTTTCCAATGTTGGCCCTAAGAAGTTCTTAAGAAAATCACGCTCTTCTTCGGCTGTATAAATACAGGATTCCCAACGTTGAACAGCCATAGGCTCATTTTGAATGGTCAATCCCCATACCGGTAATCCTTCTGCTTCATAGGCCTCAATGAATTTCACGTAGTAATTTGCCCATGCCTGATTGTACTGCGGTAACAACTTACCGCCTTGCAGCATGTTGTTATTGGTTTTCATAAATGCAGGTGGACTCCATGGGCTTGCATAAAAAACCATATCATCTCCAATTATTGAAGCTGCTCTCTTAATCATTGGCAACCTAAACTCTCTATCATGTTCAATAGAGAATGTTTTCAACTCTGCATCGCCTTCCTCTACGTAAGTATGGCTTGCTGAACTAAAATCGCAACTATGGATACTGGTTCTTAAAATATTGTAATTATTGCCTTCCGCTCCAAAATAAGACTGTAATAATTGATTTTGCTTCTCTGCACTTAAAGTCGCAAAAACCTCAGCCGAAGCATCTGTAATAGCACCTCCAATGCCTAAAAATTCCTGAAAGGTTTTGTCTGGGTTTACGAATATGGAAATCTCCCCTTCATGTGGCTGATTGTAAGACGTAAATGTCACTTCATTTGTTAAAGCATGCTTTAGGTCTGTATCTTTTGCTGTAGTATATACTTTAAGGTCTTTTTCAAGAAAAGACACTGTTGTTTTCCCTTCCTCTTCTGTATTTGCAGTAGCTAACAATTCTTTTTTAGAATTATTGCAAGCGCTTATTACAAATAGTAATACTAGTATTGAAAAAAATTTCTTCATGATTTGCGTTTTTAAATATTATTACCAGACATATGTACCAACAGCACCGGCTGCTAAGGATGTACTAATTGACTCTTCTGAAGTTAGAATATTGAAAGGTTTATTTACGGCTGAATTATTGAGCACAATTACTACTATTTTACCTTCTGGTGTTTCAAAAGCCACATTTGGTAAATCAGCATCGTAATTAGAACCGATTCTCACAGACCCTGGTCTAACAAATTTTGAAGCATGTGCCATAATATAATAGCCCACATTCCTTGTTACAGTATTACCATCAACAGTTATAGCTCCTAAACATTGTGTACATCCACCAGGTGTATGTGGCTCTAATTGGGAGTTTGAAACTAAATTCCATTGTAACGCATTTTTACACCAATTTCTGGTAGCTCCAATGATCACTTCTCTGGTGTGCCACGCTAGATCACCTGCAAACTCTCCATCTGAACTCACCCATTGTTCTGTAAAGTATAGGTTCTTATCTGGATGCGCATCGTGTACTTGACTTAGTTCATTTATTGACCCTCCATATAGGTGAAAAGCAGAACCATCTATATATTGATTGGCGGCAGGATCGTTAAAAATACTGATGGGATAACTAGTAACATCTGCATTATGATCCCAAACAATAATCTTCGTTTGGGTATTTTCAGCAGCAAACGTAGGCCCTAAATGGTTTTTCACAAAAGTAGCCATATCATTTGCCTCCATGTACATGCTAGGATTATTTCCATCATGCAGAGGTTCATTTTGTACTGTTATGGCATCTATTGTAATGCCTTCTGATTGGTATGCCTGAATATATTTTACAAAGTAATTGGCGTAAACCGAATAGTATTGTGGTCTTAAGCTACCGCCAATAGTACTATTACTGGTTTTCATCCAGGATGGTGCTGACCAAGGTGACCCCAAAATTTTAATATCAGGGTTTATAGCCAATATTTCTTTTAAGATAGGAGTAAGGTTTTCTTGATCTTTGGCAATAGAAAAATGATCTAAATTCAAATCTTCGGTTTGCCCAACAGGAAGATCATCATACGAAAATGGTTCTGCATCTAAATCAGAAGCCCCAATACTAACTCTTAAATAACTTAACCCTATACCTTCTTCAGGATTAAAAAGTTCATTTAACAGATCTGCCCTTTGGCTTGCTCCCATATTGTTTAAATGCAACGCACTACCACCTGTTAACGTATAACCAAATCCATCCATTTCCTGATAGGTTACATCAGAATCAACACTAATTGAAAAGTTAGAATTATTATTAGCTAAAGGCAAACTTTCCGTTTGCAACCTAAACAACTCAGATTGATTAGATGTTGTTAAATATAATCCCACGTTGCTATTTTCTGGTTCTGGAGGGGTTGTCCCAGTATTGGTTTGGTCTTCTACCACATTAGTTTCGCCTTCCAGTACATCTGAAATTGCTGGATCACAACTTGTTAACATCAATGTTGTTAACAAAAAAAACATATGTTTATATAAATTCATTATTAAAAAATTTAACTGGTTTATAGTCTTACTTAAATTTTGACAAAATCTTGATTGAAAATCAGAAAGATGAATGTTTATGTTTTATTCTTATTTCTGATACAGCTAAATATTAAAGCCCACACCCAAAAGGATTATGGGCAATAACATTAGCTTAACTAACTCAAACAAACAACTTTCTAAAACTCCTAGTTTTGCGCTCTCATTTCTACATTCTCTATAGAAACACCGTCTTTTA
>Ga0213861_10004597_pt1 | contig 11224 bp, 21 predicted proteins | sample PICome_4_FD_160110 | JGI IMG/M metagenome (GOLD analysis project Ga0213861, IMG submission 160110) | Coastal seawater microbial communities near Pivers Island, North Carolina, United States - PICO131 | ecosystem: Environmental > Aquatic > Marine > Coastal | place: USA: North Carolina...
CTCGTAATATACAACTTGGATATTTCCAAGTAACGGCACTACCTGTCTCAACCTGTGTCCAACTAATTTTACTGCTTTCACCTTTACATAATCCTCTTTTTGTTACAAAGTTTAGTACACCACCTACGCCATTTTCGTCACCTGGATACCAATTTTGTACTGTTGAATATTTTATCTCCGCTCTGTCGTGTGTTACTAATTCTACAACTGCGGCATGTAATGTATTCTCATCATATGCTGGAGCAGTACAACCTTCTAAGTAACTAACATAACTATCCGCATCTGCTATAATCAGTGTTCTTTCAAACTGTCCTGTATTACGAGCGTTGATGCGGAAGTATGTGTTCAATTCCATTGGGCATTTAACTCCCTTTGGAATATAACAAAAGGTGCCGTCAGTAAAGACGGCACTATTTAGGCAAGCGAAGTAATTATCCTTGGCTGGGATAATACTACCTAAATACTCTTTTACGAGTTCGGAATGTTCTTGTATTGCTTCGCTGATACTACAAAATATAATACCATGCTTCTTAAGTTCTGCTTGGAATGTTGTGGCAATGCTGACACTATCAAATACTACGTCAACGGCCACCGTGGGTATTTTGTTTTCTTCTTGTATTCCTAATAAGGAATCTCTTTCGTGTAATGGTACACCTAGTTTTTCAAAAGTGTCTAAAATCTCTTGTGGTATATCTTCTTTGTTTCTGAACTTTGGTGCAGAATAATAACTGAGAGATTGGTAGTCAATTGGTTTATAGTCTACATTGGCCCACTCTGGTTCTTTTATCTTTTGTAGATGTGCAAATGCCTTTAGCCTAAACTCAGTTACCCATTCTGGTTCATTTTTTATAGCACTTAGTTTTTTTATAACGTCTTCATTTAGTCCAGGATCAAAGTCCTCAGAGTCTACGACTGTTTCAAAACCAGCAGTATATTGATTGGGTTTTATTTTATTATAATCAGTCAATTTTCTCTACCATAATAGTTAATGGGTGTCCATTGTTTCTACTTATAGCGACGGCTTCTGCTTTCTTTTGCTCTGCAAGTTCAAAGTTATATGTACCTGCAATACCTTTTCCTTTTTCATGAATTATCATTGTAACATCTTTTGATTGCTCTAAGTTTTTATTGAAAACTTCTATAAGCAACTGTATTACAAAATCCATAGGGGTAAAGTCGTCGTTTAGTAGCACCACATTATATCTATTAGGGTAGGTGACGTCAGTTTGTGTAATTGTATCCGATTGTGTTTGTGCCATTATTTTTGATGTTTAGGTAACTTTGCCTCAACAAACATTTCATGTTTGCGTTTTACAGGATTATATTTTTTCATTTTAAGTTTTTTATTTTCCTGTATTAAGGTTTTAGTTTTAACAGCAGTATAATGATATGTGTGATGATCTCTAGATTCACCTTCTGGTATCATATATACTATTGTTTTCTTTTTATTACTTTTGCTTGCCATTTTAAATGGAGAGGACTTTTGTGTCCTCTCCCCTATATTTATAAACCAGATTAGCCAATTTTAATCTTTTGTGGTTTAAGAGCGTCAGGAACGTTTCTGAATAGTTCTACTTTAAGTAGACCGTCCTCTAGTTTTGCACTCTTAACCTCCACATACTCAGCAAGTTTAAAACTTCTTACAAAGTTTCTCTCTGCGATACCTTTATGTAAAAACTCGATATCATCCTCTGCTCCGGACTCATCAGGTTTTATAGTACCAGTAATAAGTAAGTTACCATCTTCCAGTTCTATGTCTATTTCGGACTTTTTAAATCCTGCAATAGCCAATGTAATGGAATACAGATCATCACCGTCTTTACTGATGTTGTATGGTGGATAGCCTTGTGAATTTGCTGAAGAATTCATTTGAGTTTCGAACTCATTGAATAGTCTGTCAAATCCGACTGTGGCTCTATATAGTGGGTTTAGTGTATCAGAAGTGATACGAAATTGTTTGCTTACCATGATATTATCTCCTTTAAAAAGCAAGTTAATTTTTTTACTAGTTCTTTTTAAACCCTTACGGCGAATAAAAAGATCGCGGGTTAGAGGAGCATTCGTTAGTGTGTGTCCTGTTCCTCTATCCTACTTGGCAAACTTCTTGGTTTCCTTTGATGTTGCCATCTTAGGTCCTTTGTTGGTTGCCCCAAAAAATAAGTAATGCTTTGTTAGTAAACTATCTAAGCGGTGTTACTCATTCTAATCTTGGATGAATAAACCCGTGCTCTTTTGAAGACTATTTCCATATAGCAATAGCCCGAGCACTTTTGAAGATTTAATCTTCCTATGTAGTATTACCATTCGGTTTGTTTCACTTACGATTCACTTACCTTGTGTATTACTACAGTAATTTGGATTTACAGTAGACTTTAGTTTCTTACGATTCTATTGCCCTTGCATTTCCTTATTACAATTTTATTTATCATTTATATAATATATATAGTGTTAAAATGGTAAATTTCAAGTACTTTATGCAGATTTTCCTAAAAAATCCTCATTTAATGTTGTTTTTATAGCATGACATACTTTACAAAGTGTTTTATGATTATTTGGATCATTGTTAAAATGGTTTCCATCTATATGATCAACATCTAATAAAGTTCTAACAAGTCTGTTTACCACAATAGGATCTTTAACCTTTTTAACAGTAGGGTGCTGTAATGGATCAAATCCACATTCCTCACAACAATCTCCTCTACTAAAACTATGCTCTTTAGTTCCTTTTGCCAGTCCACCATACTCAACTAAATCTTTTTGGTGCTGTCTGCAATACTTGTCATGTCCAGGACCTTCAAATAGTGTTAAAATTTTATCGCAACCCTCAACACTACATCTAGTTTTCCTAGCCTTAAGTAATAGTTTACCTGTTTTAGGTTTGTCTATATTTGCGTTTCTGAAGCTCATGATAATTCCTCTTCAGTAAATCTATAATTCATGTTGCCACCAAATTTTGGTACAGCATATTTAAATCCTGCTAGTACAACTGCCTGACATAACCAAGTAGGTGCTACAAGTGTTTGGTTACATCTCTGAGATATTGTATCTGCGTTTCCTTGTCTTGCTCTCCAAGATGTGTATGCATCACTTACTTTTTTGTGCTTACTATTTTTACTTTGCTGTCTGTGTTTCCAAGTATTGTTAGTAACTTTGTCTAATACATCAACAAATTGCTGTATATAGTCCTCATTGACTTCAATGCCTTGCTCTTCACAAGCTCTAAATATATGTGACATGTTATCTATTTCCAAAGGCTCTACAGACAAGTCTGGATTGCTTAGAGCATGGTATTTAAATACATTGCATAATGTACTTACACTAAACTTATCGATTCTTTTAGGAAATATTTCTGAAGGACGTGATATTGCACCTGCCATTTGATTATCTCCAAACTTTTCATGTGTAAAGAACATATCGTTTTCTTCTAAACCAGTCTGTATGGCTTCCATTCTTTCATGCCATGGATTTTTACTACCATTATGCCTTACTGCATATACATACTGATCATAATGATCAATTTTGTCTAACTCTTTACTCATGCTACCGTCATTAAATCCAATAAATCTGTCTCTAATTTTTGCAACATCTTTTCCTGGGTATATTGCTGTAGGCATTTTAAATTTTTGTGCGTCTTCAATAGTAAGACCAAATCCGTATCTAGCAACTATTAATAATAAGAGAGCAGTATGTTGACCATCCCATACAATTAATTGCTCTTCTCCATCAACATTATCTTTATAAGTTCTTATTGGATTTACAAAGAATGGGTCAAACTTTCCAAACAACTCACACAACCATTGTGCATCTGGTTCTCTTTGTATTGTTGCATTTATAACTAAAGTATCAGGAGCAACTGTTCTACCTTCATCTCCTAATCCTACCATGTCTTTCATCATGGCTTTAAATGTTTTATATTGAGGATATCTGGTTTTAAATTCATCACCATATGCTTCAAATACTTCCGCAATATCAGGATCTTCATCAATAATTGCTTGGTACCTCTCCCATAAGGTTAAAAAGATATCTTTATCTGATTGGAACCTAGAGTTCCTTTTTGTGGCGTGACTTACGCCTATTTGTTCATTGCTCATAAGTTTCTCCTATAATGTATATGAGTTCTTATTCCTTTCTTTAGTAATTTGATCCTGGCCTTCTGGTCCTTTGATCTTTTTCCTATTTAAAAATTTATAAGTTACCTATAGTATATATTATTCTATGCTTATGTCAAGTACCTTTTTGCAATCTTTTATTCTCAAACCAAACTCTTACAAAAGTTTTCCTTATTATTGCTACTGTGGTAAAAACTATATTTTGAAGTATAACTAATTGTACATTCTGTTCGTATGATACTGTTACTATACCAATCCAGTCTGCAAATGCAATAATACCAAATCCTATAGGTACATTCATTACAAATGCTAAAGCCGTATCACTTACAGATTCTTTGAATGCCTGTCTTTTACTTGCTTTAGCCATGTACAAATTCTCCTTCCATCATATTATTTAAATTTAATTTAGAATATGGTTTTCCATTAAATGCTAATTTAAATAATGCATAATCTTCTTTGTCTTCGAAGACTGCATCTACACATAATGTTAATTTGTATGCAATATCTTCAAAACTTTTTTCAAAACTAACAGTACCTTTAGATGTTTCTGCCCACTTCCAATAAGAGTTTAGAGTATTTTGAACTGCGTTATCATAAATGTAATCATAATCGCCATCATCTTTTATAGTGGCTTCAATTATTCTAATTTTCATTTTTTCTTTTAAAGAACATAAAGATCCCATATACACTTATAATAAACCAAAAGAATTCTATAACTAAACTTGCTAGGTTAGGTGTGTAAACTAAACTTACCGTGACAAGTATTGCTACAATAAGATTATTAAAACTGTACCAAAATCCTTTGGGGTCTATTTTGTCTAATTGTAACATAGCATATGTCACTATTAGTAATGCTACTCCTGAAAAGCCGATTAAGTCTGGTATTGTTATCATATTTTCTCCTTTAAGACTGGTCGTTTACTGTAATCTAACTCACCTGCTGTAATCTTGCAAGGAATAAATTTAGCATTGTTAATAACTTTTCTAAGTTCTTTATCTAACTTAGTTCCATCGTTCATTAGTTCATTACTGTAAGGTACTTCTACAGTAATAGTTGCTCTAATTATTTTCATTTTTATCCTTTTTCTTTTTGCCCCAAATTAAATCCCAATTTTCTGCATACTTGTCCTGATCAGTAGGCTTTTGTACTGAACCTTTTCCGCCATGCCATTGGCCTTTACTCTTTTCTGTCTTGTTTTCTTCGCTCATCTGCTTTTACCAAAATCTTATTACAATGTGGACACTCAAGATCTAAATCTAACAGCCTGGTTATTGCCTCATGTTTTAAAAAATCTACTTCTTCTTTTTCCATACTGTTCCACATCTCTGTCGGCACAGGGTAACCAACATGTTTACTAGACACTTTCACTTTTGTTTCTAATAAACAATAATTCTTTCTGCCAATTTTCCTTATTTGTTTGTTCTTGTCCACTTCCAGTTTGTGCTATTATAACACGTCCGCCATCCATGTCAATACGAATGCTATCTGTGTTTATTACTTCACCATGTCTTCCAATAAAAACACCTGTCATTTTTCCTTTTGTGTCTTCAGGATGTAGTCCTTTTATTAGCTCTATTAGTTCTTCTTTATTCATCTAAATAATATATTTGAGTATACTTTCTTGTATGCGGTATTTTCTCATAAGTTACATAATCGTAGTCGCAATTACTACACCATTTTTCTATCGGGTGGTCGCAAGTAGGGAATATAAAACTAGTAGGCACATGTAAATTTAAATTTAAAAAGTGCTGTCGTAGATCTTCTTGGTCTTTATTAGACATCTATGCTAACCTCTCTACTTCAATATTTACAGGCATATCATAATAGTCTTTAACCTCTTTTTCTTTTAATTCTAGAAAAGATAACCAAATTAAACAGATTATTATAATTATTGCTAATAAATTTTCTTTTAAAAAATTAATCACAAATCTACTCTGCTCCATGGATTGTTCTCTCTATGCTCTATTAAATCTTGTATGCTGTATATACCCATTTCTTTGTATACATGCGGTGCAACTTTATATGGACTTTTACCCATTGCTTTATAATAAGACTGCATATCAGCAATATAATTTTTAAGATCTATATAGTCTGATGCCATTGGTTTTATTACTTTTGCCATTAACCTCTCCTCATTCTTGCAATGTCTTTTGCTTGGTCTGTGCCTTTCATTACAGGTACTGCGTTACTTTTATGCATAGTAGCAATGCCCTGTATAAGATCGCCTGTGTACTTCATAGGCTCCTTCTTAGTACCCTGTCCCATACTTTCACTGTTAAATGTGCCTGCCTTCATTTGTTCTTCCATAAGACTAGGATACTTCTCTCTGTGTTCATCATCTTGTACTGCTCGCCAGTTACGTTGTTCACGTAATGGTTTGAAGGTTCTGTAGTCACGAGGGTCAGGCATACTGACTTTACCATAACAATAATCCATATACTCCTGTAGAGTATCGTACCTTAAATGATGCATATGATTTTGCTTCATACGTTTGTTATGCTGACGCCATCTAAGTTCCAGCTCTTTTAGTTTACCTTTTGTAATCTTGGCTTTATACTTTTTGGTATTGATCGTAGAAAACCTGTTATCTAAATGCATAGTCATACATCTATTATAACAGGTTGTGTTAGTTTGTCAACTATTTAATATTTAATTTAAATACTGATGCAGTAAGTTCGCCGAATGGCTTTGCTATAAAGGCCAATGCTCCAATCATAAAGATTGTGCCTATTGTTTCTTTGTCTAAAGTTAATGCTGTTAATATTCCTGCTATTGCATACACAATTAATGATATGATTGCAAAAACGCCTATTCCTAATAAAAAATGTTTCATATTTTATTCCTATAATGTGTAAGATTTATTTCTTACTCTCTTATAATAGCATATCTTGTATTATTGTCAAGTAAAAAAACACTAGATCTTGTGTTTTATGCAAAATCTATTAGCATTTTCCTTATTTCTAATGCATGTTGTTCTTCCATACCAATCTGTCCTCTGGCATATTCTTCCAACATAATACTAGCATCTTGTACTTCTACTAATAATTCTTTGTACTTTTCTACAGCCGCCATTTCATGCTCTAAACTTTCTTGTAGAATTTGTTGTACACTATGATTGTGATTTTCTTCTATCTCAGATATTTTTTGACTTGGGTGTCCATTAAAACCTGTGATGTACTCGCCTGCCTGCAAGGCATGTTGTAAACTTTCTGTTGCTTGTTCCTGTAGGAATGCTACAATAGGAATTCTGTTAGGTCCTGTTACCATTAGTGAACTGTGAGCATAACGTACAACTCCAGCCATTTCTAATTCAACTATCTCATTTAATATATCGCAAACACGTTGTTCACTTAGTACTCGCATTTCCATTTATTCTCCGTCGTAGTATTCTAAACGTTCTATATCTTCTTCGTTAGTTTCTTCACCATACTGTATCTCTACAATATGACAAGGCTCTTGACTACTATTAACTATTTGGTGCCAATCACCTACTTTTATGTGTATAACCTCGTCTGTTTTTAAGTTTATTACATCATATTCTTCTGGCTTGTTTGTGTCTCTGCCATGTTTAACTACGCATTCACCTTTGCTTACAAACCATATTTCACTACGTTTAAAATGTCTTTGATAACTGATGCCTTTACCAGACTCAATTACTAACTCTTTAACTCTTACTGCTTCGTCTTGGAACAAGTCACTAAACTCGCCCCACACTCTGCGTTCTGTTGGATACTTCCATTCTTTTAATATCCAACTACTACTGTTGGCTTTGTTATCGCCTCCAACACTAAATTTAAAAGTGTAACCTTCTACTGACATTTCGGGTATGTTATCTTTTCCTCTATCACCTCCGTTACAGAATACATAATCATGATCGTGTCCGAATGCTTCACGGACTTGAATAAGTCCTTTGGTTACACTTCCATCGTCATCGTCAACAGCATACACATTGTCTACCATGTCCATGCGTTGTATGATAATTGACCTCTCTTCAAAAGGCATAAAAGGTCTGCCTTTCTTTCTAGTTAGCCATTCATCACTATTAACCAGCACTACTAATTTGTCTCCAAATGTAGCCGCTTGTTCTAATAAATTTATATGACCTGAATGTAATGGATCAAAACCTCCACTTACTACAGAAATTTTCATGGTTTTCTTCCTCTGAGCTTACTAATTTTTTCTCTTCCCATGTACTCTTTTCTTCTTTGACGTTTGCCTTTAAGATGTTTTTGTCCAGTAATAGGTGTTGGCATCCATTCGCCTTTCATTATCATAATATCTAGTTCTTTATTATGACGTTTTACTGCTTGGTCTTTTTTACGTTTGCGTTTTGCACTTGGTTTTTCGTAATATTCTCTTTTAGAAAGTTCCTTTTGAAATTCCATTTTTTCAAGAACTTTTTTAAGTTTTCTGATGGCAATGTTTACATTACCATTTACAACTGCGATAGAACGACCTTTGTCTTGTATTTGATTTTTTTCAGGACGTTTGGCCTTCCAATTTTTGTTAAAGTTTTGTTTGTGTTTATTCATCTATTTGTCTGTATACCTTATAGTTAGCATCTATTTCTTCTTTACCATCAAAAACTAGGACAGGATGCTTTTCACTGCTTGATGGGTAACTATTAAATTTAACAGTTTTAACACCGTTCTCTTTTAATTCTTTTATTCTAAACATAACATTTATAATACTATTCTCTACTATACTTTTTAATGACCTTGCTCCTGTAGAAGACTTAATAGCCATCTCAGCCACATTGTCATAATATTCGTCAGCAAATTCTAGTGCTATATCATCAACCTCCATTAATGCCGATACTTGAAGTATAACACTATTTTTAATGTTTGTCAATATGTTTCTGTATTGTGCTTTATCTAAATTATCTAGTATTCCAAATACTGGTAGTCTACCAACTAACTCTGGAATAAGACCAAAATCAACTATGTCTTGTTCTGTTAATTTGCTTAACAGCTCTTTCCTATCATCTGAGCCTACAATTTTACTACCAAATCCTATTGTGCTAGATTTTCTTAACCGTTTTTCAATAATTTTTTCTATGCCTACAAATGCTCCACCAACAATAAACAACACATTAGACGTATCAAATTCTGCATAGTCATCGGAAATCTTTTTACCAGAGTTTACTTTAATTTTTGCTGTGGTACCTTCTACTAATCTTAAGAGTGCTTGTTGTACACCTTCACCACTTACATCTCTAGTACCTGTATTGCTCTGACTACGTCTAGCCTTTTTGTCTATCTCATCAATAAAAACTATTCCACGTTGAGCTAGTTCTATATCAAAGTTTGCCAAGTTTATTAGACGCTCTAAAACACTCTCTACATCTTCCCCTACATATCCTGCTTCAGTTAATGTTGTGGCATCTGCAATAGCAAATGGGACACCTAACTTTTCTGCTAATGTTTTAACCAATAAAGTTTTACCTGTACCAGTAGATCCTATAATAAGTATATTAGATTTCTCTATTTTATTATCTTTTATTTTATTACTGATTCTTTTATAATGATTGTATGAGCTAACACTAAGAATTTCTTTTGCTGATTCTTGTCCAATAACATATTCATCTAAATAATCTTTTATGTCTTGTGGTTTAGGAATGTCTTCAAATGCAAAGTCAAAAAGATCTAACTTATCTTCATTTTTAACAATTTCATAACTTAATGAAATACATTCGTTGCAAATGTAGGCATCAGGTCCTGCTATAAGTTTTTCTACTTCTTCTCTTTTCTTCCCACAAAAGTTACAATTTAATTTGTTATTATTTTCTGTCATTTTTTGCCAATGTATCTTTTGTTAGTAGGATTTTTATCTATGTCACTTTTTGGTAATGGCATAGCCCAGAAACCAATTTTTTTCTTTACGTCTTCTTCTGAGCTTTTAATTAGCATATCATATATTTGTTCTTCTGTTAAGTCTTCTTTATTAAGTTCACTGTTTGCCATTAATCTAGCCGCTTCTTTTAAATCACCGGATGCGGCTTTTTCAACTTGTACAGGTACTTCTTTTTGTACTTCTATAACCTTCTCAACCTCTACAATTTTTTCTATTTCTTTAGGTTGTTTTTGTATTTCTTTTTCTAAATTTTTAATTGTATTCTTAAGACTATTATTTATTCTACTAAGCTCATCTACCTTTGAATTATCAGTCCTAACAACTACTCTTTCTGGTCCTGGGACTTCGACAATTCTTTCTGGTCCTGGAACTTCCTTTTCGACAATTCGTTCAACCTCTTTGATGACCTCAACCTCCTTTTCAACTTCGACTTCAACGATCTTTTCAACTGGCACCTCCCTTTCAATTACCACTTCATTAATTACTTCAACCGGAACTTCTACTATCTTCTCGACTTCTTTTTCTATTATAACTTCTTTAGGTTTATCGTCAAGAGCTTTTAATGTTTTTTTGTATTTTGTTTCCAATAACGACAAGGCCTTTTTTAATTTTTCCGTTCTTTTTTTTTCGGCGGCACTTTCGGCCATTGCCTTTGCGGCGTCATCTACCGCACTTGCTTGTTGTTTTTCCATTTCTTTAAATACTTCTAGGTCTTCTATATCAGGTAATTTTTCAGGATTTAGGATATCTAGAATTTCTTGTCTGTCATCTGGGTCATTAGGATCAAGATCGGGGTCAGGTGATTTAGGACCATTACTTTCTAAATTTATGCCATATCTTAATAATGTTTGGTTAGCCGCAATCAATAACATAATTGCTAAAGGGTCAAATACAAAAACAAATAGCAATATAAATATCCTAACTGCTTTATCCATAACAGTTTGGTCTGATGCTCCGTATAGGAGTTCTGCTACATACTTAATTGGTCCTATTTCTCTTTCTAAGTCTCTTACTTTACTTTCTGCTTCAAATTTACTGTCTTTAAGTACTGCGATATTATCGTATATGGCGTCGATATCTGTGTTAAAAGCATTTATCTTTTCTATGTTCTGATCTTGCTGATTCGAACTAGTATTTCTAAGTCTGTTTATCTCTGCATTAGCACCGTTGATCGTGTCTTGTGCTTGTAATCTATATGCATCTATATTTGCTTGTTGCTTGTCTATATCTGTTTTAATATCTGAACGTTGCTGTTCTTGTT
>Ga0213861_10004600_pt1 | contig 11220 bp, 6 predicted proteins | sample PICome_4_FD_160110 | JGI IMG/M metagenome (GOLD analysis project Ga0213861, IMG submission 160110) | Coastal seawater microbial communities near Pivers Island, North Carolina, United States - PICO131 | ecosystem: Environmental > Aquatic > Marine > Coastal | place: USA: North Carolina | collected...
CCAAATAGAGTAATGAGACCAAATACTAATTATAAAAGTTTTTTTAAAAGATAATTTAATATTACTATATTATAAGATTTTAATATATATATATATAATATAATAATAGAATAATTTTTTATATTTAACATGTCGTTTTACAATTCAGCACAACCTACCAACATCAAGCAAAAGTATGGTGAATTTGACGTTATTACGTTTCTAATGAAAATGCCAACTGGTCGTCAATGTAAAGCAGGTTCTCTTCGTGTCAATGGTTATTTGAAATTATATAAAACCTCCCCTGCTGGAGTTTCAAGTGCTATTGATGGTAACGAAGGAATTATGTTAGACCAATTTGCTGGAGTTCATTCTTTTTTTAGAAATACCAACACAACTATCAATTCTCGCACAGTGGAATCACTCCAACACTACTCACGTTACTGCAGTATGGTTACTCAAAGAGATTTCTCTCCTGAAAGTTTAATCACTAACTCTCTCAATGCTCCTGAACTCAAAGGTGCTCTCAATACTCATCTCTTAAATGGTGATAATATTAATAAAGGTATTGCTTTTAGTATGAAACCTCAAATCTGTGTTAATAAGAGTTCTGCTGACCTCGCACAATCTAAATTCCAAGAAATACAAGTATTTTTCCAACTTGGCAGTGCTGTTGAGGCTATGTATATATCTGGTGCTGTTAATCCTGATATTAGTTCTCTTTCTTATGAACTTACTGATTTGCAACTCTCGTGGATGGAAACAATGGAAGTTCCAAATAATGAACCCGTTGTATTAAACACTGTATCTAATATGATTCAAACTGTCACTGGTCTTTCAAATAATTTAACTCTAGTCAGCAGTGTAGCCTATGATGCTTTAGCAATGTCTTTTATGCATCAATCTTCAGTTAAATCTCTTTACAATAATAATATGCTTTGTGAATATATTCCTGATATTTCAAGAGTCGAGTTTCTAGTAAATGGCGTAGATGCTCCATTATCTTATGCTATTACAACTCCTGCTTATCAAGACATTTCTCTTAATTATTACAAGTCTCTTTCTTCAAGTGGAAACGCAATTTGGGGATTACCTCGTGGTGAAAAAAATAGTATCATGAATAGATTTTATAGTGAAAATGGTTGTTTCGGTATTGGTTCAGCCTTTTCTTCAAGTATTAATGATAAACTCCAAGTAGCATTAACTATTGATGACAATACTAAATTTAATCCTTCATCTAATCCTATTGATTGCTTTATTTATACAAATGGTTATTTATCTTTGTAATTGTGAGGGCTTCAGCCCCTCAAACTCCCTTGCCTTTCAGGTAATTGTTTTTAATTAATTGTTTTGGCTCTGCGAGTAGAAATCAAGTAATTGTTTTTAATTTTTCTATATTTTCAAGTATTTGTTTTAATTTTAATATCATATAATTGTAATAAATTAAATATTAGTAATATATATAATACTATAAATAAATATATATTTAATCATGTCTGAATTAAGAACCCTTATGTATGACCCTCAATCGTTTAACGCACAACGTTGTGTTTTCACTATACCCAAAGGTATGAACGTTCTTGCTTCTAAAATTCGTGTCTGCGATTTCGAAATATCTAATTCTAATGGAGACCAAATTTATTTTAATCATTCTGGAGTCTATTCTCTTCTTCAAAAGGTCAGTATTCTTTCTCTCAACGGAACTGAAATTGACCGACTTTCAAATATGGAAATGATGGCAATCAAACTTATGCATATGGAAAACGCTTCTCAATTCGCTGTCAATCGTCAATTATCTCAAAATATGTGTAACAGTATATATTTTAACAATTTAGGTCAAGCTTCGCTCACTGAAGAATACGGTCAAGATGATGGGTCTAAAATGTCAATTATGTGGAATATTTCAATGATGCTTTCATATCTTCAACGTAGAACTGTTATTGCTGAAGGTTTTACTATTCTTCTTGAATTTGCTACTCCTGATGTTGTTGGATTCAATTACAGTTTCTCCAAACCCCCTTCCCTTGCTATTGATGAATATTTATCCCAAATCCCAACAGAACAAAATAAAGTAGTTTCTTATACCACTATTATTCAAGATAAACTTAATATCTCTCAAGGTGAATCTGGTTTCAATAAGAGATTAAATAGTTTTTACCAACAAATGTTAGGTTCAGTTTATTTCTTCAATGTTCTCAACAAAGAATCTAATCCATTAATCAATGCTGTTTCCAAACCTGATGAAAAATTCCAAATCTCAATAGATGGGAAGCAAATTATACCACTAGGCGGAATAAACACCCCATCAAAGAAATTAGGTATGTTAAATGATTTCAGTGGTTTTGTTAATCTTCCTGGATATTCAAGTGCTCTCGAACTTCTCACTAACCCTGTCAAACCTTTTTACAATATCAATAATGGTTTAAATTATTCAAATAAGTTCTCTTACGGTTGTTTTCTTCTTAACCGTTACATTGGAAACGATTTCACTGTTGATTACTCAATGCGAGACCCTGTCGATAGTGCTAAAGGCGAGACTTTACTTGTCCTTGCTGAATGTATGCGTTCTTATGATATTGTCAATGATAAAGTGTCTTTTGTAGGTTCTCCTAATGTTCCTTCCTTTTAAGTAATTGTTTTTATTTTTTTCTTTATAAATGTTTTGGTTACGCTTTTACAAAAGTGTATTTTTATTATATCATATTATAGTATATTAAGTAATAGAGTAGAAATGAATAATGAGATTGTAGTTCAACTTGCTAAATTTAATGATAAATCAACCACTAAAAATAGTAATTGGTCTAATAATATCCAAGAGAGTATAACTTTAAATCAAGGTGATGAAGTATTAGTATCAAAAGCATTTATAGATACACGTGATTTAACTAGTGCTAATATAACTATTGAAAAAGATATTGAATTAGAATTAGAATATAATTTTTATTGGGTTAATGATAGTAATCCTGGTTCAAGTAGTGTTGCTTTTGATTCAAGTAATGGAACTAAACAGTCATGGATAGTGCCTTTAGACCCTCTACACTACAATGACCCCAATACTTCAAGTAGTATAGATCCAACATTAATATATCCTGATGGATTTAAACATTTAAATAATGACACACCATATGTTCCACCTCAATATTCAGTTCAAATAACATCTCAAAAAACAAAAAATATAGAATTTAATACACAAATTTGCTTACCTGATGGCTGGTCTGGAACTGCTCCTAATGTTTTACCAACAGCACAACAAAATGTAATATTCGCTGATGGTCGTCCATATTTAATGTGTTATACTGATAATTCTCCATATACTCAAACTTGGAAATATACACTTAAAGCAGGAAGTTATTCACCTGATAGTTTAGCTTCATTACTAACATTAAATATGGCATCAGTTAAAAAAGAAACAGAAAAATCATTATCTACAACTAACGCAAATGATTGGTTTGATGCGGGACAACCGTTTGTTTGTAATACAACAAGTTATCCTCCTATATGGTGTATGAGTAATATTGACTATTCAGATCCTGATGGAGATGAACCTGCAGTAAGTATAATAAATTGTAATCCATATATTCAAATAGATAGGTCGAGAGGTTCAGTAAAAGGTACAGATTGGTATACTGGCTCAACTGGCTCAGTAGGGTATGACGGACAACCCAGTAAATATTTACTACCAACTATACCTATTGAAAGTCCTGGAAAACCACCAAATAAATCACTTTGTTTTAAAAATTTTATTAGTGACAATCCAACTCCCAATCCTTCTGTAAATTTACCTAATATTGCTATAAATACTATATCTGCTGATGAAATGGTTGTAGGATTATATTATGTTATAGATACTTTAGGACAAACAGATTGGAGAAATAGTGGTGATACAACTCCTACAATTGCTGTAGGTAATGCTTTTACATGCACTAAATTAGGACAATTATTACCTAATCCACCAATAACTATAACTAGTATGATTATAGGCTTACAATATCAAATAATAGATTTAGGTCAATCATTTTCAACTGGTTATGATACAGATTGGGTTTCATTAGGAGCCACAGCACCACCAACAGTAGGTGAAATTTTTACTTGTATTGACAATACTACTCTTGCTGAATCAACTAATCCACAAGACATTAATTTAATAAACACTATTATAGTTCAAGCATGTATAGGTTATGATTTATCTGTTATCGGCGGACCAATTTTACCGCCCACTCCAGCACCAACTAATACATTAATTACTGATATTACAGATGATTATACATGGTTAAAAATAGTATCAACTTCTGTGCCATTTTTAAATACAACCCCAGCAACTAATGGTATTCAGTATTCACAAATTATTCAATCATCACCAAACAATGAAATACCTACAAATGGAACAAAATTTGCTGCTACAATTCCAGGTAGTCAATTAACAGGTATAACTTTTTCAGATCCTACAGTCTTACAAAATGTAAATATTGGTATGCATTTAAATGTAACAAATGTAGGTTTTATTGATTGGGTGTTATTAGGTGCTACAAATCCAAATCCAGATATTCCTGTAATTACTCAAGGTATAGGTGAAGGGGCTCCATATATTGTGAAAAATACAGGGTTAATGTATGGTATGTATAATAATACAGTAAATTATTACAATGATACTGATTGGGAAGATATGACAGATAATAGAAATATAACAGTTACTGAAGGAGAATTAATAGTTTTGGTTAATAGTTCAGTAGATACTTATTATGATAATTCAAAAATTTATAATGTTAGTGAAATGGCTCCTGATTCAATAGGTGATTTACAATATCAATTTAACGGTCAATATATTCTTATTATAGATATGGGTTCGAGTGTGGCGAATGATTGGGGCGGTGGTATAGCAATAGCACCACCTTTATTACATATTGCTAATAATGTCATAGTTCAAATAGGAGACAGCACTAACCCAGGTAATTTAGCAACTACTAATGCTACTTTTCAAATAATTAACAATGCTTATTTAACTGTAGGAATGAATATTCAAGTTCTTACTGTAGGTACAATAGATTGGGCTGCATATACATCTACACCAACAGTTCCAGTTGTTGAGAATCAAATAATAACTATAGTTAATAATACTAATCCTTATACAGCAGGAACAATTCTTCAACAAATGACAGATGTATTTCAAGTTCAAGCAACAGGTATTATTCAAGACGCTCAAATACCAACGCCATTTGATTTTACGGTTACAACATTACCAGCATTAACATATACAGATAATACTTTTGTGGTTGATGTAGTCCCTATTGATGTTGTAAATATAATAAATAACTATACATTTCCACTTGCTCCATTTATTCCAACTGCTACATTACCAACAAGTAGTATATCAGGAAGTAATATTACATATCAAATTGACCCAACAGGAACTGTTTCTTATCCAACATTTACACACGGCACATGTCATGAAACACTTTCACCAGATAATCCCAATTTTTTCATATATCCACTGACATTACAAAATAATATTAATAGTGTGAGTTATTTGTATGACGAACATCAAACAACTGTTCCATCCTTTTTTGGTGGTCCCGAATTTACATATGGTTTTCCATTGGTCGGTTCAACTGAAATAGAATTAGCATATAATGATTCTACTAATCGTATGCAGTGGAATTACACTCATTCACCTATACAACAAGGGTCAGCACCTGGAACTACTGATGTTACAACTCCAGGTGTTACTACTTATAATGAAGTTGTTGGTATGCTTAATAGTTTTACACCTAATCCTGATATATTAACTAATACTAATCAAACTGCTTATAATAGTTCAACCTGTAAATTAACAGCACAAAGTGGTATATTATTTAAGAAGATGGAACCTGCTTCATTTTGGCATGATATATTGGGATTTAGCACAGATTTATTAGTAACTGATGATGAATTAGGTTTAACTACTGATGGAACATTAAAACCTATAGCAGATGATAATAAAGATAGATTTACATTAGAAAGATTTAATAATGTTACTACAACAGGTTTGCTTACTTCGGCTATGAATTTTACAACTCTTGATACTTTTCAAAACGCTCAAGAAAGTTATGTAGCAGGATTAAGAGCAAATACAAATGGCTTCAATAATACTGTTGGTCCAGTTCAATTAGGATATTTTCCAGTTACTAATCAATGGTCTGCTAATGAAAATATTAGTGATTTTTTTAGAGAATTTTCAGCAAAATATAAAATAACAGGATTACCAAAAGATAATTTTCCAACTACACCTAGTATAAATAGTATATATTATCAAGCATTAGATGAAACCAAATATATTAATAGTATTAAAGCTCCATTATTAGTAGAAGATAAATACGGGCATTATTTAGTTAGTATTAATGGTTACGGTGATGATAAAGGTGGATTGTTAAATGAAAAAACAAAAATATTGAGTAAAGCAATTATATCCAACTACTATGTAAATGAAAATAGTTTTGTAAGTTTAACATTTCCAGATTCTCAAGTATATACTCATGTAGGTGAGCCAGTAAGTTTAAATAATTTTCAAATACAAATAATTGACCCTGAAACAATGAAACCAATAGAAGGATTAGGAGAAAATTCTGTAGTATATATTCAAATTAATAAACAATATTCACAAGAAATGCTTTCACAGGTTTAATTTGAAAAAAATAATATATATGTTAATATTAACTATGATTTATAAAATTGGAGATATAAAATTTAGAACAAAACAAAACTGTGAGGCTTTTGTAAGGGATAAATTGAATAAATTAGGTGAAACTTTTATAGATAGTACACATAATGAGTTTCAGTTTTTCAATGACCTTATAAAAAATCATCCAGAATCTCAAGTGAAAGTTGGAAAAGGTATAAAAGAATTTATTATAATTAGAAACAAAAATAGTTATGGATTACATTTAAAACGTGTAGATGATACTATAACTGATTGTAGTTGGTTATATTGTTGTTATAAAAAGGTTAATCATAAGACAAATATATTATGTAGTATGAGATATAGTGTTAGACCTTTTATTACAAATTTTAGAGAATCACAAGAAGAACTCAAGTGTTTGTATTGTGGTAGTGATGATGAAATACATATAGACCATCATGAACCAAGTTTTTATACTTTAAGTAATACATTTTTATCAAGTAGAGAATATCCAACTGAATTTGACGACCACCCAACACAATATTTTGCTATATTTAAAGAAGCAGATAAAGAATATGAAGAAGCATGGACTGAATATCATAATAATAATTGTAATCTTCAAGTGTTGTGCAAAAAATGTAATCAATCAAAACCTAAATACAGGATTTCATAATCCCGTACGCAAACCCTGCATTATTTATTTTTGTATTTTTTTTTAATTTAAACATTAATTATATAAGTTATATATAATGATAAATAAAAATCTTTGTATAATATAATATAAATATTTTTATCATGGCTACTCAAGAAGAATTAGAATATATGGCTGGACGTTGGATTGATTTGTGTGAAAAAAATAAAATTGCTGTTAATAATTACAATAAAAAACAAAGATTAGAAGGTAATCAAGAATTTCTAGAAAAGCAGAAACAATATGCTCGTGCTTATTATCAACGTAATAAAGAAAAGGTTAATAAACATAATTCAAATTATCAAAAAGAAAAAAGAAAATTAGCCAAAGAAGAAAAAGAAAAAGAAAAATTAAAATTAAAATTAGAAAATAATTAATTATTTCAAGTAAATGTATTTTTTTATTTAATATTATAGATAGTTTTAATTTATTTTGAGTGATTTTTCATGCATTTTAAATATATTTTTTTTATATTTTTTTATATTTTTTTATATTTTTTTTATTTAAAATTATAGATAGTTTTAATTTATTTTGAGTGATTTTTTGTGCGTTTTATATATATAAGTTAAATTAAATTAATTGTTATTTTTTTAATTTAAAGATAAAATATTATATATATATAAGTTAATATTAAGATTATATAAAAATAAATATATTATAATATTATATAGATAAAAATAAAATGTCAAATCCTAAAAATTTAGATATTGTGTTTCGTGGTAAGACCTACAAGATAGGCAAGAATGAGAAGTATAAGAATATTACTCAAGTAGCAAAAGTATTAAAAGTTCCAACTGCGGAACTAAAAGCATATAGAAGTTCTAGTGATAAGACAAAAACTTTTGTTAATCCTTCAGGTGAAAGTGTTTCTCAAGATTTACGTAAGCCTTTGATATTACGTGATTTTGGGATTAAGAGAATAAGTAACAAGGAATTGTTAAAACAAAGTGGCACAATAAAAAGAGATAATACTCAAATACAAGGTTTTATGGGTGATGTTCCAAGTGGTATAATATTGAAGGTTAATATTACTGGTAAAGTATATTATACATTTAGTGATGAATTTATGCCTATTAATGTTAATCTAACCGAAAATATTAAAACTGGTGATAATATAGAAGATGTATTATATAGATGGATAATTAATTATCTAAATCTTAGTAGAGATATAAATGCTCCTAAAGGTGTATATCATAATTATTTCAAAGTAAATCCTGATGAGATTTTTGTTCGCAGAAATAATCAAGGAGGTCAAACAATGAAATTACAAGATATGATTTTAAGAGAAGAACAACCTCCAAGTATTAGTAATATGTATAGTAATGTAATAGAAGATGGAGATTGGAAACATTGTATTCACGATTATATGAATGAATTATATGGTAAAAGATATTCTAAAAAGACGATTGAAAAACTTAATACAACTAATGATATATATAACTTTTGTGTTTCTAAAAATATTAAAATGATTGCTTATGATATTAATGGTGAATGTATATTAAGTAATTATCCAGCTAAAAAAAATCCAGTTAAGAATTTAATATATATAGCATATAACAATCATTTATACCCATTAAAAAACAACTATTTAAATAAAGTAAAAATAATACCATCAAATATTAAATTTATAACTGATAGTGAAAAAAAAATCATTGAAATATTAGAACAAGGTCGTTATGTATCAAATGTATCTTTAAGTGGTTCTAAAATAGTATCTTTTACTGATGAAGAAACTAAATATATTAATAATGATGAATATTTAAAATGTAAAGAGATATTAGGTAAATTTGGTTTAGAAGATAAGATATATGATACTATTAGTTTAATAACTATTGGTAAAACTATAAAGGATTTATATGTTACAAAATGCGATAAATCATTATTTTTAAATCACGAGAAATTTGTAAAAGGTGGTTTTAATTATAATAATCCAGATGTTAAAGGTGATTATAATTGTTATGATTTTAGTAAAGCATATCCTTCTATTTTATCTAAATTACCATTTTTGATTACATGTAATATGATAAAAGATGATGTATGTAATAATATAGATTTAGATGAAGATCATTATTTATATATTGCTAAACCAAAAAGAAGTAGTATTTTATTACCTGACACAAATGCTTATTCTGGTAGTCATTTAAAATATTGTAAAAAAGAAGGTTTAGAATTTATTATATTAGAAAAGTTAAGTTGTGATAGACTTGAAAATCATTATACATTGATGATTAATGATTTGTATAAAAAATTAGATAATAAAAGTTTTAAAATGATTATGAATACTTTAATAGGTCAATTTGAAAACTCAACAAAAAAACTTTACAATAATTTTGTTAAATTTTGTAATGATGATGAATTGAAAACGGTAGATGAAGAACATTATGTAGTTAATTTAGAATATGAAAATAATTTAGAATATGATGATTACTTTGAAAATTATTTTTTATATGATGAAACAACAGAAGTTCAATGGTATTTTCCAAAACCTAAAAATTTTAATAATGATTATTTTTATGAAAATATTATTTTATATGATGAAGTAACTGAACCTATATGGTTTATACCAAATTATTCAGTATATAAACAACCAATATTTGAACAACCAAAAACTAAATTAAATATGGTATATGAAGTAAAAGAAAGAACCAATATATATAATAGAAAACCAATGGCAATTCAAATAAAAGATGAGTGTCGTAAAATAATGTATGAATTGATGAAAAAATTATCTTTAACAGATGGCATGATTAAAAGTATAAATACTGATTGTATTATGTATGTTGGTGAAAAATATTTAAAAAAGACAAGTACAGAAATGGGTTGTTGGAAAAAAATTGATTACAAAGAAATAACTAGTTGTTTTAATTATACAAATGATGATTTGAGTTTTATAACTAAAAATGATAATAATAATGTATTTGGTAATTGCTATGCTGGTTGTGGTAAAAGTTATAAAATCATTAATGATATTATTCCTAAACTGGGTAATGATTATATAGTATTAACTCCAAGTCATTCTTCTGTAAAAGAGTATAAAAATTTAAAATTAAATTGTGATGTGATTCAAAAATATGAATATAATAATACAATACCAGATGTTAGTAATATTATTATTGATGAAGTAGGTATGTGTAGTTTAAAAGCAATGACTTTATTGTTAAATTGGTTTATGAGTGGTAAAAATATATATTCATATGGAGATTTTAAACAATTATTACCAGTTAATGTAGATAAACCTTTATTAAGTAGTATATATCAAAATTTTATATTTGGTAAAACTGATAATATGACAACTAATTATAGAAATAATTTCAGTAAAGAGTTTTATGACAATATTATTGATGGTAAATCTGATAATAAAAAATTGATTAAACAATATGGTAAAATTACAAGTAATAATGTAATTTGTTATACTAATAAAAGTTGTTTAAAATATAATACTATTATTATGAATAGATTAGGTATTGAAAGTATTGAAAGTATTGGTTGTAAAGTTATTTGTAATAGTAATGACTTACGCGAATTAAATATTTATAATAAATTTCAATTTACAGTTACAGGTATTGAAGATAATAATATAGTTTTAGATAATCAATATAAAATAAGTAGATTATGTTATGGTATGTATTTTAATCCTGCTTATGCTCGCACTATATATAGTATTCAAGGTGAAAGTATGAATGACTTTTACTATCCAGTAGAAGATTATAACTTTTTAAATGATAGAACTACATATACTATTATTTCAAGATTGAAAGGTAATGTATATATTGATGATAGTATTGTAGAAGATATAGAATATGATGATGATGAAGATGATGAAGAACATGAACCAGTTGAACTAGACTTTTAAATATGAGCTGAAGGGATTAAAACCACCAACTACTTTGGACGGGGG
>Ga0213861_10004605_pt1 | contig 11214 bp, 11 predicted proteins | sample PICome_4_FD_160110 | JGI IMG/M metagenome (GOLD analysis project Ga0213861, IMG submission 160110) | Coastal seawater microbial communities near Pivers Island, North Carolina, United States - PICO131 | ecosystem: Environmental > Aquatic > Marine > Coastal | place: USA: North Carolina...
GTCTCGGGATGCAAGAAGAAAAGGTATCCTACCTAGAGGCCATCATAAAGATTATAAACAACCGAGGATTTCAAATCAAATCAGCAATTGATTGGGCGAAATTTACGACAGGATAATTATGGAACAAATCGACATATATAAAAAGAATGAGGTCTATCTCAAAGTTGAGTGCGATCGCGGCATAGCTATGGAGTTATCTGGGTACTTTGAATTTGAAGTTCCTGGCGCTTCGTTCATACCTTCAGTGCGCAATAAAATGTGGGACGGTAAGATACGCCTGTTCAACGTAAACACTATGCAGATATATGTCGGACTGATACAAAAGATTAAGAAATTTGCTTCTGAGCGCAGCTATGAGGTTGTTGTTCATGACGAGCTTGAGGATACAATAGACATTCCGCTGAATGGCCTAAATAAGTTTCTGAGTAATGGGAAGTTCAAACCAAGGGACTACCAGTTGAGAGCGGTTGCTCACGCTGTTCGCAATCATAGAGCTTTGATCCTTTCACCTACAGCCTCCGGCAAATCGTTCATCATCTACTGCCTGTTGAAGTACTACCTGCGAAAGCAATGTAAGAAAGCCTTGGTAATTGTACCGACCACTTCTTTGGTATCGCAACTTAACAGTGACTTTATAGACTATTCAGAAGAACTACAGTTCTATTATACCTTACTTGTTACTGGAGGTAAAGAAAAAAATAACGATAAAGCAAAAATAATTATCAGCACCTGGCAAAGTATCTACAAACAACCAAAGTCATATTTTGATCAGTTTGATATTATCATTGGCGACGAAGCTCACCTATTCAAAGCCACATCCCTCACTAAGATTATGGAAAAAATGACCGACTGTAAGTATCGGTTTGGTTTCACAGGTACACTGGACGGAACCGTAACAAACAAATTAGTTTTAGAGGGATTATTTGGACCAGTGATGAAGGTTATCTCCACTAAAGAGCTGATAGAGAATCAGACGCTCTCTGAGTTCCGTATTAAGTGCCTCGTACTCAAGTATTCCGAGGTGACGAGGAAGGGTGTAGCTAAATCAACCTATCAGCAAGAGATGGATTTTCTGACATCACACGAAAAGCGGAATAACTTTATAAAGAACTTGACTTTAACCAGAAAAGGTAATACACTATTATTATTCCAGTATGTTGTTAAGCATGGACAACCGTTGTATGAACAGATCTCAGCTGAAGCCGCTGCGGGTCGTAAAGTATTTTTTGTATATGGAGGCGTAGATGCCGAAACTAGAGAAGAAGTCAGAGCAATCACAGAAAAAGAAAATGACGCAATCATCATCGCTTCTTATGGAACTTTCTCCACTGGCATTAATATTAGGAACCTCCACAATATCATTTTTGCCAGTCCTAGCAAATCTCGTGTTCGCAACCTTCAGTCGATAGGGCGTGGCCTCAGGAAGGGTGACAATAAAGAAACTGCTACACTGTATGATATATCTGACGATCTGACGCACAAGTCTTATATCAACCATACCTTAAAACATTTTGCTATTAGAATTAAGATGTACAACGAAGAATCGTTTGATTACAAATTATATAATATAGGGATTGAGAATGAACATTAGCATTATTAAGCTGGTCAATGGCGAAACTTTACTTGCTGAAGTTACCCACGAAGATGATACCCACTTGAGCATTATTGATCCGATAGCTGTTAATATGAGCATGAGGGACAGTTCCCCTGTTCTTATCTCGACTATATGGATGCCTCTAACAAAAGCTGTTAACTTGTTTCATCTGAAGCAGGGAAATATTATTTTATCCTCAGAAGTTGACGAGGACATGGAAATATACTATAATAAGTGTATAGATACAATTCGTGAGGCTACCTCAAGCGATCGTTCATTTTTGATCGAGCGCAAGCAGGATGAGATGACTCAAAATGAAATAGATAAAGTCCTTGCCAAAATACATTTACAAGGCGGACTTTCTGCAAATACATCTGTACACTGAGGTAGGAAATGTCAAAGGAAGCAAAAAAACGTCCATACTATGTTGACAACAAGAAGTTTTTTGGGGCGATGTGCGAATTCAGAGATTCTGTGATTGCGGCAAAAGAGGCTGGCAATAAGCGACCTGTTGTCCCAAATTATATTGCTGAGTGTATCATGAAAATTGCTACGCACCTCTCATATAAGCCGAACTTCATCAACTACACTTTTCGTGATGAGATGATTTGTGATGGTATTGAAAACAGCCTACAGTATATTGATAACTTCAATCCCGACAAGTCCAAGAACCCGTTCGCATATTTCACTCAAATAATTTACTACGCATTTCTGAGACGTATTCAGAAGGAAAAGAAACACTTGTATGTGAAGATGAAGTATTCTGAACATACAAATATTCTTGGCGATACCGCCGACACTCAAGGGCACGACAAGGGTGGCAACTTCAACGATGACGTTAAGTACAGCGAGTGGACTGAAGAATACATGAAAGGATTTGTTCGTGACTTTGAGGAAACAAAGCGCAGGAAGATTAAGAAGCGAATTATTGAGGATAAAAAATGAAGGTCGGATTTACCTGCAGTACATTTGACTTGCTTCATGCTGGGCATGTACAAATGTTGCGCGACGCCAAGGATCATTGTGACTATTTGATTTGCGCGTTACAGGTAGATCCGAGCGGTGATAGGCCGAATAAGAATTCTCCAATACAAACAGTTGTTGAGCGGTATACACAACTCAAGGCAGTGGGTTATGTAGATGAGATCATTCCTTATGGTACAGAGGAAGATCTTGAGGACATTTTAACACTATACAGTATTGATGTCAGAATACTTGGTGAGGAATATCGCGACAAGGAATTCACTGGAAAGGATATATGTCGCAAACGCGATATTGAACTGTACTTCAACAAGCGCGACCACAGGTTTAGCTCGAGTGACCTGCGCAAAAGAGTAACAACTGAGGAAACCAAATGAAGATCGCACTCATAACTGACACACATTTTGGAGTTCGCAACGACAATGTCAATTTCCTTGACTACTTTGATAGGTTTTACTCGAAGGAATTTTTCCCTGAGTTGGCGAAGCGGGGAATCAAAACTGTTATACACCTTGGTGATATTGTAGACCGCCGCAAATATATCAACTATGTGACTCTTCGCAGAATGAAAGAGATGTTTATCGATAAGTGTAAGTCTGAGGGAATTGACCTTCATGTAATTGTTGGGAACCATGATGTCCCTTACAAAAACACCAATGATGTGAACTCGATGAGAGAACTGTTCGATAAGAGCGATGTGACATATTATTCTGAGGCGACCGATATTAAACTTGACGGACATGATATTATGATCATGCCTTGGATCAACAATGAAAATTATGCTTCTGCTATAAAGGCTATGGCTGATTCGCCAGCGCAAGTATTGTTCGGTCATTTGGAAGTTGCTGGCTGCCTTATGGATCGCGGAAATATAAACGAGCATGGAATGCAGATTGCTGACTTTTCTAAGTTTGACCTTGTGTGTTCTGGGCATTTTCACCACAAATCCACAACAAAGAATATCGAGTATCTCGGATGTCCATATGAATTGACATGGGCTGACTATGGTGATCAGAAAGGGTACCACGTCTATGATACTTCAAACCGTTCTCTAGAGTTTATTCGTAACCCATATTCTATGTTCAATAAGGTGTTCTATAATGAAGCCGATAAGACCATGGAAGATATACTTGATGTTGACTTTGAAGGTTTCACGAACACCTATGTCAAAGTGATCAAGCAGAATTGTGACAACCCCTATTGGTTCGATTTGTTTATTGATAAGCTGTACAAATCGAATCCGGTCAATATTCAGATTGTTGACGACCACATGAACCTGAATCTTGAGGATGACGAAGATATTGTCAATGAGGCCGAGGACACGCTTACCATCCTGTCTAAATATATTGGATCGCTAGCTGATAATGTCCCAAAGAAAAAACTTGACACATTAGTCCGTTCGTTATATAATGAAGCATTGACCATAGAGTAAAGGGGATACACCCATCGTTAAGTTCAAAAAACTTCTTTGGAAGAATTTTCTAAGTACAGGCAACGTGCCGACTATCGTTCAGCTAGACCGATCACCAAGTACAGTAATTACTGGTGAGAATGGTGCTGGAAAATCGACCATACTTGACGCGTTGACTTTTGGTCTATTCGGTAAACCATTCCGCAAGATCAACAAGCCGCAGTTGATGAATAGTATTAATGATAAGGATTTGTCAGTTGAGATTGAATTCTCTATCGGAAAATCTGAATATCTGATCAAGCGCGGGATGAAGCCATACTATTTTGAAATATATAAGAATGGTAAGATGTTGGATCAGCCTGGTTCGGTTCGAGACTATCAGCTGATTCTCGAGAATCAAATACTGAAACTGAACTACAAATCTTTCACGCAGATTGTCATTCTGGGCAATGCTTCATTCACACCGTTTATGCAGTTGTCAACACGCGATCGCCGCGAGGTGATTGAAGACTTACTCGACATTCAAATATTTTCGACGATGAATACTTTATTGCGTGATCGTGTTTCTGATAATAAGCGTGCGTTGACTGATTCTACATACTCCATCGACTTGATTCAAGAAAAGATTGAAGTTCAGGAGCAATACCTGAGAAAAGTTAAGAAAGATGTAGCTAAACAGATAACAGACCTCAAAGAGGAGATAGTCGGCTATAAGGAATCATACGCGTCCGCTGAAGGACTGTACAGCTCTCTTACTGCTGAAGTTGATACCTTACTAGACTCTATTTCTACTAAAAGTAAGACTGAACTCAAAACTCAAAAGGTTTCTGATCTTCTCAGTAAGCTGCGGGATAAATCTGCCAAAGCCAATAAGCGCGTCAACTTTTATGAGAAAAATGACAACTGTCCGACCTGCGAACAGATTATCGCGCTCGATATTAAGAACCAAAAAATTGAGCACACTGCTAATATTTTAACAACTACAGAAACTGCTATCGCCGCACTCAAAGAAGAATACTCTGCGTTGAGTTCTGAAATCACCAGAATTAATATTGTACAGCAACAAGTACAAGATGCTCAAAATAGCATTCGAGACTGTAATACTCAGATGGAGCTTTACAATAAAAGCATTGAAAACTTGAAGAATAAAGTTTCTGAGGTTGAGACACAAGAATCTGTTGATGATGATGCCAAATCAAAACTCGACAATATGGCTGAAGAGCTTAAAACATACCAAGACCAAAAGAAGATATTGATCGAACGCCGTGAGGTTTACGAAGTTGCTGCTGCTATGTTGAAGGATGGCGGGATTAAGTCTAAGATCATCAAACAGTATGTTCCTATCATAAACAAGTTGGTGAACAAGTACCTTTCGGCTCTCGACTTCTTCGTCAACTTTGAATTGGATGAAGAATTCAACGAGGTCATCAAAAGCCGCCACCGCGATGAGTTTTCTTATGCCAGTTTCTCTGAAGGCGAAAAGACGCGCATTGATATCGCGCTCCTACTTACTTGGAGAGCAATTGCCAAGCTGAAAAACTCAACCAATACAAACTTGTTGATACTTGACGAAGTGTTTGATAATTCTCTTGACCTCACCGGTACTGATGAACTCACTAAACTTCTAAACGATATGTCAGATACAAACGTTTTCATTATCACTCACACAAAAGGTGATGTTCTTACAGACAAATTCCGTAGCCAGATACGCTTCGAGAAAGTAAAATCATTTTCAAGGATTGCTCCATGATATACAACTTAGTGAAACAAACTGATCCAGTTCTACACAACCCAACTGAAGCATTTGACTTTGACAATCCGCAGATTGATCCTGTTGAGCTTTTTGAGAACCTCAAAGAAACCATGATTGCTAATCGTGGTATTGGTCTGTCCGCGCCGCAAGTTGGTATTCCTTTGGCTGTATTTGTTATCGGTCATCCAGACGATCCTAATAATATCTTCCCAGTATTCAATCCAAAAATTGTAGACTCTGACGGCATTGTTGACGAAGAAGAAGGCTGCCTCACATACCCTGGTTTGTTCATTAAGATGAAACGCCCAGCGGTTATTCGCGCGAGATACACTACGCATCTTGGTGTCACTGATACGATCAAATTCGGCGGCTTTACAGCTCGCGCCTTTCAGCACGAGTACGACCATGTTATCGGTAAGGTGTTCGTGAAACGAGCGACAAGCCTTCAACTAGATAGAGCTAAGAAGCAGAAAAAGAAATTAGATAAACTGCGTCAAAAAAGATTGACAAATATCATTTAATGGGATATAATATGAGTTATGTAAAGATGTTGTTATTAGTTTGGCTATCAGCTTGCGTAGCGCCAGACGATCACTTATATGGTATTATGATGTCAAATCGCAGGCTTGAGGAATGTAAGGTTGTTATTAATTTTTGAGGTAGTTTATAATGGTTAAAGTTGTTACAGCAAAAGAGTGGCTGAACTGTGAAGACAAGCTCGGCAAATATATGGAAGATTCTGACTATGATGTTCTAGTAGATTCTGATATGGACTTTTATTCTCCGACTCCGTTTGGCGAAGAGAACGGAGAAGCCAACATTATCTTCAAGTTCAGACGCGGCGTCTTCAGCGAAGAAGAACAACTCGGTGCTTATGACGGTTTGCTCGGCGCTGCCCAGCCAACTCAAAACCGTGGTCTGGCTGCCGGCACAACGCGCGGAAAGAATAATAATCGAGACTGGGTGACACCTCTTCATTTTGACGTTATGGATCACTACATCAATCAGTCGACCAGTTTGTTTGATGATGGCGATCCGATTGAAGCTATCGTAGAAAAGCACAAAAACTCTGACGGTTCTGACACAAGAGGTATGGTTTGGTTGCGGACTAAAGTGACTGACGGCGGGTACAACTACGATACATTCTTCTCAGAAAAGATGAAAGAATGGAAGGGTATGGATCCGGCTGCCGCCTCGGCAGACGCTGCGTTAGTTAAACAGTCATTTATTTCTGATACGACTTATGCTAATGCGGTACTGTCTGGTATTGCTGGATTCTTTGACCGCTATCCGCGCATTCCTTATGGTCGGTCTACAGCATATACTGAACAAAACTTTGAAACTTACTCAATGTGTTATCCGTTTATGAGGAAGCTGTCCGACAAGTTCGAAGAGCTTCTTCCGGAAAGGTTTGCCGTACAGAATGCCGCTGCCGATAAACTTGACTCGAAATTTAGAGTGGCCGGTGATGACACGCCGTTCACTACCATCACAGTGAATAAGAATTTCCGCACGGCTTGTCACCGAGATGCTGGTGATTTGACTGAAGGATTCTCGAACCTAACTGTTGTTGCTAAAGGTGATAAGAATTGGTCTGGTGGATACCTTGTATTGCCGGAGTTTAGGGTTGCGATCAATATCCGCCCTGGGGATCTACTTCTCATCAATAACCACGCAGGGATCCACGGCAACACCGAGCTTCTTCCACCAGAAGGTATGACTCTGGCTGATATGGAGCGCATCTCCCTGGTCTGCTACTTTAGAGAGAATATGCTGAAGTTGGGTTCTTTCAAATATGAAGCTATACGCAAACAGTTTGTCGAGAGCAGGCGGACGAACCAGGAACATAAATTCTGGAAACCGATGTGGAATGGCGTTAGCGCAAGTATGTGGGAATCAGACGAGTGGTATTGCTATCTCACTGATACGGGCAACAAAGATATGTTGGAAGAGTATCATCCCGAAGCAGTTGAAGAAAAAACTTCGCTTGAATCGTTCTTCTAAATATAACAATTAATTGAGAGAAACAAACATGATAGATTATCGAGTTGCCGTCCCATCGTTTAAGCGTGAAACAACTATTCAGGCCAAGACCCTGCGTGTTCTTCAGGAACATAACATCCCGCCAGAGCTGGTGACTATTTTCACAGCTAATGATGACCAACAACGCATCTATGAAGAAGCTCTGAAAGATCATCCTTATGGTAAGAACATTGTTATGGGTGTTCCTACGATTGGCGCGCAGCGTAACTGGATTGAGAAGTATTATCCTGAAGGGACATATCTCATGATGTTCGATGACGATATTGAGGAAGTACAGCGAAAGGCGGGCGAGCAAGATCTAGTTCCAGTTGATGATCTGTACAAAGAGATTATTGAGAACGGATTCACAAACTGCGAACGTCTCGGAGCTAAAACTTTTGGAATTTATGCCGCCGCTAATGCTTACTTCATGAAAGACCGTGTATATGACAAGTTGTGCTATATCATCGCTTCAATGTTTGGTGTCATCTGCGATCATGATACAGCTCTCGATCGAGTGACTAATCACGGTGAAGACTATGAGTACAGCTTGAAGCAATATGTTAAGAATGGTGTACTTTGTCGGCTAGATAACTACACTGTTAAATCTAATTACTACAAAGAAGAAGGCGGCCTTCAGGATATCAGAACTGAGCAATATGTTCGTGACTCAATTACTGTGATTGCTGAAATGTTCCCTGAACTATGTACTATGTACACACGAAAGTCCACTGGCATGGCTGAACTAAAATTCAGAGATTCTACTGGTCGGTACAAAAAAGCCGAAGGAAATACACTCGACGCCTTTTTTGGATAAAATTTATATCGTTACCAAAAGTAACTGTTATAAATAACTACGGATGCCCGATTATGGGATCCTACAATTACCTTGCTATTTAACTTAGGAGGTCAAAATGACTAAAAATGCAACTAAAGGTATACATGTTCCACGCTCACTCTTTCTCGGATTTGAACATCTGTTTGATGAACTTGAAAGAATCCATGGACATGGAAGAAGTAACGAAAACTATCCCCCACACAACGTAGTCAAGATTGACGCCGAAAGGTTTGATATCGAGCTGGCTGTCGCAGGTTTTTCAGAAGAAGATCTGGATGTTACAGTTAAGGACGGTATCTTAGTTGTGCGCGGAGATACGCTCGATTCTACAGAGCGGGAGTATATCCATAAAGGTATATCGTCACGCAAGTTCGAGAAATCCTTCCGGATCTCGGAGTTTGTGGTAATTGATGGTGCCGACTTAAAGGACGGGATACTTGTGGTGAATGCCAGAGTTGAAGTTCCTGAGGAGCGGAGACCCAGGAAGATCGAAATCGGATCTACTGGGACATCAGTGGCAGCATATGAGAAGTGAGCTGCCGCAAAGTGAAGCGGTAGATTGTAACTATTACAATTTACTGGAGAGAAACATGCGCAAGTATGACTATCAACAGATCGGATTCGCACTAACAACATTCACGACTTTGGTAGCAGTTCATTTAATTGCTCCTTTCTTGATTGTTATGACAGTCGGAACCGTCTAAGACCCCCAAACCGCCATAGGAGCTATCTTGTGGCGGTTTTTCTATTCCCATATACTTTTTGGCTATATCCTTATTACTAATCGGTATAAAAATATGTAAAATAATGCTTTACATCTGTTCCGCAATGCCTCATAATAGCGTCTTACTTGAGGAACTTTTATGAATTTGAACTCCAAAGATATACTCGCCAAACTACTCGCCACTGAGAACGTGACTGTCACGCATAGAAATGCGCAGACTGCTTCTTTCAATGTCCGCGATCGAGTCCTCACTCTTCCAATGTGGGATAACATGGAATCCTACACTTATGATCACCTAGTTGGTCATGAGGTTGGTCACGCCTTATACACTCCTGAAGACGGTTGGCACGAAGCTGTTTGCTCGAAAGGTCAGGCGTACAAGTCTTTTTTGAATGTTGTTGAGGATGCCCGTATTGAGAAGATGATTCAAGCTCGATATCCTGGCCTGCGCCGTTCTTTTGTTTCTTCATATAAGAAGATGCTCTCTGATGGGTTTTTCGGTGGTGATATAGATCTGATTAATACATATGATCTAATTGACCGCATCAATACATACTTTAAGATTGGTCGTTCAGCCGGTGTCCGTATCGAAAAATCTGAACTTCCTTGGATTCGTGAGATTGAATCTCTCCAGACTTGGGAAGATGTGGTTGAACTCACCGATCGCCTGTTTGAGTTCTGCAAGAGCGCCAAACAAGATGAAATGGAGCAATTTGAGGAGTTTGCTTCTTCTGCTGAAAATCAAGCTCCTGATGAAGATGAGGACGAAGGGTATGACGACTTTGGGCGAGATGGAGACGAGACTGAAGAATCTGAGTCTGATGAAACAGGCGTTGATGAAGCTGACCAAAAAGCCATCTCCGATGAGGGTGATGAGGGCGATGGAGACGAGACTGAAGAAGAAGTGGAGGAGGTCGATCCCTTAGTTTCTAAGACTGACAAAACTCTTCGTCGGAGTATTGCCTCAGAACACGGAGAAAATGTCGGCATTCGCTATACTAATATTAAGTTGAACACAGCTCCTATCTCGGACATCATAATCGGCCATAAACAAATTATAGGTGAAATTATGAACACTGATGAGGCTCCAGAAGGAACTAGCGAGTATTCTGCTGATTCTTACCGAGCTAAAGAGAATAGGAAAGGTCTTCTTTATGGCGTAGAGAAGTATAAGAAGTTCTTAGTAAATAACAAGAGTACTATCAATTATATGGTCAAAGAGTTTGAAATGAGAAAGTCGGCCGCAGCATACTCCCGCCAGACTCTTTCTAAGACTGGTGTTATTGATCCGGTCAAGATGAACAGCTACCTCTACAGTGATGATATCTTCCGCAAAGTCAGTACAACTCTTGATGGTAAGAACCATGGGATGTTGATGTATATGGATTGGTCGGGATCTATGTGCCGAGATTTGAGGGCGACCATCGACCAGTTGCTCAACCTTGTTCTATTCTGTAAGCAAGTGAACATCCCGTATCGAGTGTATGCGTTTACTGATAGATTTAAAGACCATGACCCACAATCTGCTGTGAGTTGGAACACAACTCCTATCAACACTACTGCATACACTCCTGGATTTAGGTTGTTGGAGATGTTCAATAGTGATATGAGTCGTCGCGAATTCACTCAAATGGCCGAGCTTTGGTTGTCTGTTTCTTCCTACTATTCCTCGCCGGTGCAATCTTGGTCGCCCCCACAACTCTTGAACTTGGGAGGAACTCCTCTCGAAGATTGTATTGTCGCGGCTTTTAAAGTTCATGATGACTTCAAGGCGAAGACCAAAGTGGATATAGTCAATACAATCTTTTTGACTGACGGTGAGAGTCACCCCACGTTTTGTAAAGCCGATGATAACCGTCACTATTTACAGAGAGTTTCTCATTACTTTGAT
>Ga0213861_10004610_pt1 | contig 11201 bp, 7 predicted proteins | sample PICome_4_FD_160110 | JGI IMG/M metagenome (GOLD analysis project Ga0213861, IMG submission 160110) | Coastal seawater microbial communities near Pivers Island, North Carolina, United States - PICO131 | ecosystem: Environmental > Aquatic > Marine > Coastal | place: USA: North Carolina | collected...
CAATACCATTTACCCTAACAATTAAACCAGAAGTTCCTGACTTGCTATTAGAAACGTACTTTGTTTCTAAATTTATGGGTTGTGAGACATCTCTATTTTCAGCATTAATTGAATAACTAGCTGTTAATGTCGATCCTTGAAAATGTTCTCCGTACCAGCCATCCCCAGATTTTAAAAGATTGACATCATTGTTCTCGTGTAAGGCGAACGTAGTAAAAGACGTAACCTCGTTTGAAACCGGGTTGGCTGAATTATTCAATGTACCTATCCGTTTTGGTGCATCAGAATTATCTATGTGAATGAAGTAATAACTCAATGAATCAATTTTGTTTTTTCTTGGATAAAAATCAGCAATATTGGTTGTTAACTTTTCTGGTCCCTTGGCATAAAACAAAATATAATCATCACTATCAAAACTTCCGTCCCCATCTCCAGGAATTGAAATGGCATTTTTAATCAGGTCATCTGGTCGATACTCCCAATTGGAGTGTGACAGCTCAGGAAGGTGATTACCATAAACATTTATTGAATTTGGATTTAATGAACCTACAGCAACCCCCATATCAGCTAAATCACTGTAATCTATTTTATGCACGCCGTCTGAAGATACGCCAACTTTATACCAATCGCCAGATGCCAATACAGAAACAGATGCAAATTCGGCATCCCTATTTTGTTGATCAAAAATTGGCGATCCACTTATAGAAACTTCGATCTCCTTTAAGAGCTCAATTTTTCCATTTCTATTAACAATTGGATTATAAACTAGCGTGATAAAATTTTCTTGGCGAGACTCTCCAAAAGTCACACTCATTTCAGATTCAGAAGGCAATGCATTTTTATCGAAATATGTTGGAAGTTCAATCGTTTCATATTTAACATTTTCGATTGAATATGTGAACTCATAATGCCCGCGAACTTTGATTTGTTTTGTAATCGTTGAAATTACTTCTCCGTTCACCTCATTATAATCACATGGAATGCAACGATTCTTGCCAGAAACCCATTCAGTTTGAAAAGCAAAATCAAACGATTGAGACCAGCCCGCGCCCGCGCAGAGAAGCACAACTAAGAGAATAGAATTTTTCATTTTCAAAGGTGTAAATATTATATTTCTAAAATGTGATGCCAAATTTGTTTTAAAAACGAACTAAATTAATTATTATTGCAAATCTTGCGAAAGATTTTGATATATGTAACTTTATTTATTTCAACGCGTATTGTAAGGCTAAGTTGAATTAGATTATGGATCAAATGCCATATTTAACATGAAAAAAATTATTATTGGGTTTCTTTTAATATTTGTTAACGCTACGTCGTTTGCACAGGATCCCGAATTTACACAATTTTACGCCAATCCGATTTATTTAAATCCGGCAATGGCAGGGACTCATGGTTGTCCGCGATTAAATTTAAACTACCGTAACCAATGGCCGTCTATTTCTGGCGCATTTGTGACCAATAGTGTTTCGTACGATCAATTTGTGAATGTTTTACAAGGTGGTGTAGCATTAATGGTTACCAATGACATGGCAGGAAAGAACACGCTGAACTGGTCTACGATTAATTTAGCGTATTCTTATCACCTACAAGTTTCGCGTAAGTTCACTTTATTATTTGGTGCGCAAGCAGGATGGAATCAGAAATTTTTAGACTGGAGTAAATTAACCTTCGGAGATCAAATTGATCCAAGAAGAGGATTTATTTATCAAACTGGAGATTTACCACGGGGTAATTTTTGGGGTGACGGAGGAGATTGGGGAACCAAAGGATTTTTCGATCTATCTGCAGGGATTGTAGGTTACTCTGAAAACTTCTATTTTGGATTTGCGGCAAAACACTTAAACACACCCGAAGAAAGTTTAATCCTAAACCCTGATGGTCAAAGTAATTTACCAATGCGATTTACTGGACATGTTGGAGCCAACATTGAATTCGGAAAAGGATCACAATACGCAAATGTTACTTCTATCTCTCCAAATGTTATATATACCTACCAAGACGGCTTTATGCAGTTAAATGTTGGTACTTATATTAAATATGGTGCCTTTACAGCAGGTGCATGGTGGAGAGCAAGAGACGCATTTATTTTATCAATTGGAATTGATGCTGGTGCATTTAGATTTGGATATAGCTATGATATCACAATCTCGCCATTAACGAACGCTTCTGGAGGTTCTCACGAATTATCTTTAGGCTTTAATTTTAGTTGTAAAGACAAACCAAAACGCTTTAGAACAATATCATGTCCATCTTTCTAAAAAAAAGATTGTAACCATTGTTTTGAGTTTTGTTATAGCATAAAGGATTAAGAAAATGAATACACGAATTAAATCATATAACATGAAGGTGAATAAACTTTTAATAGTTCTGTTGGCTTGCGCTGCTGCAATATCTTGTGCGCGTGAAAGATCAAATACAACAGGTTGGGAGTATAACAATCCTGCAAATGGTGGATTCCAAAAGGTACCCTATTTTGATCAGGAAACTGGTCCAGGTTTAATTTTGGTTGAAGGTGGAACTTTTACAATGGGTAGATCTGAGCAAGATGTGACTTACGAATGGAACAACATTCCAAGACGTGTAACGGTTTCTTCTTTTTATATCGACCAATTTGAGGTAACTAACTTTAACTGGTTAGAATACTTATATTGGATTAAGCGTACTTATGAAGAATATCCAATGATTCATAAAAATGCTTTGCCTGATACACTTTGTTGGAGATCTCCAATGGCTTATAACGAGCCTTATGTAGAGTATTACCTGCGTCACCCATCTTACCAAAACTATCCAGTGGTTGGTGTTAGTTGGGCACAAGCAAATGATTTCTGTAAATGGAGAACTGACCGTGTAAATGAGTTTATCTTAATTCGTGAAGGAGTGCTTACTTTAAATCCTGATCAATCTGGAGAGCCATTTACAACGGATGCTTATTTAGCAAACCAATATCACCCACAAGAAGAGAAATATCTTCGTGATTTAGATCCGAAGCAAGGCTGGAGTGGAAAACGAAAAGATTTAGGACAACGTATTGTTCGTATGGAAGATGGAATTCTTTTACCGCGATACCGTCTACCAACTGAAGCTGAGTGGGAATTTGCTTACTATGGTTTAATTGGAAGTATGACAAACCCTGAAGATCCAGGAGTTGTTGAAAACAGAAGAACTTATCCTTGGACTGGACACTGGGTTCGTCAAGATGACAAAGAGTTTCAAGGAGAGATCCGCGCAAACTTTGTAAGAGGACGTGGTGATTATATGGGAGCCGCTGGCGCATTGAATGATGCTGCTGATATTACTGCTCCTGTTGATTCATACTGGCCAAATGACTACGGTCTTTACCACATGGCGGGTAACGTTTCTGAGTGGGTAATGGATGTTTACAGACCTTTATCACATGAAGATTTTGATGAGTTCCGTCCTTTTAGAGGAAATGTATTCAAAACTAAAGTATTAGGTAACGACGGTGTGATTGATGAGAAAACAACTCAAATCATTTATGATCCGCACGGAATTAAAGAATACTTACACGAATTTGAGAGTAAAAGATACCAACGTATTTCTGCTCAAGAGCATATTCCAGATAATACCGATTCAACGTCAATCATGTTTAACGGAATGTCAGGAAATATTAAATCAAGAAATGACATTGATTACTATAACAACCCACCTGAGCAGGTATACTTATCAAGAAACAAAGTAAAAGATTCAATGGAATTACTTTTATTAGATGAGTTGAACAGAGTGATTGATCAAGCGATAACAATGGCTGATGATGAATTCTATATGGAAGCGTCTGAAACGATTCAAACAAACATCTTTGATGGTTTATTTGATGGTGTTGATCCGCGATTTATCCGTTCAGATGGAATTGGAAATGAGTATCCTTTAGAAATCATTCCAATCTTAAGACAGGGTATTTCTGAATATATTGTAAATACACCAGGTCGATTAAAATGGAGAACGGTAGTTGCTGAGGAAAACATTGATCGTAGAAACTATAGAAACTCTGATTATAGAGATGAGTTAGATGGTGACTTCGAATCTTCAAACCAATATGGAGATGATCAAAGAAGATTAGAAATTAATGGTGGAATTAGAGATCAATCATTAGTGATGTATCAAAATGATCATGAGGAATTTGACTTAACTGGTGGTGGAATTAAACCAAATGACAGAACAAGTTGGCCTACAACATTAATCTCTGACAATGCACGTGTGTATAAAGGAGGATCATGGAGAGACAGAGCTTACTGGATTGTTGGTTCGAACAGAAGATTCTTAGATGAAGAATTATCATCTGCGACAATCGGATTCAGATGTGCTATGGATCGAATGGGAAGCCCAAGAGGTTTAGGTCGATACAGATAGTATTACATTAAAAAACATCTTTAAAAACGTCTCGGCAGAATTGTCGGGACGTTTTTTTTTGAACCTATGTGAAAGTCGACTGTACAGGGTCAAAAATTAAACAATTCATATGAAGTCAATAATTATACTCTTTACCTGTTTATTCGGCATGCAAGCTTATACTGCAGAACAATTCAAAGTTAAATCCAAAATTAAAAGCGTGGTTGTCTACCAACAAGGTGCACAAATTCATAGACAAGGTAATTATACTGTTAAAAAAGGTATTACTGAAATTAGATTTAGCGGTGTAAGTCCACAAATAGATGCCAATACTTTGCAGATAAAAGCAACTGGATCGGTTGTTATTTTAGATTCAAAACACACCATCACCTACCCTGAACCCGTTAAACAAAATCCGCTTTCTAATGAAATACCACCAAAAATTAAAAAAGAAATTAATTTATTGCAGGATTCACTTTTTAATTTGTCCTACACGCAATCCGCAATGCAAAATAAAACGGATGTGCTGATGAGTCAAAAACGAATTATTGAGAATAACGGAACCATTAAGGGCCAAGGAAAAGTTAACGATTCAATTCCATTATTAAAAAATGTGTTAAGATTTTACCAAGAAGAAATGAATCGCATTAACGCAGAGTTATTAAAGCTTAATCGCGAGAAAACCGTATTAGGAAAACTTCAAAACCGAATGAACACGAGATTAAACGAATTGAACAACTACAATAAAAACAATCAATTTGTTGCGCCGCAAAACCCACAACCGATTCATGAAATTGTGGTCACCGTTTCAGCGAAAGAAACTGCTTCCGGGCGAATGAACGTAACTTACCTGGTGAAACAAGCAGGATGGATTCCTTTGTACGATTTAAGAAGCTCGAATGATGCTAAAACGATCGAGTTAACCTACAAGGCTCAAGTTTATCAAAACACGGGAATAGATTGGGAAAACACCCGATTAAATCTATCCACCAACAATCCATATGCTAACAAAACGAAACCAACATTAAACCCATGGTTTTTGGATTATTACACCGCGACATACGAAGACAACAATAAAGACTATCAAAAATCAAAAAGAGCGAATGCAGCTGCAAGTCCCGGATCACTTTACTATGCTGATGATAAGTCGTTGGAAGAATCAAATGAACTTGACTTTGCCGCAACAGCCGACCAATTTGTAACTACTGTAGAACAACTCATCTCGGTAGAATATGCAATTGATCTCCCCTACACCGTTAAGTCGGACAACCAAAAGAATATGGTTCTGGTAAAAACATCCTCACTAAAAACGGAATACCTCTACTACACTGTGCCGAAACTAGACCAAGGGGTGTACCTAATCGCTCAAATAACAGATTTAGATGAATTAAACTTGATTCCTGGCAATGCGACCATCTTCCATGGTGGATCTTACTTAGGTAACACTTATATTAATCCAAATTCATTGCGCGACACAATGGACCTAAGTCTGGGTAAAACAAACAACATTACTGTTAAAAGACATTTGATAAAAAATGCCACCAAAGAGAAAGTAGTTGGCGATAAAATTATAAAGACTTTCGCTTATCAAATTGAAGTAAGAAACCTGTCCCGTTCAACAATTGAATTAATAGTTGAAGATCAAGTACCCGTCTCTAGAAACCCAGAAATTGAAATAGAAATAGAATCAATTGACAAAGGAAAACTGGATGAAATAAATGGATTTGTGACCTGGAAGGACAAAATAAAAGCAAGTGGTTTGAATAAGTATGAGTTAATTTACACGGTGAAGTATGCGAAGACGAAACCTATAAACTTGGCCGGACTTTAAAAACTACCAAGGCGCAATGGGCAAGGGTTTGTTGATTTGGTGGTTTGATGATTTGATGATTTGATGATTTGATGGATATATTTTAAATACGTTAGTACCTTCAATCAAAATTGATCATTGTCTTTGCACCCTTCGACAAATGCTCAGGGCAGCGTATTGAAAATTGTCACTCCACAACGGGTTGCTTTTTTATTTTTTCGATATAATCGAAATCAGGGGTTTGTTCAATGGCTTCCATAACTTGCGCCATAATCTCTTCAACGGTTTTAGAATAGTCGATATCCAATGCTGGTTTCACGGTCATTCTAAGCTCTGAGCTTTTCTTTTTATTCTTCAAGCCTTTTTTATCGAAAGCTCGACGGAATCCATCAATGACAACAGGTACAACAATAGGTTGATGCTTTTTAATCAAAATTGCGGTTCCTTTTCTTCCTGGAGAAAACGGTTTAGTTGTTCCCTGCGGAAAAGTAATTACCCAACCGTCATTTAAAGCTTTATCAATATTTTCAGTTTCAGATCGATCAACGGCTCGTCTTACGTTTTCGCCATTTGCTCGCCAAGTTCTATTCACCGTCACTGCGCCAGATAGTGCCAACAGTTTTGGTAAAAAACCTGACTTCATAGTTTCCTCTGCGGCAACATAATATATATTGTGCTTTTTACAGCTGAGATAACCGGGATAATTTATGCGATTCGGTCGCCCAGAGATTGCGGCATGAATCACGTGAAAGAAAAATGAAACATCCGCAAAATAAGTTTGATGGTTTGAAACAATCAACACATTTTCATCTGGCAAATATTGAAATTGCTCGGCACCTGTAATTTTAGGAGTATGCACCCAATTAAAGCGACCATACACGATTGTTCCGAATAATCGAATAATCATTTTCTTTACGAAAATTAACTGTCCAAATGTATTTCTTTTAAATAGTGGCATTGTTTCAATTCTATGAGCGAAGATAATAATTGATTGCAATAAAATTTAATGTCAACGGTCGAATTTTAAACTTTGAGTTTGGGTTTGTAAGAATGTCTCATCTAAGACTAATTTAATCTCCTATTTTTTGTAACTTGCAAGTATAGAATTATAACCATGAAAAAAACACTTATATCGGCAGTTATATGTTTGGCGACATTTACTGTAATAGCACAAGAAGAAACAAGTCCTGCAAACAGTTCAGAAACAACGTACGAGCAGTGCAAGTCTTTTGTAAAAACTCCCCCACTTAGAGAAATGCTGGAGTATCTTGAGCCGGTTGACGATTATGCATTCTCAATGGAAGCTGGTTCAAAGCCAATGAATCCAATGCGACATGCCGATTTGAGCGAAGTGAGTTCGGTAATGGAACCTGATGGTGCTATGCAAGATGCCCACGGAACTAATGAAAAAGGCGGATTTAGATTAGCGTTGAATTTTGATGGACAATATGGAGCTTTTCCTCCAGATCCGTCTGGAGCCGTTGGACCAAATTACTACGTACAGGCTGTTAACAGTACTTGGCGGATTTGGGACAAAACAGGAGATCCTGAAACGCCTCCCTATTCTTTAAACACACTTTGGGACAGACCAGGTTCAGGTGACCCAATTATAATGTACGACCGCTTTGCTGAACGTTGGTTCATTAGCCAATTTTATGGTTCTCCAGGAGGAGGAGATGTTGGAGTTTTGATTGCAGTCTCTGAAACTTCTGATCCGTTAGGCGCCTATTATGCCTACGAGTATGATTTTACATTATTCCCTGATTACCCAAAGTTTTCGGTTTGGTCAAACGCATACTATATGTCGGCGAATAGTTCTTCGGCAGATTGCTGCGCATTTGATCGTCAAAAAATGCTAATCGGTGATCCGACAGCGGGAGTTATTAAAATGTCATTTCCACCTATCTATCAATTATTTAACAGTGTAGCTCCGGCTTATGCTGAAGGACCAGAAGAGCCAGATATGGATGAACCATGCTACTTTTTTGCTGTTCAAGATAACGGTTATCCCGGAGTTTCTTCTGATCATATTTTGGTTTTAAAAGCGGAAATTGATTGGGATAGTCCAGGAAGCTCATCTATAACTGAGCATCAAGAAATTAGTACAGCTTCGTTTAACGCTAATTTATCAGGTGGTTGGACAGAGAATGTAGCTCAAAAGGGAACATTACAGCGTTTAGATGGAATACCAGGGATTTTCATGTATCGTGCTCAATACAGACGTTTTGGTGACTATAATACAATTGTTCTTTGCCACAACGTTAGTGTAGGTGCCTATAAAGTTGGTCAACGTTGGTATGAGTTAAGAGATAATGATGATGGTAACTGGGAAATGCATCAACAAAGCACATACTCTCCTGATACAGATGTAAGTCGTTGGTTAGGTAACTTATCAATGGATGCACAAGGAAATATAGCCATGGCTTATTCATATACAGGATCAGATGATTACCCAGGTCTTCGATATACGGGCAGATTTTGGGATGACCCATTAAATGTGATGACTGTCCCTGAACTGACGGCGGTTGAAGGTGAAGGTGCTCAAACTGCTGCAGGGCGTTATGGAGATTACTCTCAAATGTCAATGGATCCAACTGATGATATGACTTTTTGGTTCACAGGTGAGTATTTAGGAGCGGGTGGTGCACGTAAGACTAGGATCTTTTCGTTCTCATCTTGGCACATTGCTGGAACCGAAGAACATCATAAAGCTGTTCCTCAATTCAACGCATATCAACCTAACACCTCTGAGTTAAAACTAACTTGGAATGACTTAGCACAAGAATCAATTATGATTAATGTTGTTGATATTTCTGGAAGACATATTCTACAAACTCCACTTAACAATGGAACAACTGAACAAATTGTTGAAATCCCAGGCGCAGCAAGTGGCATCTTTATTGTAACACTATCTGGTGAAACGACAAATTTGAGTCAAAAAATTTATATTGGTAGATAAATGAAGAAATTATATATAATAGCCTGTGTGCTATTTTTGAGTGTAAGTTGTGGAACTGAGAAAGAAGCAACTTCTACGACCACAATAACAGGGCAAAGAACATCAAAAGAAACACCCGAAGTTATTGAAGATCAACTTGAAGGTGAATCTTTCAATATGAACGGTGTCGTACGTGACAAATCCGCTGAAGGTTGTGGATTTGTAATCGAAGTTATGGTGAGTAACGCTCCCATAAATACGAAATTATACAACCCACTAGAATTACCACGTGAATATCAAGTTGACGGAATGGAAATTCGGATTGAAGCCAGGTATTCAAGAAGACCCTCAACTTGCGAAATTTCAACACCTATTATTATAGATAAGATCTTGGACTAGAAACTATTATAAAAATTTATTAAGCCCTCTTAGACCCTCTAAGAAGGCTTTTTTATATAAAAAAAGTGAAGCAACAACTGAAAGATTCTTTTGGACGAACCCATGATTACTTGCGCATCTCACTAATAGAGCGGTGTAACTTGCGTTGCACTTATTGCATGCCTGAGGAAGGACTTGTATTAAGAGAAAAGGCTGAATTCATGACACAAGAAGAATTGCTTTTAATAACCCATCAATTTGTTTCAATGGGCGTTAAAAAGATTCGTCTCACTGGAGGCGAACCGCTTATTAAGAGAAATTTTCGTTCAATAATTAAAGAACTATCTGCCCTACCCGTTGAGTTAACACTCACCACAAACGCGGTCATACTCGACCGTTTCATTGATGATTTAAAAGCTGCAAAAATTAAAAAGTTAAATATTAGTTTAGACTCGCTAAACGAGGAGCGTTTTAATGAAATATCGAGACGCAAGTCATTTAAACCGATAATCGACAATATTTACTTGGCGGTTAAGGAAGAGTTTGACGTGAAGCTTAACGTGGTATTGATGAAGGGTGTAAATGATGATGAAATTATAGACTTCATTGAACTTTCAAAAATCGATAAGATAAACATTCGGTTTATTGAATTTATGCCTTTTAATGGCAACGATTGGGATTGGTCACAGACGATATCTCATCAAACCATCTTTGATCGAGTAGTAAAACATTATGGAAAAGGTAAAGTACAAACAGAACCGGAGATGCCCAATAGCACCTCGAAGAATTTTAAGATTAAAAATTATAGTGGAAACTTTGGAATGATAAGTACGCTCACAAATCCTTTTTGCGATACTTGTAATAGAATTCGATTAACTGCAGATGGCCGCATTAAGAACTGTTTATTTTCTTCAAATGAAACGGATCTTTTAACGGCACTTCGTCAAGGAAAAAACATAGCTCCACTGATTCAACAAAGCCTTACTAAAAAGCACGAAAAACGCGCAGGAATTGTCTCTTTTGATAGTGAAGAAGGAAAAAAAATCTTCAGTCAAAACAGATCAATGACTACAATTGGTGGTTAATCTTCACATTTTTTATACGCTTAATTGCCTTCAGAATCACATTTATCTGCTCTTCAGTTAAGTAATTAACCTCCAATTTTTCAGACCAATTACTCTTTAATGAAATTACTTGGAATTAATTTGTCTTTCCGAAATCTTCAATCTGCTCAAAATTCTTAGGATCTTTTTGAATGACACCCAGAATAATATCACTGCCTTTATCATGCAAAAGTCTGGTTCTGTCCTTTAGATTAGATCCATGATAATCACTGTGGATATTTTAAGTGAAGTTTAGAATAATTCAAAGTGATTATCATGGATCTAATCTAAAGGACAGAACCCGGAATTAGAGGGTATACTTTCCACTAAAACATTTACGGAGGATGACTTTCAAAAGTATCTAAACAAAGGGCTCGGAGTTTTGAAAAAACTCGATAACATATACACTAACAGCGACTTAAAAGGAAAACACAATCTTCTTGGTTCGACTTTCGTTGAAAAACTAATTTTTGACGGAAAAAATTGTCGAACCGGAAAAATCAATGGAGCTGTTTCTCTGATTCTCAATATTGAAAAGGCTTTAGAAGGTAATAAAAAAAGACAAGACGATAAAAAAATCGACTTGTCTCGTATTGTGGGCAATGAGGGATTCGAACCCCCG
>Ga0213861_10004612_pt1 | contig 11201 bp, 18 predicted proteins | sample PICome_4_FD_160110 | JGI IMG/M metagenome (GOLD analysis project Ga0213861, IMG submission 160110) | Coastal seawater microbial communities near Pivers Island, North Carolina, United States - PICO131 | ecosystem: Environmental > Aquatic > Marine > Coastal | place: USA: North Carolina...
TGGAATCGATAAAAGGAAGCCTCAATGCACATTAGTAACCTTATGCTTGTAGATCCAAAGACTGGAGAAACTACCAGAACTGGTCGTAAAGCAGGTGAGAATGGTAAATTAGTAAGATACTCTAAGAAAACCGGGGAGGTGATCAATGGCTAATCCTAGAATCAAGCAAAAATATTTGAACGATATCGTTCCAGCATTGAAAGAGAAATTTCAATATTCCTCAGTGATGCAGGTTCCTAAGTTAACTAAAATCGTTATCAATAAAGGTATTGGTGCTGCAGTAGCAGACAAGAAACTTGTTGATCAAGGTGTTGAGGAACTTTCTTTGATCACTGGTCAGAGAGCTGTTTCTACGAAGGCAAAGACTTCTGTTTCCAACTTTAAGTTGAGAGAAGGAATGCCAATTGGTGCGAAAGTTACCTTGAGAGGAAACATGATGTATGAATTCCTTGATCGTCTAATGACAGTGGCACTTCCAAGAGTAAGAGATTTCAAAGGTATTTCTGATAAGGGATTTGATGGAAGAGGTAACTATACCCTAGGGGTGCAGGAGCAAATTATTTTTCCTGAAATCAGTATAGAGAAAGTAAATAGAATTTCTGGAATGGACATAACTTTTGTCACTTCTGCAAATTCAGATGAAGAAAGCTTAGAATTGATGAAAGCTTTCGGAATGCCTTTCGTTAAAAACACTAAAGAAGACTAAATCATGGCAAGAGAGTCCATCAAAGCTCGTGAGAGAAAAAGAGAGCGTTTAGTAGCCAAGTATGCTGATAAAAGAGCAGCCCTTAAAGCGGCTGGTGATTATGAAGCACTTGATAAACTGCCAAAAAACGCATCACCTGTAAGACTTCATAATAGATGCAAGCTTACTGGTCGTCCAAAAGGCTACATGAGAAAATTCGGTATCAACAGGGTAACCTTCAGAGAAATGGCCGCAGCAGGCAAGATCCCTGGAGTGACAAAGTCCAGCTGGTAAATAAAACGACAGTAGTTTTTATTATAAAAATCAATTCGTAACTTTGCACGCCCAAATCGGGTGTAGCTAGACTTATAAAATATCATGACTGATCCAATAGCTGATTATCTGACTAGGTTGAGAAATGCAATTAAAGCATCTCACCGAATCGTTGAGATACCTGCCTCTAATATCAAGAAGGAGATTACGAAAGTATTGCATGACAAAGGATATATTCAGAATTACAAGTTTGAAGAAAACGGACCTCAGGGAACGATCAAAATTGCACTGAAATTTAATCCTACGACAAAGCAAAACGCAATCGTAAGCCTTAAGCGTGTTAGTACGCCAGGTCTCAGAAAATATGTGAAACATACGGAGCTTCCAAGAGTAATAAACGGCTTGGGAATAGCAATCGTATCTACCTCCAAAGGTGTAATGACTGATAAAGAGGCCCGGACTGAGGGTGTAGGTGGAGAAGTACTTTGCTACGTATATTAATTTACTATCATGTCTAGAATAGGTAAAAAATCAATAAATATACCCAGCGGTGTTACTGTAGACGTTTCAGTTCACGGAGTTGTAACTGTTAAAGGTCCAAAGGGTACTCTTGTTCAGGATGTTAATCCTGATATCAAGGTGAAAGTAGAAAACAACGAAATCGTTGTTGCTAGACCTACTGATTCCAAAAGACACAAATCTTTTCACGGTCTTTATAGATCACTTATCAATAATATGGTAATTGGTGTGTCAGACGGATACAAGAAGGATTTGGAACTTGTTGGTGTAGGTTTCAAAGCGTCAAATCAAGGACAAGTTTTAGAACTTAACCTTGGTTATTCCCACAGTATTTTCTTCGCTCTTCCAAATGAAGTGTCTTTGAAAACGGAAACTGCAAAAGGTAAAAATCCAATTATTACTTTGGAATCTATCGATAAGGAATTGATAGGACAGATAGCTGCAAAAATCAAATCTCTTCGTAAGGTTGAACCTTATAAAGGAAAAGGTGTGCGCTTCGTTGGTGAACAAGTTAGACGTAAGGCTGGTAAGACTGCCGGTAAAAAATAATAAGTTATGGCATTTAATAAGAGTTCCAGAAGACTTAGAATCAAGCAAGGTATTAGAAGAAAGATTTCTGGTACAGATTCCAGACCTCGTTTGTCAGTATTCAAAAGTAATACAGGCATATATGCGCAGCTTGTTGATGACCTTCAAGGTCGTACTTTGGCACATGCTTCTTCCAAAGAATTGGGAGCAATAGCCAATACAAATGTTTCAGTATCCAAAGAAGTTGGTAAAAAACTTGCCGAAAGAGCTGTTGCAAATGGAGTAAACGAAGTCGTTTTTGACAGAAATGGTTACCTATATCATGGAAACGTGAAGGCTTTAGCAGATGGTGCTAGAGAGGGAGGCCTTAAATTTTAATCCGTTATGTCTCAATTAAGAAGAAAGCCCATCAGGGCTACAGATACAGACTTAAAAGAAAAAGTTGTCGCAATCAACCGAGTAGCCAAAGTGGTAAAAGGTGGTAGAAGATTCTCTTTTTCCGCAATAGTAGTAGTAGGAGATGGTCAAGGTGTTGTAGGTTATGGTTTGGGTAAAGCCAATGAAGTAACCGATGCAATCACAAAAGGCATCGAAGATGCTAAGAAAAACTTGGTAAAAGTACCGGTTTTGAAGGGTACTATTCCTCATGAGCAACTTGGTAAATTTGGTGGTGGATTTGTATTGATCAAACCAGCAGCTGCAGGTACTGGTGTTATTGCTGGTGGTGCGATGCGTGCTGTATTGGAAAGTGCAGGTGTCACAGATGTACTTGCGAAATCGAAAGGATCATCTAATCCTCACAACGTAGTGAAAGCTACAATCGATGCACTTATGCAACTTAGGGATGCGATTTCTGTGTCACAGCAGAGAGGTGTGAAAATGTCTAAAGTATTTAACGGATAATTATCATGGCTAAGATCAAAATCACTCAGACAAAAAGCATCATAGACAGACCAAAGGATCAAAAAGCTACTATTACAGCTTTAGGCCTTGGTAGAATCAGCAAATCTGTGGTAGTAGAAAATACTCCTCAAATTGCTGGTATGGTAAATAAAGTTAATCACCTTGTAAAAGTGGAGGAAGCTTAATTATGAAATTGCATACATTAACCCCAGCTGAAGGATCAACCAAAAATCGTAAGAGAATTGGTAGAGGTACAGGTTCAGGTAGAGGAGGGACTTCTACAAGAGGTCATAAAGGAGCTAAATCTAGATCTGGATATAAGTCCAAACTAGGATTTGAAGGTGGTCAAATGCCACTTCAAAGAAGAGTTCCAAAGTTTGGCTTTAAAAGCTTGAATAGAGTAGAATATAAGCCAGTAAATTTGGATACCTTGCAGGGCTTATCTGAGCAGTATAGCATAGATGTTATCAACATGGAAGCTTTGGTTGCTCATGGTATTGCTTCAAAGAATGACAAAATCAAGATCCTCGGTGGAGGAGAATTGAAGTCCAAATTAGACGTATCTGCTCACAAATTCTCTGCATCAGCAATAGCTGCTATTGAGAATGTAGGTGGATCGGTAAACCAGATTTGAATTAATGAAAAAGTTTATTTCGACAGTTAAGAATATTTTCTCCATCGAAGACCTGCGAGTGAGAATCATGAATACGATTGGTTTCTTGATCATATTCCGATTAGGATCTTATGTAGTGCTTCCTGGAGTAGATCCTTCCAAATTAGGTGGGCCTCAAGAAGGTATCTTTGGATTGATTGATACATTCCTTGGTGGTGCATTTAGCAATGCTTCCATTTTTGGATTGGGTATCATGCCATATATCTCTGCATCCATCGTTTTGCAGCTGCTTACTGTCGGAGTTCCCTACTTTCAGAAGATGCAGAAGGAGGGAGAATCTGGAAGAAAGAGAATCAATCAAATTACCAGAGTTTTGACGATTTTGATCACAATTGCTCAGGGTATAGGTTATGTAAGTGCTACCATTATTCCGACAGGAGCAGTAATGATTAGTACATCTCTTTTCATGATAAGCTCTCTTGTTTTATTGTCTGCAGGAACCATGTTTTGCATGTGGCTTGGAGAGAAAATCACAGAAAAGGGTATTGGAAACGGTATTTCTATGCTAATCATGATTGGAATTATCTCAAGATTTCCTGGAGCTCTTATCGCCGAAGGTGTTGAAAAAGGAGGTTCTGGCATGCTTCTTCTTCTTATTGAAGCAGGTGTTCTATTCTTTGTTGTTGTGGGAGTTATTGCTCTTACTGAAGCGACAAGAAGGATTCCAGTTCAGTATGCGAAACAAGTTGTAGGTGGAAAAGTATATGGTGGCCAACGCCAGTACATACCTATTAAAGTAAATGCCTCTGGTGTAATGCCAATAATCTTTGCTCAATCGTTAATGTTTGTGCCTGCTTTGATCGCTCAGATCTGGGCTCAAGACAACGACATTGCGAACTATATAGGCACTACTTTTAGTGATTTCACTTCGTGGCAATACAATTTATTGTTTGCTACGATGATTATAATTTTCACTTTCTTTTATACAGCAATTACTGTCAACCCTGAGCAAATAGCTGAGGATATGAAGAGGAATGGTGGTTTTGTTCCGGGTATTAAGCCAGGGGCTCCTACTTCCGAATTTATTGACGGAATTATCTCAAAAATTACGCTACCAGGTTCTATTCTTCTAGCAGCTGTTGCAATCTTGCCAGCTTTAGCGATCGTCTCTGGTGTAGGTGCAGAATTTGCCCAATTTTATGGAGGTACTTCATTGCTTATTATGGTAGGTGTTATCATGGATACGCTAAGACAAATTGAGAGTTATTTATTGATGAGACATTACGAAGGAATGATGAAGAGTGGTAATATGAAGAACAATCCTTCTAATTACCAAGTAGCTTAAGATGATTCATTACAAAACTTCAAATGAAGTTAAGTTAATAAAAGAGAGTGCCGATATACTAGCGAAAGCTCATGGAGAAGTAGCTAAATATGTCAAGGAAGGGGTAAAGACCTCTTTTCTAGATAAGATTGCTGAAGAGTACATTAGAGGTAATAAAGCTGTACCATCCTTTAAAGGGTACAATGGTTTTCCATCCTCTTTGTGTATTTCGGTGAATGAAGTGGTTGTCCACGGATTTCCCAGCGATTATGAATTGAAAGATGGCGATATAATCTCAATAGATTGTGGAGTCTTTCACCAAGGTTTTCATAGCGATTCCGCTTATACATATCCTATTGGTGAGGTATCCCCTTCTATAATTGAGCTTTTAAAAGCTACTAAAGATTCTCTTTATCTAGGTATTGAGCAAGCCATATTCGGTAATCGAATAGGTGATATTGGAAATGCTATTCAAAAGTATGTTGAATCTAAAGGTTACACGGTAGTTCGTGAATTGGTAGGACATGGTTTAGGAAAAAGCCTTCATGAATCACCGGAGGTTCCAAATTATGGTAAAAAGGGTAGCGGTCCACTCTTGAAAAGTGGAATGGTAATCGCGATTGAGCCTATGGTGAATCTTGGCACTAGAAATATTGTACAAGAAAAGGATGGTTGGACAATTCGAACAGCGGATCGAAAAGCATCAGCGCACTATGAGCATACAGTTGCGATATTTGAAGATAGAACAGAGGTTTTGACAACCCATAAATACATAGAAGAGAATTTTAAATTCTAATATGGCTAAACAGACATCAATAGAGCAAGACGGAACTATCGTAGAAGCATTATCTAATGCAATGTTTAAGGTAGAACTAGAAAATGGACATCAATTGATCGCTCATATTTCTGGGAAAATGAGGATGAATTACATTAAGATCCTTCCTGGAGATAAAGTTAAATTGGAATTATCTCCCTATGATTTATCAAAAGGTAGAATAGTATATCGATATAAATAAACTGATATGAAAGTAAAGACATCTATCAAAAAGAGAAGTGCTGACTGTAAGTTGATCCGTAGAAAAGGGGTCCTTTATGTCATCAATAAGAAGAATCCAAAGTTTAAACAAAGACAAGGTTAAGATTATGGCTAGAATTGCAGGTGTAGACATACCAGACAATAAGCGAGGCGAAATCGGACTTACCTATATCTTCGGAATCGGAAGAAGTTCTGCTAAAGCTATCCTTAGCAAGGCCGGTATCTCTTTCGATAAAAAGGCAGGTGAGTGGGATGATGATGAATCAACCGCCATTCGTAACATTATTGCTGAAGAATTCAGAACAGAAGGTGTTCTGAAGTCAGAAGTCCAATTGAACATCAAACGACTGCTTGATATCGGTTGTTACAGAGGCTTGAGACACAGAAAAGGACTTCCTGTTCGTGGTCAGAAGACTAAGAACAATGCCAGAACAAGGAAGGGTAAGAGAAAAACAGTTGCTAACAAAAAGAAAGCAACTAAATAAAACCTGAATAGATTATGGCTCAGAAAAGAAACGATAAAGCAAAGGGTAAAAAAAGAGTAGTAAAGGTAGAAGCTGTAGGGCAGGTACACATTAAAGCCTCCTTCAACAATATCATCATCTCTATTACCAATAATGCAGGACAAGTGATATCTTGGGCTTCTGCCGGTAAAATGGGTTTCAGAGGTTCGAAGAAAAACACTCCTTACGCAGCACAGATGGCCGCACAAAATTGCGGACAAGTAGCATACGACTTAGGTTTGAGAAAAATCGAAGTATTCGTAAAAGGTCCAGGTGCTGGTCGTGAATCAGCGATCAGAACGTTGCAAAACGTAGGATTAGATGTGACGACTATAATAGACGTGACTCCTATGCCACACAATGGCTGTCGTCCTCCTAAGCGTAGAAGAGTTTAATTATAAAATTGTAACAGAATGGCTAGATATACAGGTCCTAAAGCAAAGATCGCCAGAAAATTTGGTGAGGCTATCGAAGGGCATAGCAAAGCGCTACAGAAGAAAAATTACCCTCCTGGTCAGCATGGAAGAGGTAGAAGAAAAAAGCAATCAGAATACGCTATCCAGCTTGCTGAAAAGCAGAAAGCAAAATACATCTATGGTGTATTGGAAAGACAATTCGCTAAAATGTTTGGAATTGCTTCAAGAAAGGCCGGAATCACAGGTGAAAACCTACTCCAGCTTTTAGAAGGAAGATTAGACAACACGGTGTACAGAATGGGTATTTCCCCGACCAGAAGAGGAGCAAGACAACTCGTTTCGCACAAGCATATTCTTGTGAATGGTGATGTGGTAAATATTCCTTCATATACACTTAAGCCAGGTGATGTGGTTTCAGTAAGAGAGCGATCAAAGTCTCTTGAAGCTATCACTAGTAGCTTAGCAGGTAGAGGTGCAAATAAATATCCTTGGTTAGAGTGGGATGGCACGTCGTTGACCGGCAAATTCGTCAGTGTACCAGGTAGAGATGATATTCCTGAGAATATCAAGGAACAACTCATTGTCGAACTTTACTCTAAGTAATTTTAATATTTTCAGCTTTTAAAAAAGAACGAGATATATGTCCATTCTAGCATTTCAAATGCCCGAGAAAGTGGTTATGGAAAAGGCCGATGACTTTCATGGCTTATTCACTTTCAAACCACTCGAAAAAGGCTATGGAGTTACTATTGGTAACGCCCTAAGAAGAATTTTGCTTTCTTCCTTGGAAGGTTATGCAATCACTTCGGTTAAGATCCCTGGTGTAGTGCATGAGTTTTCTACCATCGAAGGTGTAGTTGAAGACGTGACAGATATTATTTTGAACTTGAAGCAAGTGAGGTTCAAGAAAGTGCATGAAGCATTTGACGGAAAAATCACTGTGGAGATTAAAAACCAATCTGTTTTGACTGCAGGGGACATCGCCAAGTTCACATCTTCCTTCGAAATTCTAAATCCAGATTTAGTGATTTGTCATATCGACGAAGCTAAGAACTTTGAGATGGAATTGGTAGTGGAAAAAGGAAGAGGATACTTACCAGCTGAGGAATCCAAGCCAAAAGATCAAATCTTCGGAACAATCGCAATCGATGCTATTTTCACTCCTATTAAAAATGTGAAATATAGCGTAGAAAACACGCGAGTAGAGCAGAAGACTGACTTCGAAAAATTGATCCTTGAAGTTTCCACAGATGGTTCTATCCATCCTGAGAAAGCACTTCAAGAGTCTGCCAAAATCCTGATCCAACACTTTATGTTGTTCTCTGACCAGACTATGGTCCTTGATTCAACTGGAGTTGCTGAGCCAGAGCCTATCGACGAAGAATTCTTGCACATGAGAAAATTGTTGAAGACTTCACTGAGTGATCTTGACCTTTCGGTTAGAGCATTCAACTGTCTTAAAGCAGCTGATGTGAAGACTTTAGGAGATCTTGCCAGACTTGAAATTTCTGATATGATGAAATTCAGAAACTTTGGTAAGAAATCGCTTGCTGAATTAGAGCAGCTTATCCAAGATAAAGGATTGACTTTTGGAATGGATATTTCAAAATATAAACTTGATGAAGAATAATTAATATGAGACACGGTAAGAAATTTAACCACCTTGGAAGGAAGGCTGCTCACCGAAAGGCAATGCTTTCTAATATGGCGACTTCGCTGATTCTTCACAAGCGTATCTCCACCACGCTTGCCAAGGCAAAAGAATTGAAGAAATATTTGGAACCTCTTGTGACCAGAGCTAAAGAGGATACTACGCACAATAGACGTATGGCTTTCTCTTATTTGAAAAATAAGGAGGCAATCATCGAATTGTTTGGAGGAGTAATCGAAAAAGTGGCAAATCGTCCAGGAGGATATACTCGAATCATCAAGACTGGTTTTAGATTAGGTGATAATGCAGAAATGTGTATCATTGAATTGGTAGACTTTAATGAATTGATGCTCAAGGATGCTAAGCCAGCGAAAAAGACTACTCGTAGATCTAGAAGAGGCACTACTGCTACTTCTGAGGCTAAAGTAGAAACTCCTGCTGTAGAAGCAAAAGCTGAAGAGCCAAGTGCTCCTGAGGCAACAGAAAATTCATCTGAAGGCGAAACTGAAGAAAAATAAGTTGAAGCCCTCGCTGACTATATCAAAGGATTGGACATTCGTTCAATCCTTTTTTTATACCCTTTTCTATCCTAATCCTTTCCAATAAATATTTAACTTTGGACAACTCAAAAAGAACGATGATTAAACAAAAAGCAACTTTACTCTTAGCGGATGGAACTGTTTTTCACGGTTCATTGATTGGTAACCCAGGAACAAATGGTGGTGAAATTTGCTTCAACACGGGGATGACAGGCTACCAGGAGATCTATACTGATCCTTCTTACACCGGTCAGATAATTGTCACTACTACCTCTCATATTGGTAATTACGGTGTAATTGATGAAGAAGTAGAATCTGATCACCCTACAATCGGAGGGATTGTAGTCAATAGCTTCTCAGATGTTTATTCCAGATTGGATGCTGATGGATCCCTGCAGGATTACCTTGTTAAAAATGGAATTACAGGTATTGCTGATATCGATACTCGTAAACTTGTCAGACACTTAAGGTCCAAAGGGGCAATGAATGCGATCATCAGTTCAGAATTTGAAGATAACCTTGAAGGTCTTTATGCTGAACTGGAAAAGGTTCCAGATATGAACGGTCTAGAACTTTCCTCTGCAGTTTGTACCCAAGAACCTTATTTTTACGGAGATGAAAATTCATCTATTAAGGTGGCCTGTCTTGATTTTGGGATTAAAAGGAATATCCTTAGAAACCTTGCAAGCAGAGGCGTTTACTGTAAAGTATTTCCTGCCAAAACCAAACTTGCTGAAATGGAAGCTTGGTCCCCTGATGCATATTTTCTCTCTAATGGTCCTGGTGATCCAGCCGTAATGGAATATGCTGTTTTGACAACAAAAGATATTTTAAATACCGGAAAACCTGTTTTTGGAATTTGTCTTGGACATCAGATTCTAGCCGAATCTTGTGGGATTTCAACCTACAAGATGCATCATGGCCATAGAGGGTTGAATCATCCCATTAAAAATTTGAAAACTGGAACAAGTGAAATCACCTCACAAAATCACGGTTTCAATATATCAAGAGAGGATGCTGAGAATAATTCTGAGGTAGAAATTACCCACGTGCATTTGAATGACAACACCGTTGCCGGAATTCGCTTGAAGAATAAACCTGCATTTTCGGTTCAATATCACCCCGAGTCTTCTCCGGGGCCACATGACTCGAGATATCTTTTCGACGATTTTATTACTTTAATTAACCAAAACTAATTCTCTTAAACCTTTTAAAACTATGACGTTGATTCAATCAATTCATGCAAGACAAATTCTAGACTCTAGAGGAAATCCAACCGTTGAGGTGGATGTGTATACTGAAAATGGAGCTTTCGGTAGAGCTGCAGTTCCAAGTGGTGCCTCGACTGGTATCAACGAAGCGGTAGAGCTTCGTGATGGCGACAAAAAAGCCTACATGGGCAAAGGCGTAATGAAAGCCGTTTCTAATGTGAATGATATTATTGCTTCCGAACTAGTAGGCTTTGATGTATTTGAGCAAAACCTAATCGATCAGATCATGATCGAATTAGACGGCACTCCGAATAAAAGCAAGTTGGGCGCCAATGCAATCTTGGGCGTCTCTTTGGCAGTGGCCAAAGCAGCAGCGATGGAGTCAAATCAGCCGCTTTACAGATATGTTGGAGGTGTTAATGCGAACACGCTTCCAGTTCCAATGATGAACATCATCAATGGAGGTTCTCATTCTGATGCTCCGATTGCATTCCAAGAGTTTATGATCCGTCCGGTAGGGGCTCCTACTTTTTCTGAAGCTATGAGAATGGGAACTGAGATTTTCCACAATCTGAAGAAAATCCTTCATGATAAAGGGCTAAGTACTGCTGTAGGAGATGAAGGAGGTTTTGCCCCAAATTTCTCAGGAGGAACAGAAGAGGCTTTGGCATGTATTCTTGATGCAATTTCTAAGGCTGGTTATGAAGCTGGAAAAGACGTCACGATTGCATTGGATTGTGCGGCTTCCGAGTTTTTCAAGGATGGAAAGTATGATTATAAGAAATTTGAAGGCGAAACTGGTAAAATCAGAAGTCGAGAAGAGCAAGTTGCTTATTTGGCTGAGCTTTCTGAAAAATATCCAATCGATTCTATTGAAGATGGTTGTGCGGAAGAAGATTGGGAAGGTTGGGCTATGCTTACTGCCAAAATCGGTGATCGTGTACAATTGGTAGGTGATGATCTTTTCGTGACCAATGTGAAATTCCTGAAGAGAGGAATC
>Ga0213861_10004615_pt1 | contig 11198 bp, 7 predicted proteins | sample PICome_4_FD_160110 | JGI IMG/M metagenome (GOLD analysis project Ga0213861, IMG submission 160110) | Coastal seawater microbial communities near Pivers Island, North Carolina, United States - PICO131 | ecosystem: Environmental > Aquatic > Marine > Coastal | place: USA: North Carolina | collected...
TGTCCGTATAATCACCGCCTGATCCACCGCTATCTAATAAACGTCCTTCACAAGATGTTTGAGTAGGAGCAGTGCCATCTGTTGGCAAAATTACGGCATCACCATCATCTCCATAAATAAAGCAGTCAGAAGTATCAATACAACCCGTTTCGTTTTCAACAATTACTAAGTACATACCATCAACTTCCGGTTCGTAGGTGAAAAACGGTTCAAATGGGATTATTTCAAATGGATCGCAAAATGCCCATTGGAAATAAATTCCGCCTTCAGCTGTAGCCTCTAATACACCGCCTCCTGCATCTATAATTTCATTATCTGGAATTCCGTCCAATACAATTAAATTTGTTTCAACGATACTATCACATCCGGCATCTGTAGCAAAAACATCCGTATAAGTTCCTGTTTCGTCATATTCAGAATCACCAACTTCGTAAACTTCACCGGCACAAATTTCTACGGTAGAAACAAATGGATCGTCCGTAATAACAGTTAAATATGTAGTCACAATACTATCACATCCGTCAACAGATGTAAAGGTATTGCTATACGTTCCAGTTTCATCATAAACATCACCGTCTACCACAAAAGTCTCTCCCTCACAAATACTTGGTGATTGTGAAGAGAAGACAGTAGGGCAGGCTTCGTCTTCCAAATCTTTAAAGAAATAAGCGGCTCCGGCATCTTCAAAATATTCATCTCCTTCTGCGTTATAATCTTGTTGGAAAGCACCTACTAGTATTATTCTATCTGAAATAGAAATAGAAATTCCCATTTGATCTTCAATTGCACGATCGGAAAGGTCAATTTTATCATATTGGGCATAGGTATCACCAACCAATTTATAGATATAGCATGAACCGGCATTTTCCAAATCATTGTCTGTCGTTTTATCGTGATTGTCTTGATGCGCTCCGGCTACAATATAATTGTCGTCAACCGATACGCTAATTCCAACATGATCTCCTGCACTTCGGTCAGCTGCAACTAATTTTTGTAAGAAAGTCCATTCACCAGGACCAGTTCTTGTAAATACAGCGACACCCCCAGCATTTTTTCTATAATTATCTCCAAATTCATCTGTATCCTCAGTAGATGCGCCCAAAGCGCATGTTGTTCCGTCTATAGAAACTGGTGCAGCTCGGTCTAACCAAGAAATTCCAGGAAAAGTCAATTGATCAACTTCATCCCAATCACCACCTTCACGTTCAAACATATAAGCTTTAGATGCAAATGGCCCACCAACAATAAGGTAATCGTTCCAAATGCCAACTGATTCACCAAAGCGATCGTTCCAATCTTCATGCTCTGGGGCAAATTCAAACCCAGGACTTCTATCTGAAGCTACAATCTTTTGAGTTTCGGTCCATTCACCGTCAACATCACGATCAAATACATAAGCAGAGCCTGCGTGGTACATATAACCGAGTCCGTCTTCATCTTTATCATCATTATGCGCTCCAACAACAACTGTTGTTCCGTGCACGGCTACTGACCAACCAAATTCGTCACCAGCTGCTCGATCTGTAGGGACTAGTTTTTGTACTTCAACCCAAATGCCGTCATCACCACGTTCAAAAACATAAGCTGAACCCGCTTTTGACAGGTTATCCTCTCCATCTGCATCATCATCTTCACCATATGCACCGACAACTACTGTTTCACCATCAATTGCTACAGACCAACCAAAACGGTCATAATTCTCTTGATCCGAATTGAAAAGTTTCTGAACAAAGGTCCATTCATCTTCTCCCGTGTTTTGATAGATATGTGCCGATCCCATATTTGGGCTTGCACCATAATCATCTGCATATGCACCGACAATAGCAAATTCACCACTAATATCAACAGACCATCCGTACCGATCTTCGGTATCCCGATCTTCGGCAGTTATTTTTAGAAATTCTAGGATGGGTTGAGAGAAACCCGTCGTTGCTAGTAATAGCACGATAATAAAGAGGAGATTTTTTTTCATAATTTATATTGTTAACCTTATTTTTAATTGGACTATGTTGCTCATATTTTATATGATAACAGCATAATCTATAAATTTAGTTAATTAAAGATTGGATTCAAAATTAATAGGGAAATTGATGGAGGGAATTTTTTTTGGCTTTGAAATCGGATTTCATCAAATGCGATAAGCTCGTAACTTTTGAAATATCTCTAAGAGTTCAAGGGATTTCAAAATAGCAGACTTTCTAAAAAGTAAAAAAGGAGGTTGAAACGTTTTTCACCCCTCCTTTTTTCGCAACCAACTTTAACTATATATGAAAATTTTTAATCTACTTTATATTTGGTTGAAAGGGGGGGCAGAACCTAAGTTTTATCCCCCTTTACCGCAACCAACTTTTTAATATGAAAATCTTCTACTAATCTTCGGTATGATTACATACAAGTGGTGTTTTTCCCCTAAATAAAATTGGTTTTTTTTTGATTTATTTTTAAACCGTTGGGGACGCGAAATTGCGCAACTGAACTCCATCACAGATTCTTGGGATGGAACGGATAAAGGTGGAAACGACGTGCCAGACGGGGTTTATTTCTATACCTACAATGCCATTTTTACAAATAGTACGGCATTTAATGGTCAAGGCACAGTAACCTTATTGCTTAAATAGGGCGGGTGGCGCGCATAGTTCTGGCGATTTATTGAAGATCGGAAAATTTATTATTACAATGCCTTTATCGAAAAGCACATAAAATGGATCCCCATTTAACATGGAAATCGTAGAGTTGGCGTTTTTGATTGTTTCTAGCGTGAGAGCTTTAGACATGTGTCAAAATTGACAATATCTTTTTAGTTCGGATTTTCAAGGCCTGAATTTACTTCATCATCATTTCTATAATTACTTCAACTTATGATGCAAATACGCATACATCAAAGCAGAATTAAATGCAGATTGATCAATCGTAGACGAAGCCCCATGACCACCTTCAACAGTTTCATAATAGAAGAGGGGGTGACCTTGATCAATCATTTTTGCTGCCATTTTACGTGCATGCGCGGGGTGAACACGATCATCTTTTGTAGAGGTCATGAATAAAACCTCCGGATACTTTTTGCCTTTATGGACATTGTGATAAGGTGAGTACATCTTGATAAACTCCCAATCATCCGTGTCTGGATCTCCATATTCGCCCATCCAACTTGCGCCTGCCAACATGTGCGAATAACGTTTCATGTCGAGTAGCGGAGCACCAACAATTACAGCATTAAACAAATCTGGTCGTTGCGTGGCAACAACACCGGCCATTAAGCCACCATTACTCCAACCAAATGCCCCCAAATGCTCTGGTGAGGTTATTTTCTTATCAATTAAATCCTCACAAACACTATAAAAATCATCATACGCATTTTGACGTTTTTCTTTTAGTGCGGCTTGGTGCCATGATGGTCCAAATTCGCCGCCGCCTCTAATACATGCGACAACATAAACGTTTCCAGCTTCAATCCAACCAATACCAGGATCTGTTTTGTAGCTTGAGCGTTGAGAGATATTGAATCCACCATAAGCATAAACTAACGTCGCATTGGAGCCGTCCAATTTCATTTCAGGTGGATTACTTTCTTTATACACCATGAAGTAGGGGATCATGGTCCCATCTTTTGATTTGGATTCATGGTATTTTACAACGACACCTGCCGCGTTAAAGCGATCTTTTTGCTTTTTAATAACGGTGGAATTTATTCCATCAGAAAAGTAGATGGTCGGAGGGGTATTAAAATTGCTGTAAACGTAATAGAAACCTTTATTTTCTTTGCTGTATTCTACCAATGATATACTTCCAAACTCAGGCGCTGCGAAATCTATTTTTTTCCATTCCCCATCTTTCAACACCAATTTAGCCACAAAACTTTGTACGTTTTTGTAATAATTAATCAAAACAAAATCTTTGCAAGCAGCAACACCATTTACACTTGATCGAGCATCTGGCTCAAACATTTTAACTGGATAGACTTTACCAGCAAGTAATTGTTTAAAATTCAGACTTACAATTGATCCAATCGGAAAGGTTTCATTGTTAATTTCCCAATCGGACTGTAGCGTGAGAATTAAATTCCCTTTATAATCATCACTAATCTCAGCGTCTTCAGGAATAGGCAATTCAACCAATTTGTCATCCACCATATAATGCGCGGAGTGTTTATAAAACGTCTCATATACCATTATGCCATGTAAATACTCGCCATCAGTGAAGTCAGAAAAACCCCAAATCCCCATATAGTTATCAGGTCCTTCAAAAATGGTTACGGCATCCTTAAGATCTGTACCACGTTTCCATTTTTTTACAATTCTAGGATAGCCAGAAGTAGTCAAGCTTCCTGTACCAAAATCTCTTGAGATAATCAGTTCATCTTTTGACAACCATCCTACAGAACCTTTGCTAGGAGGGAGGTAGAAGCCATTTTTTACGAATTCCATTTTCTCTAAATCAAATTCGCGTACTTCATTTTTATCTTTACCACCGTCAGAAAGTCTGATTAAGCAGCGCTTGTTATCTGGCTTGAACATTGTCGCACCTTGAAAAACCCATTTTTTATTCTCCTCAGCAGAGAGTTCATCTAAATCAAGAATCGTTTTCCATTCGTTCATGTTGTTGTCATAATCTTCCTTGGACATGGTTCGCCAAATTCCGCGAACATGATTTTCGTCTTGCCAAAAATTATAAATCGTATTCCCTACAAGGTTTGGATAAGTGAGTTTATCCTTATCACTGTACACCTCCTTGTATTTATTGAAGAGCTTATCGAATTCAGGTGTAGCTGTAATTTTGTCTTTCGTCAGTTTATTTTGGGCCAATACCCAATCCATAGAACTGTCGCTTTCAACTTCTTCAAGCCAGAGGTAAGGATCGTTTTCCTGCGTATAAGCCTTAGAAGCCAGCACAGATAATAAAGAGAGAGTAATAATGAGGATATTTTTCATTAGAAATGATTTTGATTTAAAACAAATATAAGGTTCGAATCCAATAACACAATTTAATAAATGACAAACGGTTAAAAGAGCTTCTCTGTGTTTTCGCCAAGCTTTAGGATAGCGCAGCGAGCAACGCAATATTCGTTGATTTTTTTTAAGATCTTTGCTTTGCGATTGGTTGATCTACAATTGGTTTAATCGCTGGTTAGTTTTATATTTATGGCATTCGTTTTTAGTAATGAATCCAACCCTTAAATTTAATTTGTAAGACACAATGATTGCTCTGATTATATTGGTTTTTGTTCATTTGGCTGTTTTAGGTGTTTGGATACCACGCTATAAAATGATGCGAGACATGAAACGCATGGACGAACGCGAGGAAATGGATGTTTTGGATAATCTAGCCGATTAATTCTAATCGCGCAGAATTGGGTCTAATTCCCTATCCACCTAATTTTATAGGCACAATACAGTTCCAAATTTCAACCCTAATTATTGTTTTAACCAGTTATTTGATTTTGGTGAGTAATATCAGTTTACGCCTTGACGCAACTCATTCATAAAGGACTATTTAATCCCGAAATTTGATGAATAGATAAAAACATACCAAATGAACATCTGATTTCCAACAGATTTTTCAGAGAATTAAAGAACGGCATTGAAATATGCCAGCAATTTAGTGACACGCCTGAATGGTGCACTAACAATCGTCAACGCCTATGACGTTCCGGCAATGGAATCCCTAGGGATAAACGCGAAAGGTACATTTGATACCGGGCCAACAGGACGATTGCAAAAGAGAGTTGCTGAGGATAAAAGGGCAGCTGTTGAGGAAAAATTAGCCGAAATGCAACTAGAATCGGGATTGTCCTAAGACCAATGCAAAGTTGTTTCTAAAAGTGGAGTTATAAAAACCGAATTTGACAAAATGCTCCGAAACGAAAAATATCATTTAATCGTTATGGGAACGCGGGGAGAAGGCACACAAAAAGGGCTTTTTTTTAGCGGAATTGCCAATCATCTCATCAAAACAGCGGGCTGCCCAGTATTGGCAGTGCCAGAAGACACGAATTATCAACCAATTGAGCGCATACTTTGATTTAGCACATGACGAAACATACAACTTAAAATGGTTAGTTGGCTATGCAAAGCTTTAGAATGCAGGAATCCATTTATTGCACGTGAATAGTAGTAAAGCAGACAATAGCCAGGAAGAGCTAAATCAACTGATCGACGAATTGTAGTAAGATAGAATCACGCATCAAATTATAACAACTAAGGATGACGTTTCGACCATAATACTTGATCATTGTGAAAGTAAAGATGCAAACCTAATTGCCATGACCACGCATAGCACCAGCTTATTTGATAAACTTTTTCATTTCAGCGTCAGCACAGATATTTTGAAGAAAGTCAACATTCCGTTCATGGGATTCGCTGACAAGAAAACGGTGTATTATCATTTTGAATAATTACGCCTTGTTTTTTTATTGGGCCTAATTGTTAGGGCTTTGCGCATATAGTTAATTGGGCAGATGTTCAGAATTTGATATTTGCAGGGAATGGAGCGTTTGGAATATTCTAGGCGATTCTCGGTGATTCAGTATTTGAGGTTTTTGGCGTGTTGTTATTAATTGGGCTTTTTTCAGAAATTGATATTTACGGGGAAATGGTCGTTTAAAAATTTCTAGGCGATTCTCAGAGCGTTAAGTTTTGGCTGATTATAAATTGAGATGAGCGTGCAAAGATTTGTTCGGCGGTTTTATTTTTTAGCAGAAATTTTGGTTTGAGAGAAGTGGGGCTTTAATGAACAATTGGGCGTTGATGATTGTTACGGTAGAAATGCTATTTAACATAATATATATTATAGGCTAAAAAGAGCATTTTCTTTAATACGGGAGATTCTTCTCTTTGAGCAACTATAATGTATCTTATGTCTGCGCTAATTCTGCAGCGCGCACAAAGTCCAAGCAAAATTAGCTTGCTGAAGTAAATAGATTCTTTGATTTGAAATTCTCGCTCTTTTAATGAAATCCGTTTGGCGTCTATAGTCCAGCCTATAATTCGCCGTTATGTTAAATTGCCTCACAGCCAAACACACTCATTGCTTTGTAAATTTTTAATATTTGAAATAATATTAAAAATTACACACAATATGCCAACGCTGGCCAACACACAAGTTTTTATTTCTGCCAGACCACAAAAAAAGGTTTATTCTTTCTCTCCCAACGCACACATAAGCTATAGCAAATTCTCTCCATTGCATTCCGTTCAGTTTGCCATAACTTATATTACTGCTTGGATCACCAATCGATTGACATTTTTTAAACTACTCCTCATCAGATGCGAAATTCTTTACATATTCTTCTTTTCTTCGCTCCTTAATTTCTTCAGGCGTGTAATTATAATTGGCAGCAGCATCTATATCTTCGATCATTTTTACAGCCTCGGCTTTTGGAGGGTAGATTTTGGAGACAATTATTCCTACAATCATGGCAATGGCAAAGGAGGGTCCTAATACATCCAACTGTTCTAAATAGGCCGCAATAGATTCAATTTTAGAAAACACAAACTTGAACAAGATGACCGACGTAAACCCGGTGATCATAGATGCTATGGCGCCCCTTTCAGAATACCCTTTCCAAAACAACGAAAGAATTATTACAGGACAGAATGTTGCCGCGATTCCAGACCAGCCAAAAATCATTATCCAAAAAACCTTTCGCTCTGGATATAAATTATATAATAAAATGGCAATACCAAGAGCCGCCAAAGCCATAGCCACAGTAACTAATCTTGAGAACTTTGTTAAATCCTTGTCCTTTAAATTTGGTCTAAATATTTTTTGATAAAAGTCACGCGTTATTGCACTTGACGCAAGAATTAGAAGCGAGTCAATTGTTGACATAATTGCAGATAATACGATTGCAATAAAAATCGCCACTAGGACAGTTGGTAAGACTTCATGTGTTATCATGCTTAAAACATCTTCTCCTCCTGTACCTAAAATTACCTCAGGATCTTCGCCATGACTTGTGAAATATATTCTAGCAAGAATACCTATCGTTACAGCTGCAGCATCCGTTAATAGTGTAAAAACCAAGGCCACCCATTTTCCCTTATCAATTTCTTTCTCACTTTTAATAGACATGAATCGAACATAGACTTGAGGAGAACCCAAGAAACCTAATCCTATCATTGAAAATCCTAAAATGGTAAAGATATTCATCCATAAATCGTTACTTCGGCCCATGACTTGAGTCAAAGTTGGATCTATAGCTTTTAGTCCTTCTGTGATATCGGTGCCGTGATCCATTGAAAACCAAATCACAATCGGCAGCAGCACTAAACCAAAAAACATTAAAATTCCCTGGAACATATCAGACCAAACTGCGGCGACAAAGCCACCAATAAAAATATAGAGGAGAACAATGACGAAGCCAATCAACGCACCTAACCTATAGTCGATATTAAGCATTGATTCAAATGCAATGCCTGTTACATCCATCTGTGAGGCCACATAAATGACCACAAAAATAACAAGAACAGAAGCCGCAATAATTCGAAGTGTATTGGTAGATGATTTGAAATGACTTTGCAGATAATCCGGGATAGTTATGGCTTTGTAATTATCAGATCGCCTTTTAAAACGTTTTGCCATAAATTGCCACGAAAGATAGACACCTAGCAATTCTCCAACAACAACCCAATAGGCTGAATAGCCCGCCATTGCTCCCATTCCTGTGAGCCCAATTAACAACCAACCAGATTCTCCCGTTGCTCTTGCCGAAAACGCAACAGCCCAAAACCCCATGTTTTTTCCACCAACGTAGTAATCGCTCATGCTCTTAATGCGTCGTGAAGCCAATATTCCTATCAGAAATAAAATTCCGACATAAACAGCAAGTACGGCTACCTTAATTATTAAATTTTCATCTTGCATAGTGATTGAAATTTTAGGTTTTGCTTTCGAATTAATGAATCATTCAGAATCGCATGAAACAATTCTGAAATATTGCGCAAAATGCTCAAATAAAATGGAATAATCGGCGAATTGTGCACAAAAATCGATAAAAAATAGTCGAAAACTTATGAAAATGACTAAATTAGTACTACGCTTACGATTGATAAAATTGTATCAAATCGATTAATTGGGTTTAGGGACTAACCTTGGATTTGTACATTGATTGAACATAAAAAGCAAAAAGTCACTTGAGTTCTACAGAGCAAAATCCCTTAATATTACAATCATTAGACGAGTTATCCTCTGCTTTATCTGAGGTAGAGAGGACGACTTTTGACAGCATCATACGAACCATGAAAATACCGCGCAGCGTTTATGAGAATCGCTGCTCTTGGTCTCAGGAATCGTACACCCGAAATTGCATTATTGAAAACGAGAAATTTGAACTCATCCTACTCTGTTGGGAAAAAGGCCAATTTACGCCAATTCATGACCACGGCGGTGAGGAATGCTGGGTAAAAGTGATTGAAGGTGAATTTAAAGAAACAATTTACCAAAAAGATGATTCTGGTGAGTTAAAAATGATAAAGTCGGCCATTTCAAAATCGAATGAGATCACCTATATGATTGATTTCATGGGATATCATAGACTGGAAAACCTGTCAAACGGAAGAAGCATGACACTTCATCTGTACGCAAAACCTATTCACAGTTGTAATATTCTTAACGAAGATTCGGGAAAGTTTGTGAAGAAGGATATGACCTATGACACAGAATCTGAAAAAAAAACTATTTAAAACAATAAAACTGCATGTCCAATATAAGTAATGATTTAGCCCTATTTAACGAGTTAGCTGAAGCTTTAATAAATGAAGAAGAACAGCATCCAGTTGCTGATCGTATAGATTCTGACAAGCTTTATGATTCCATTGACCTTTCACTGAATGACGGTGGAATGATTGATGATGAGTTTAAAGCGGTATTGCAAGAAGTTTTGATCGCAACACCAAAAACGGCGACAAATTTATTTTTCAATCAGCTTTTTGGAGGAAGACAAGGAAAAGCGGTTTTAGGAGATTTATTGGCGGTATTGCTTAATAATAGCATGTATACCTACAAGGTAGCCGGTCCACAAGTAGGAATTGAGCAAGAAATTATAAGACAATCATGCGATTTAGTTGGTTATGGTCCAAGGAGTAATGGTACATTTCCAACAGGAGGCTCCATGAGTAATTATATGGCCTTAGTTATGGCACGTGATGCGAAAGATCCGAATTGCAGATTGACTGGAATGTCTAAACCCTTGGTGGTTTATACTTCAAAAGAATCTCATTACTCAAATGCAAAGAATGTAAGTTTTGCGGGAATTGGTAAAAACAATATTCGATACATTGGAGCTGATGCAAAAGGTCAAATGATTCCGGAGAAACTGGAAGCACAAATTATTAAAGACATCAATGACGGATTTATTCCGACATACGTTAATGCAACCGCAGGAACAACGGTTTTAGGAGCTTTTGATCCAATTGATAAAATTGCAGATATCACTGAAAAGTATCAGATTTGGCTCCATGTTGATGGCGCATATTCTGGAAGTGTAATTTTTAGCGATAAGTATAAACATTTGGTAAAGGGAGTAGAACGATCAAATTCATTTAGCTACAATGCACACAAAATGCTTGGAACGCCAATGACGTGTTCAATCATTCTAGTAAATGATAAAAAACAATTGCATGATTCCTTTAGTAATGAAGCGGATTATCTCTACCAAACAGATGGTGACGATTTCAACCTTGGCAAAACATCTTTCCAATGCGGAAGAAGAAATGATGCGCTTAAGTTCTGGACCTTATGGAAATCAGTAGGCACGAGTGGTTTAAAGCAGATTATAGATCAACAATTTGAATTGGCAGATATTGCGCGTGGGTATGTAAGCAATCATCCAGATTATACTTTATATAGTTTTGAAGATTCAATATCGGTTTGTTTCAATTATAAAAATATTGATCCAATAAAACTTTGCACAGCACTGTATGAGCACCAAATCACTGTGGTTGGTTTTGGGTCATTTAATGAAGACACTTTTATTCGCCTCGTTACCATTAATGCCAACAATTTAAAGGCAGATATTTTAAACTTCTTTAACGTTTTGGAAGATTATGCTGCGAATGAGATGGAGTTTACCAATGTGAAAGAAAAGATGATGGATTAATTTTTTGGGAACCGCAGCGCATAATCTATTTGCGTTCTGTTAGAATTGCGACGAATCAATTCCGTATTTTAAAAAGATTAAAATAAAGATTAAGTCGCATATG
>Ga0213861_10004616_pt1 | contig 11197 bp, 11 predicted proteins | sample PICome_4_FD_160110 | JGI IMG/M metagenome (GOLD analysis project Ga0213861, IMG submission 160110) | Coastal seawater microbial communities near Pivers Island, North Carolina, United States - PICO131 | ecosystem: Environmental > Aquatic > Marine > Coastal | place: USA: North Carolina...
AGTCAGGAACAGTCCGCCCAAAATAAATCCAGGAAGACAAATAATACCAAAAAGGCAAATATCTGAAAGGGGTAAGATGATGATGCTGGCAAAAACTGTTGCAGAAGTTCCCCCAGATGCCCCAAGTGCTCTATAATAGCTATAATCTTTGTTTTTGAGATAAGTCGGAATATCTGAAATAATAATCCCCAAAATATAAAATAGCACAAAAGTCACTCCTCCTAAAATTGGTCCAAACCGATAGGCCAATACTTGCTCTACCACTCCACCAAAAAAATAGAAGGTAAACATATTGAAGAGCAGATGCATGTAATCCTTGTGGATAAAACCCGAAGTGACAAATCGATCCCACTGCCCTTTTTTTTTGATTTGGTATGGAATAAACATCCATCGAAGTAGGAATTCGGGATTGCTAAATCCGTAGATACTGATACCTGCTGTGAGAATAATCAGTGTAACTGTAATTGATAAATCCATGAATTATTTTTCGCGATGAATAAGGTCTTGCGTGATTTGCTTCAATTCTTGGAAGTATGAATCGTTTTTGAAATGAATCTGATCGTATTGGTCAAATCCTGCCTGGAAATAGAAATGCATCTTTGTTTCAGTGAGGGATTTAATTCCTAATTCATCATAAACCTCTTTTACTGCTTTCACTTTTTCATCTTTATCAAACTCCGTTTGATTCAACCAGAAACTTAACTTTTCTGCGTTTGGGCCTTTTGCCAACTCGAGTGCTTTTATGAGCAAAAATGTTTTTTTATTGGCGATAATATCTCCACCAACTTGCTTCCCGAATTTTGCCTGATCTGCAAAAATATCCAATAAGTCATCCTTCAATTGAAAGCCAACTCCGATGTTCATACCGAAGTCGTATAGCTTCTGAGCATCGGATTTTTCAGCCCCTGCCAACAGTGCTCCCATTTGAAGAGAAAGTCCCAGTAGTACAGCAGTTTTTAGTCTAATCATATTGATGTAGTCAGCTTCAGAAACTGTTTCATAGGCTTCAAAATTCATGTCGAATTGCTGACCTTCACATACCTCAGCGGCAGTTTTATTGAAAAGGCGAATAATTTCCTTTAGCAAATTTGGTTCTGTATCAAGCAGTAATTCATACGCTTTTACAAGCATCACATCCCCGGAAAGGATAGCAATATTTGAATTCCACTTTTCATGAACAGTTGCTTGCCCTCTTCGGAGAGGAGCATTGTCCATGATATCGTCATGCATTAACGTAAAATTGTGAAATACTTCGATTGCTGCCGATTGACTTAGTATCGTTTCAGGATCATTTTTGTAAAGCCCATAAGCCATTAAGCTAAGGAGTGGGCGGATTCTTTTTCCGCCCAGACTTAGAATATAGGTGATGGGTTCATAAAGTTCTATGGGTTCGGCTCCTGTTCCGATATGCTCGGGAAGCTGCTGAATGAAAGTTTCAAGTTTACCTAAGAGCGCGTTTGCGTGGCTTATTTTCGTCATTAGATGCAAATTCCAAATCTATAGTTCTTCGATCAATGTCAGTATTAACTACTCTGACCATTACTTTGTCTCCCAAAGTGATCATTTTTTTATTTTTCGACCCAATAAGTCGCATGTTTTTCTGATCAAACTCATAGTAGTCATCAGTTATATCCTGTACTCGAATCATTCCTTCACACTTGGTTTCAGTGATTTCCACAAAAACGCCCCATTCAGTTACCCCGCTGACAATCCCGGCATAATCTTTTACTTCTGCCAATGACATAAACTCCACCTGCTTGTATTTGATTGAAGCTCGCTCGGCATTAGCGGCTCTTTTTTCACGCTCAGAAGAGTGTACACATTTTTGTTCCCATGGCTCTGCGTCCGGGGATTTCCCGCCTTCTAAGTAGTGCTCCAGCAGGCGATGCGCCATCATGTCCGGATATCTTCTGATTGGTGAGGTGAAATGGGAATAATGAGCGAATGCCAGTCCAAAATGTCCTTTAGGTTCGGTGGTGTATTTCGCTTTTGCCATACTTCGAATCGCTAGCTGTTCTAGGACGTTTTGCTCAGGTTTCCCTTGAATTTCTTCCATCAATTTGTTTAAAGCCGCAGAGATTTTTCCTTCAGCTCCAATATCTACTTGATGACCAAATCGCTTTGCAAAACCAGAGAATGTTTCTAAACGCTCCATATCAGGAGAATCGTGTGTTCGATACACAAAGGTGTCTTTTCCTTTTCCCTTGTTGAAAATAAACTCAGCTACATATTTATTAGCCAAAAGCATAAATTCTTCAATAAGCTTGTGGATGTCCTTTCGCTCTTTAATAAAAAGTCCCAATGGCTTGCCATCTTCAGCTAATTTGAATTTGACTTCGACGGTTTCAAAATTTACTGCCCCATGATTGAATCGTTTTTGACGGACTTTTTTTGCAAGGGTATTCAATAGAGTGAGTTCTTCAAAGAAATCGCCTGATTGGGCATCGATATTTTCTTGGGCTTCTTCGTAGGCAAACCTTCTATCTGAATGAATGATGGTTCTCCCTATCCAATGTTTTTTCACATTTGCTTCTCGATCCAATTCAAACACACAAGCAAAGGTCAATTTGTCCTCATTCGGGCGAAGAGAACAAAGTCCGTTACTCAATCGCTCTGGAAGCATAGGAATGGTCCGATCCACCAGATAAACAGAGGTGGCTCGATCATAAGCCTCTTTTTCTAAGGCTGTATTTGGTTTGACGTAATGGGTCACATCGGCTATGTGAACACCTACTTCCAGATTTCCATTTTCAAGTTCACGATAGGAAATTGCGTCGTCAAAATCTTTCGCATCCACTGGGTCTATCGTAAAGGTTGCTACGTCCCTAAAGTCTTTTCGTGCTTTGATATCTTTTGCAGTGATCTTATCTGAGATGGCGTTTGCTTCTTTATCTGGAGCTTCCGGATATTCAAATGGAAGCCCAAATTCTGCCATAATAGAATGAATCTCCACTTCATGCAGTCCGGCTTTACCTAAAACCCGAATGACTTCGCCAGTCGGGTTTTTATCACCATCTCTCCATTCGGTGAGTTTTACAATTACTTTCTCATTATGCTCGGCGCCTTTTAGGTCTCCCCGATGAACAAAGATGTCTTTGTGCATCTTTTTGAAATCAGGAACTACAAATGCAAATCGAGGTGAAATCTCAACTCTTCCTACAAATTCATCACGATTACGTTTGACAACTTCCAATACTTTCCCCTCGGTTCTTCCGGTTTTTCCTTTCACAGGATAAACCATAACACGTACTTTATCTCCATCAAGGGCTTGCTTTAGGTCAGCCTCCTTAACCAATATGTCTCCAAGGGAATTTGGGTCCTCATCGCGGACGATAAATGCAAATCTTGGATTCACAAAGTCCACCGTACCTAATATAAAATCCGGATCCTGATTGGAAGAGTAATAATTTCTTGCTGTTTTTGAAACTGATCCGGCCTCAACTAGCCGACTCAAAATAGGCTCAACTCCATCTTTGGAGATAGCGTCTCTTATTTCCAGCCGTTTGATGATTTGTTTTGAATTGAATTCTGAACCGTAGTTTGAATCTAAAAATTGAAGAATTCTTCTGGATAAACTTCCTGAATCGGGTTTATTGCCTCCGAATTTACTGTTTCTTGTTTTCTTATTTGATTTTCTTCCCATGTTTAGGGTTTTTGTTTTTAATGTAAAAATTTAATCTGATTGAGGCGCATCTCTTTTTTGATCTTTTGATGAATTTTTGAGTTGGAGCACTTCAACATGATATTCCTCTTCTTGTGGATTCATTGCCAAATAAATTCTGGCAGTGACTTCTACATCTTTGAGGCAGTACTTTTTGATTTTCTCAATATCTTTTTCCAGGTGAAAAGTACCATTGACCTGGCTTCCATCGAGATCGTCTTTTGAACTGGGAACTCCAAATACGGCTGCAAGAAGTTCGAGTCGGGTGTAGTGTTTGTAATCCCCAAACTTCCAAAGCTCCATCGTGTCCAAATGACGTAGTTCCCAAGGCTTTTTGCCGGCTATTTGCAAAGGCTCCGGAAGAGGGATTCCTTGGATGAGCATTCTGCGGCACAAATAAGGGAAATCAAATTCCTTTCCATTGTGTGCACACATCACCCATTTTTTCTTGTCTAATAAAGCTTTGAATTCCAAAAGAAGTTCCCGCTCCTCTTGGTGAGCGATACATTTAGATCTTAGTATTACTTTTTTTTCTTTTTTCTTTTGCTGAAAATAGCCAACTCCGATACACACTACTTGACCGAATTCAGCATGAATTCCGGCCCGATCAAAGTATAGCTCCCCCGGAGTACGGTCCAGCTTTTCAGACTGAATCAATCGTTCTTTTTTCAGCCATTCACCTTGAAGTCGCTCGGGTAGTTCCTCAAATTTCTCTGTTAAAGATGCGGTCTCTATGTCTAGGAAAAGAATGTCGCCAAGTTGATCTAAAAAAGTTGCCATAATTAAGTTAAGAATGTAACACGCCTTCCAAACCGACCTCAGGAATCAACCGAATGAAACTGGGATCGAAACTGCCTGAAGTAAAGATATACTTTTTGTCAAAAATCTGATCTAGGATATAATAACTAACCCAGAATTCATTTGTCAGAGCAAACAGTTCTGGATCAATAGGTTCAACTTTTGCTACGGCCTGAGGGCCAAGTTCCTCAATCATGTGCCTAAGCGTAGATGTTTTTTTGGACTCTCCGTTCAGCTCACCATAACCTTTGGAAGTGATCATTACCGTTTTCAATTCGATCAGATTTAGGTTTATAAGGTAAACAGCCCATTCAGGACCAGCTGAAGTCTCTTCTTTGGCAATAGCGATTTTTACTCCAGTGACTTTTTGAAAATCGATGTCTTTTTTCATTTGTTTATAGTGTGATTATAATTAGTCAAATGCCTGCGAGGCAGACTTGAGTTGGGATGGATACTCTCTAATATCTGAGAATCAATCCTACCCCGTTATGTTCGATTATGTGATTTTCAAATAATTTCCATCTCAAAAAGTGTTTCGAGATGTTTTTTTACCTTAGTTTTTACTTCCTCTATTGGGATTTTCTGCCCGAGTTCTGCTTCCAGAGAAGTGACTGACTTATCGTCTATTCCACAGGGAATGATATGCCCAAAATAGCTCAGGTCAGCATTTACATTAAATGCAAATCCGTGCATGGTTACCCATCGGCTTGATTTCACGCCCATCGCACAGATTTTTCTAGGGTTTATTTGCGCTATATGATCCAGCCAAACCCCTGTAAGACCATCAATTCTACCTGCTTCTATCCCATATTCGCCCAAAGTCAAAATTATCGATTCCTCCAAAAGGCGAAGGTATTTATGAATATCCGTGAAGAAATTATCCAAGTCTAAAATAGGATATCCAACTAATTGACCTGGTCCATGATAAGTAATATCCCCACCTCGGTTGATTTTATAAAATTGGGCTTGATGCTTCTTCAAACCTTCTTCATCAAGCAGTAAGTTTTCAGGTTTTCCACTTTTTCCCAATGTATAGACATGTGGATGCTCGACGAAAAGCAGGTAATTGGGAGTAGACTCCTGTTCTGAAAGCCCATTTTTTCGATTTTGGATTTTCAAGGCTATAGTTTCCGCAAAAAGTTCTTCCTGATAATCCCAAGCCTTTTGATAATCCATCAAGCCAAGATCTCGGAATTCTGTCTTTTTATTAATAATTTCATTCATCTGCTTTCTTCGGTTGATTTTTCTCCAATCCTATGGAGTCAGCAACGTTTTATTTTTCAAAATTAAACATTTATCCTAGATGGCTGAACATAACGAAAGCGGCAAAAATGCGGAGGAGCAAGCCGCTGAATGGCTCAAAGGTAAAGGCTATGAACATCTGGAGTCTAATTTCAGACATGGACATGCTGAGATTGATTTAATCATGAAGCACAAAGGGCTATTAATTTTCATAGAAGTCAAGTATCGTTCAGGAACTGGTTTTGGCTATGCCGAAGAATTTGTAGATGCGACAAAACGTAAATTGATCATTAAAGCGGCAGACCAATACATTCACCAAATTGATTGGCATAAGGATATTCGTTTTGACATCGTGGGCGTTTATAAAGACAGAAACGGTAACCTAAACTTCAAATCCTTTGAGGATGCCTTTTATTAAATTCAAAACTATTAGATTTTCAAACCATGAAAAAAATTGTATTCACACTCCTATTCTTATTTTCGGTTACACTCATTTTCGCACAAAGTGACAAAAAAGATGAGCAAATCATTAAAGACAGTCAAGATGCTAAAGCTTCCTTCCTGAAAGATGATCCTGATATGCAAGGTTTTTTCGATAATTCCTATGGCTATATTATTTTACCAAATGTCGGAAAAGGCGGATTGGGCATCGGAGGTGCTGCAGGGAATGGAGTAGCTTTTGAAGGTGGGAAAATGATAGGTTTTGGAAAGATGACTCAAATCACTATTGGATTCCAGGCAGGAGGGCAGGCTTACAGTGAAGTGGTGTTTTTCGAGGACAAAGAGGCCTTTGATCGGTTTAAGGAAAACAAGATCGAAATGTCCGCTCAAGTTTCTGCGGTTGCCGCTGCTTCCGGGGCATCTCTAAATGCTAAATATGTGGATGGAGTAGCTGTTTTCACACGAACCAAAGGAGGCTTAATGTATGAAGCCTCAGTAGGAGGGCAACAATTCAAATTCAGGGAAAATTAATTCTCCTTTCGATATACTAGATTTCCGTCCTTATCCCATTCTGCACGGATATAGGGGCGGAAATTTTTCGTGTACGCATCCTCCTGATATTGGATTTCACGCTTACGGATTGCTTTGGTGTTGTTATTGTCCCAATACTCTGTCCACAAGCCAACTTTTTCGCCAAATTCATATTCTCCAGTCACAGCTACTTGAGTGTCTTCATAGAATAAGAAGTAATTTCCTTCTTCCAAACCATATTGGATTGGGATGATTTCCTCGATTACATTTGAAGACCGGTTATGATAGGTAATTCTGGATTCTCTTGGCCAACCCTCTGCAAAGTGGTTTTTATCCTGAAGCACATTTTCAGAGTCAAAAAGTAACCAAGTTTTATGTCTGGTGCCATAGAAGTACATTCCTTTTTCGACGACCTCTTCATTGATCACTCTTTCGTAAGGTCCATGAAGTAAGTATCCCTTCCCGATTACATAGCCCTCTTTTTTGATAGCCCGATCAGACGGATCAAACCAATAAATATCCCTGATGTAGGGGTCAGGATTTCTGGTTTCATCCGTGTAGTTGAAAAACTCAAAGATCTCGGTATCTCGGAGCTCTCGGCGGGTGTAGCCTTTTTTAGTTTTTAGACCAAACCAAATATTCTTTTTGGCCTTTTTTTCTTCTTTCTCAGCCGAATCATCAAATAGCAGCAAAGGCATCGAAGTGGGAAGCAGGCTGGTGTTGACTACTCCAGAAGAATCCGGATCAACTGTTGGTCTGATCACTTCATCCTGAGCCAAAGCCATACGACTTGTCAGGACTAAAAAAAGAACCAGAATATAAAATCTATTCATTGATGATAAAAACGCAATTTACTTCGGAGTATTTTATTCAAAAATAACATTTCGACATCAAAAGAGCCAGATTGTTTAGATTTTATAATCTTCTCTCTATTTTTGAGAAATTTGTAAAAAAACCTCTCAAAAAATGAATTCTATTTTATCGGATCGGATAATCAATATGGAAGAGTCAGCAACTCTTGCAATGGCTAAGAAAGCAAGAGAACTGAAATCCCAAGGAATTGACATCATCAGCTTAAGTCTTGGCGAGCCTGACTTCAAAACTCCCAAACATATTCAGGAAGCTGCTAAAGCTGCAATTGATGAAGGGAAATACTTTTCTTATCCTCCCGTAGCTGGTTACCAAGATTTGCGTGAGGCTATTGCCAAAAAGCTCCGTGAAGAAAATCAAATCGCTGATGCAAAAGCAGAAAATATCGTAGTCTCCACAGGAGCAAAGCATTCCATCGCCAACGTGTTCATGTGTATGATCAATGAAGGTGACGAAGTTATTATTTTTTCACCTTACTGGGTGAGTTATGCAGAGATTATTAAACTGGCTGGTGGTGTACCTGTTTTGATTGAAGGAACGCTAGAAAACAATTTCAAGGCTACTGCAGCACAATTGGAAGCGGCTATTACACTTCGCACTAAAGCGGTTATTTATTCGTCTCCTTGTAATCCTACCGGGTCGGTTTTCAGCAAAGAAGAATTAGAGGCAATTGCCGAGGTGATTCTCAAGCATGATAACATCATGGTGATTGCAGATGAGATTTATGAGCTGATCAATTTTGTGGGTAAGAATTACAGCATTGGATCTTTCCCAGGTATGTTTCATCGGACGATTACTGTCAATGGCTTCTCCAAAGGATATGCAATGACTGGTTGGAGAGTGGGATATATTTGCGCTCCTCTTTTTATTGCAAAAGCAGTAGAAAAGATGCAAGGTCAATTTACCTCTGGGGGAACAGGGATTGCACAGCGGGCAGCACTTGCAGGGATCTCCGGCGACCAGACTCCTTCCAAAGAAATGGCAGATGCGTATTTCAGAAGAAGAGCTTTGGTGTTGGATTTACTTCAGGACATCCCTGGTATTAAGACTCATGTTCCAGAAGGAGCATTCTATTTCTTCCCTGATGTGACGGCTTTCTTTGGTAAATCTGCTCATGGCCATACTATAAAAGATGCCGATGATCTTTGTTTGTATTTGCTGGATATCGCAAATGTTTCGTTGGTGACAGGGGCTGCTTTTGGAGCGCCTGAGTGTGTACGATTGTCCTATGCCGCTTCTGATGAGGAATTGAGGGAAGCTTTGGCAAGAATGAAGAAAGCACTAGCGGATCTAACTTAATAAATGCTTTCAAAAAAAATGAAGAGTAAAGTTTCTTAAAAAACCACTTTACTCTTCATTCTATCCACATGGGGTCAAAAAAAACTGTAAATTCTGTTCCTGTAAAAAGACCTAGTCTAATACATTTCCATTTTCATAGAAGAAAAACAGGAGTTACTTTAAGCATCAAAAATGTTCTAAAATATTTACAGGAAGATTTTGAGGTTTATGTTTTTGGAGATTTGTTTGAGGAAAATAAAGTTAGCTTCTCGGGGTTAATTCGTATTCTCAAGGATAAGAATATCAAAATTATTCATGCGCATAGAAACAATGAGATAATCCGAGCGCTCATTTTAAGGTTTTTTGGCTTGAATTTTAAGTTAGTAGCTACTAGACATGCTGAATCCAAGCCGTCTGCACTTACCCTTTACTTGCTTAAAAAGGTTGATAAGGTGATTTCACTTTCTAAAAGTATACAAAGATCTTTGCCAATAGGAACAAGTGTTATTGGTCATGGAGTACAAGCGGATTTTTTTATTCCTAACTCAAAATCTTTTATCAAGAATGTTAAACAAACGCAAATTATCTGTGTAGCTGGTAGAATTAGAGAAAAAAAAGGCAGCTACGTTATTTTGGAGGCGATACTTCCAATTCTTAAAGAAAACCCAGATTGCGCTTTGGTTTTTGTTGGAAAAATTGATGACAATAAATTTCTTCCAATCTTGGATATGAAAATATCTGAATTGGGGCTTAAGGATCAGCTATATGTTTTTCCTGAAACGAATGAAATAAAGTCTTTTTTTCAAGCAGCTCAAGTGGTTGTAATCCCTTCATTTTCAGAGGGATTTTCATTAGTTTGCTTGGAAGCGATGTCTTGCAAATCTACGGTAGTAGCAACTCAGGGAGTAGGTATACATTCAGAGGTTATTAAGGATGGTGTAAATGGATATTTGTTTCCACCTGGAGATGTTGAGAACTTAAGAGAAATTTTGGATGGCTTAATCCAAAAGAAACTCTCAATTAATAAAGATGCTGCTCGCTCAGAGATTTTAAAAAATTGGACTGCAAAAAAAGAAGCTTCTGAATTAAAGAAAATATACTTAGAAGGAAATAGTATATGATTACTCGTAATGATGCCAATAGGCTTATTTCCTTTGTTTTATTAGCTGGAAGACCGGTTACGGATGTACGAAGTGCCTAAAACTAAAGCTTAACTTATTATTTACTGCTAAAAGATCTTTACTGGCAGAAAAGCGGATATAGATAAAATATTAAAATGGATTTTCTGGAAAAGAGTTTTTTTAGCAAATATTTATGGGTTTCATATGATGCTCACAAAAAAAATTTTGGAGATATGTTGACTCCACTTGTTGTAGCTTATTTGCATAAAAAAAAGATTAGAAGATTACCAACTTTTTTTTTCCCGTATATCGAGCATTACTTTATTATAGGATCTATACTTCAAAAATCCACTTCTAAAACTAATATCTGGGGAAGTGGACTTATCTCAAGAAGCTCTAAGTGTAAATCAAAACCAAAAAAAATTTTTGCGGTACGCGGCCCTCTTACTAAATCCTTGTTAGAGGATCAAGGTATAGATTGTCCTGAAGTTTTTGGTGACCCTGCCCTATTAATGCCTGAAATTTATTCCCCTAGCATAAAAAAGAAATATAAGTTAGGAGTCGTCCCTCACTATGTAGATAAGAATCACCCTTGGCTAAAGATAAATAGTGATAATAAAGATATTTTGATCATTGATGTTCAAAGAGAAAATCCACTTGAAGTTATAGATGATTTGCTTGCCTGCGAAAAGATTATTTCTAGTTCTTTGCATGGAATTATAGTTGCAGATGCATATTCTATCCCATCGCTTTGGGTGGAATTTTCAAATAAAGTCGTCGGCGAAGGGTTTAAATTTTTAGATTACTTTTTGTCAGTTGGTAGAAAAGACAATAAACCAATCTATATGCTTCAAGATTTGAAAATTGAAGAAATAGAAAGGGAATTTTATAATTATAAAATCCTAATCGATTTGAAGAAGTTAAAAGAGAGTTTTCCTTTATAATTTGATCCGATCACGGATTTAAGGAAGACAAAACCTTGGTACGTCTTTGATTTTCTTATCTAAGAGATAAAAAATAAGTTAAGTTTTTCTCCTTATCCTTTTTGGAAATTAAAAATTCAAAAAGGACTAGAGGCTTATAATTCTTCTGCTCTCGTTTATAGGCTTGGCTCGCAGTTTTGTTTTACCAAGGATACCACAAAATCTCTTTTTATTCATAATTGTTGCCTTTACAATGGCTCAGGGCCCTGTTTTTCTTTTATATAGGGTCTAATAATTAATTTCACAAACGGTTAATAATTCTTGATTTGTTT
>Ga0213861_10004620_pt1 | contig 11192 bp, 11 predicted proteins | sample PICome_4_FD_160110 | JGI IMG/M metagenome (GOLD analysis project Ga0213861, IMG submission 160110) | Coastal seawater microbial communities near Pivers Island, North Carolina, United States - PICO131 | ecosystem: Environmental > Aquatic > Marine > Coastal | place: USA: North Carolina...
TTTATCCTTTTACTACGGTGCCAAAATTGGTATTATAGGGATGAATGGTTCGGGTAAATCAACCGTACTTAAAATCATTGCAGGATTAGACAAAGCTTATCAAGGTGATGTTGTTTTCAACAGTGAATACTCAATCGGATATTTAGCGCAGGAACCAATTATCGATTCTGAAAAAACAGTGAAAGAAATTGTGCAAGAAGGGGTACAAGAAACCGTGGATGTGTTGAAAGAATACGAAGAGATCAATGCCGGATTCATGGATGAGGCGGTAATGAATGATCCTGATAAAATGAATGCTTTAATCGAGCGCCAAGGAACTGTACAAGAAAAAATTGATCAATTAGACGCATGGGATTTGGACAGCAAATTAGAGCGCGCCATGGATGCATTGCGTTGCCCACCTGAAGATCAAAAAATTGGAACATTGTCTGGAGGAGAAAAAAGAAGAGTGGCATTGTGTAGACTTTTACTCAAAAACCCAGATATCTTATTATTGGATGAGCCTACCAACCACTTGGATGCGCAATCTGTTGATTGGTTAGAGCAACATTTAAAACAATATGCCGGAACTGTAATTGCAATTACTCACGACCGTTACTTTTTAGATAATGTTGCCGGTTGGATTTTAGAATTGGATCGTGGTTCAGGAATTCCATGGAAAGGAAATTACTCATCTTGGTTAGATCAAAAAACTAAGAAAATGGCGGGTGAAGAAAAACAAGCCAGCAAACGTAGAAAAGTATTAGAGCGGGAGTTAGAATGGGTGCGCATGAATCCAAAAGGCAGGCATGCGAAGAGCAAAGCCCGTTTAAGTAATTATGATAAAATGCTAAGTGAAGACACCAATACGCGTGACGAGAACTTAGAATTACCAATTCCAAACGGACCGCGCTTAGGAACAAATGTAATTGAGGCAGTTGGAGTTTCTAAAAGCTTTGACACCAAATTATTGTATGATGATTTAAACTTCCATTTACCACCAGCTGGTATTGTTGGAATTATCGGGCCTAATGGTGCGGGTAAAACAACCATTTTCAAAATGATAATGGATGAACTTCAACCAGATGCTGGTGAATTCAAAGTTGGAGAAACGGTGGAAATTGGATACGTTGATCAAGACCATAAAGACATGGATCCAGAAAAAACTATTTTTGAAGTCGTTACTGGCGGTACAGAACACATTGAAATTGGGAACCAGAAAATTAATTCACGCGCTTATTTAAGTCGTTTTAATTTCAATGGTGCCAATCAAGGTAAAAAAGTTGGTGTTCTCTCTGGTGGAGAAAGAAACCGCCTGCATTTAGCCATGACTTTAAAAACGGAGGCCAATGTTTTATTATTGGATGAGCCTACCAATGATTTGGATGTGAACACTATTCGAGCCTTAGAAGAAGGGATTGAAAGCTTTGCAGGATGCGCCGTGGTCATCTCTCACGATAGATGGTTCTTGGATAGAATTTGTACACATATTCTTGCGTTTGAAAATGATTCGAGCGTTTATTGGTTTGAAGGAAGCTATTCTGAATATGAAGAAAATCGAAGAAAACGATTGGGTGATTCTGAACCGAAACGTGTGCGATATAGAAAATTAATGAATTAAAATAGATTCAAAGAAGGGCTAATTATGCATGTTTCTAGGCTTTAAAAATTGAACTTGGAGAGGTTTGCGCATTTGCAAACCTCTTTTTTTTGGAATCACCTGATAGAGTGCTTGAGATTGATTAAATTTGCACGCATAAATTATAAGGATGAAATATTACAATAATATTCTGGAGACAATTGGTAATACGCCACTTGTGAAATTGAATAAACTAACAAAAAACCTTAAGGGGACGTTTTTAGCGAAAGTTGAGACCACTAACCCTGGGAATTCAGTGAAAGATAGAATGGCCTTGAAAATGGTTAAAGATGCTGAAGCACAAGGTTTAATTAAGCCCGCCGGAACAATTATTGAAGGAACTTCTGGTAATACTGGAATGGGCTTAGCGTTGGCTTGTATTGAATATGGATATAAATTAGTTTGTGTTTTAAGTGATAAACAAAGTAAGGAGAAAATGGACATTCTTCGCGCCGTTGGTGCAGAGGTTGTTGTTTGCCCTACGGATGTTGAACCGGATGATCCAAGATCGTATTATTCAGTGTCAAAAAGATTAGCGGCTGAAACGCCTAACTCTTGGTATGTGAATCAATACGATAACCCGTCTAATGCTATCGCGCATTATGAACAAACAGGTCCTGAAATTTGGGATCAAACAGAAGGGAAAATAACTCATTTTGTTGTTGGTGTAGGTACAGGTGGTACTATTTCTGGTGTTGGAAAATACTTGAAAGAGCAAAATCCGGATGTTAAAATATTAGGAATTGATACTTATGGTTCTGTTTTCAAAAAATATCACGAAACTGGAATTTTTGATGAGAACGAAATCTATTCATACATTACTGAAGGAATTGGAGAGGATATCTTACCGAAGAATGTCGATTTTTCTATTATCGATCATTTTGAAAAAGTGACGGATAAAGATGCTGCGGTTATGACCCGGAGAATTGCAAGAGAGGAAGGAATTTTTGTTGGAAACTCTGCAGGATCTGCCATTTCAGGAATATTGCAAATGGAAGATATGTTTACTGAAGATGATATTGTTGTGGTTTTATTCCATGACCATGGAAGTCGTTATGTCGGTAAAATGTTTAATGATGATTGGATGCGTGAACGCGGATTTTTGGATGAAGGATTTAAAAATGCATCCGACTTAGTTGGTCAACACGGCGATAAAAAATTAGTATTGTGTGGTTCTGAGGAATTAGTTTCTCACGCCGTTGCAAAAATGAAAGCCTACAACATCTCACAAATCCCCGTAACAAAGGATGGTTTAATTGCAGGCTATGTAGATGATTCGGCTTTGTACCAATCAATAATTGAAGATGCGGCTATCATGGATGCACCATTAAGCCAAGTAATGAAAGCACCATTACCTGTTTTGCAAGCCAATGCAACAATCGAAGAAATTTCAAAAAATGTGAACAAACGAGTGCCAGCTGTATTAATTGATATGGGTAATGGCGCACATCACATTGTAACAAGACATGACTTAATTAACGCAATAGCGTAAATGATTGAAATTATAGATCAAATGAATCGAACAATCCGCTTGGAGCAACCTCCAAAGCGGATTGTTTCTTTGGTCCCTTCCCAAACTGAATTACTCTATTTTTTAGACTGCGACGAACAGGTTGTTGGCATTACAAAGTTTTGCATCCATCCAAATCATTGGTTTCGAAATAAGGCTAGAGTAGGGGGCACTAAAAATGTGAACTTTGATAAGTTGACAGAGTTAAAACCAGACTTAATCATTGCCAATAAAGAGGAAAACGCCAAGGAAGATATTGACCAATTAATGCGGGACCATAATGTTTATATGAGCGATATTTTTAACGTTGAAGATGCCTGCAATATGATAATGGATGTTGGGAAATTGGTTGGGCAAGAAATGAAGGCAAAAGAATTGGCTTTGAAAGTTGAGGTAGATTTTAAGAACCTACCACGTTTGAGCGGAACGGTGCTTTATTTTATTTGGTCAAAGCCTTACATGGTAGTTGGGCCAAATACATTTATTGGTCATATCATCCAGCGTTTAGGACTTACAAATCTAATTTCAAACCAAGAGGTCCGCTATCAAGAAATCACCGCCGAGGAAATCACAAACCTCAATCCTGATCACATATTTTTAAGTTCAGAACCATTCCCTTTCAAGACGGAGCATCAAAAGGAATTTGCTAAAATCACCAATGGAAAAACGCATTTAGTTGACGGCGAATTGTTTTCATGGTATGGTTCAAGGATGTTAAAGATGAAACCTTATTTTGAGAAGTTGAGTAAGGAGTTTTAATCAAACCAACTAAGGCAAATCTATTGCTTCAGCCTTGAAGGCGCGGTTGGGTATTCTCTTAGTACTTCAAATGAACAACTTTTGAATCTCCTGCAGATTTTACGCTCAAATAAATCACAGATAGAATATTCCGCAGGAATGTTCGTAAGTCGGCAGTGACCAATCAATTAATTAATTAATTATACACGGTGTTATATGCAGGCTTTTTATTCTGTATTAAATCAGATATAGCATTCCAAAGTTCAATTCGTTTTTCTAATGATTGTTTCGCTACAGTTAGTGTTTCATTCCATTTTTGCTCATCATCTTTACATAATTCAGAAATCAGCTCAAGAGATAGAGGACCGTGTTCATCCCCGTCAAGTTCAATATGTCGTTCGAGATAGTAATTTATTTTGCTATATAATTTGTTTTCAGAATCTGAATTTTTAAGAATTTCGATAAACATATCTGGAATAACGTCTTCTCGCCCAAACGTAAATGCAGAAGCTACGAGGTGTGGTTTATTTGTTTCAATAATCGAAAATGTGAATTTAACAAAATCAGCTACTCTGTTATCGACTTTAACTTGACTAAAACAATAGTCAACTGAATTTCCCAATTCAATAAGCTTAATAAAATCATTGATTTCATTCGTATTTCCATTTACTTGGAACATTGCATCTAAATACATCTCAAAATGACTCTTTGGTTCTCCCAATTCATTAATGTCACTTTCCTCTCCGTGAACAATTTCATTTATAAATCTTGATAGTTTTGGGTTTTTTGGTGGTGTCCAAGGTGTTTGAACTTTAGTGAGATTTATTTGAAGATTTTTTAAAAGAGACATAAAATCCCATACTGCAAATATGTGATTTTCCATAAAAATTTTCACGTCATTTATGTTACGTAAATTTTCATAAAGTTTATGATTTTTCAATTCATTTCTTAATTCAGAAATCTCATTTTCTATATACTCTAATTTATTCATTTTTAAATTTATCTATTAATTATAAGTGGTGTATATCGCAAATTTAATGCTATAAAATGAAAATGTATTTAATCATTAATATATATAATAAATGATTAAATAGCTAAAAGTTTTAGTAATCAAGAAAAGTATTTAGCTCTCGGTTATTCGTGGACTTGCATATAACGTGTTTGTATATGATTAGTGGCGTGTTTCATTACCTAATTTAGCAAATAAAAACCGAATATAAAATTTGCAAGAATTTTCGTGAGTAAGCTAAAACTAGCCATTAATTATATACGGTGTTGTGCCCAGTTTTTATTTCCGCTCTATTATTAGCCAAGTTTTATCAAACCCTATTGCATCAAGAATTTTCGCATTATCAAGTTTTTCGGGTTGTTTTATTTTTAGTATTAAAGTTTTTTCAGGTACAATTTCAGTTATTGTAAATTGAGAACCGTGAGGTTGCCAAGTAAAACGTTTGTTCACACTTTTGTGTACGGCTCCTTTCTCATAACCTTCCAAGTTTCCATTTTTATTCCATATAAATTCGTACAAATCTGAATCATATCTAACTGTATCAAATTCGCAAACTGCTAATTGTGATAAGTCATTTGATTTTACAAGTACAACAGTTCGAAGATGTTTAAATTTTTCTCGAATAGCCTGTATGACACAAATGAATTATTAGAATTTTCGGAAAGAGATGAAAAGCTTCCATTTTAATAAATACAGATGAATTGAATTGCCAAATCAAATATTCAATTCATCAACCCTATCAAATTCACCCCAATATCTCTAAATACCTTGCCTTAATCACCTCCGATTTTACTCCTTTTTGATACAGCTTAAAGGCCGAGTAATTCGCACGGCTAACACGTAACCAAGACCGCCCAGTATACTTCCGCGTGCAAATCAATATGGGTTTATTAATCACTGCCAATTGTTTGGTTTTCATGAGTTTTTCTATGAGCGGATATTCTTCCATCACAACCATCTCCTTGTTATACATGCCCATTTCTTCAAAAACGCTTTTGCGAATAAAAAGGAATTGATCTCCGCCGCGTGAAACTAACCAGTAGAATTGTGAAAAAAACGCATTGAGTTTTAATAGGAATGGGCCATTTTCGAACTTGCTTTTATAACAAACGGCATCATAACCTTTTTCTAAATAGGTTTTGCCATCTTCATAAAAGTCTTTTGGGGGTAAGGTATCTGCATGTACAAAATACAGCACCTCATGTTGTGCGATTTTTGCGCCTTCGTTCATTTGTTTAGCGCGAGAACTGGCACAATTAATGACTTTTACACCAAAGCCATTTACCAGCTCAATTGTATTGTCCTTGCTACCTCCATCAACAACAATTATTTCAATGCGTTGATTTTTAACGGTAAGTAATCGCTCAAGTAATCGTCCAAGTACTTGAGACTCATTGAGAGTTGGTATAGTTATATTCACTTTAAGAGACATTAAATTTAACAAAAATGCAGAAGCCAATTAATATACTTACGACAATTCTTTTCATTGGGATTGTTTTCTCTTCAACTGCCCAGGAACATTTGAAACATGAAACGTGGACGGCTTTGTTAACGAAGTATGTGGATGTGGAAGAACATGCAAATTATGCCGGGTTTAAAGAGGATGAAACGGCATTGGATGCTTATTTGACGGTGTTAAGTGAAAATCATCCGCAAGATTCTTGGGAGAAGGATGATATTCTTGCTTTTTGGATTAATACCTACAATGCGTTTACAGTAAAATTGATCGTTAAAAATTATCCTGTCAAGTCGATTAAGGAGTTGGGTGGTTCTATTTATAAGGTAAATACACCTTGGGACATTAAGTTTATTAAAATTGGCGATCTGGAATATGATTTAAATAATATTGAACACGGCATTATTCGAAAGCAGTTTGAAGAACCGAGAATTCACTTTGCGGTAAATTGTGCATCTATTTCTTGTCCGCGTTTGAGAAATGAAGCGTTTTTTGGGAGTGAAATTGATGCCCAATTAGATGATCAGGCGCGCTATTTTATTAATAATCCTGTGAAGAATAAGATCACAAAAAAATGTGCTGAATTGTCGAAAATATTTACTTGGTTTAAATGCTATTTCACGTCTAACGGTGTTTCTGTCACAGATTTTATCAATAAATACTCTGAAGTAAAAATCACGAAGAAAACGAAAACCAAATCGTTGGATTATGATTGGCTGCTGAATGAATAGTTCAAAGTTTGATCATCTTCGTTTGAATTGAGACATGAAGACCGCGCAAAAGCGTAAGTTTGTACGAATAATACAAGCCAATTAATGTCAGATAAAAAAACACATCCCAAAGAGAAGTCGCATTTACATCCTCGTAATAAGAATAGAATGCGGTATGATTTTGAGAAATTGCAAGCAAATTGTGAAGCACTCAAACCATTCGTTCGCCCAAATGCTTATGATGATTTATCGATCGACTTTGCAGATCCTGAGGCGGTGAAAGCTTTAAATCAAGCCATTTTAAAATACCATTACCGCGTTGGATATTGGGAAATTCCTACTGATTTTTTATCGCCTCCAATTCCGGGTAGGGCAGATTATATTCATTATGTAGCCGATCTTTTAGCCACCACAAATTTTGGTAAAATTCCACGTGGAGAAAATATTAAATGTTTAGATATTGGGGTCGGTGCAAATTGTATTTATCCGCTAATTGGTGTGACTGAATATGGTTGGTCCTTTATTGGTTCAGATATTGATCCGGTAGCGATTAAATCAGCTAACAATATCGTATCAAAAAATTCTAATTTAAAAGGGAAGGTTGAATGTCGACTGCAAAAGAGTCCGAAAGACTTTTTTTATGGCATTCTTATGAAAGATGAATTAGTAGATATTACAATCTGTAATCCTCCTTTTCATGCGTCCGCCCAAGAAGCTCAAAAAGGCACAACCAGAAAATTGAAAAACTTAAATCAAAAAAAGGGAGTTCTTAATTTTGGTGGAAAGCATAATGAATTGTGGTATGAAGGTGGTGAGAAGCGCTTCGTTGGAACCATGATTCGAGAAAGTAAAAAATACGCTGAGAATTCGTTCTGGTTCACCAGTTTAGTTTCGAAACAATCCAATTTAAAAACTTTTTATAATATCTTAGAAGAGGTTGGAGCCTTCAGAACTGAAACAATTTCTATGGGCCAAGGAAATAAAACAAGTCGAATTTTAGCGTGGACTTTTTTACCAAAACCAGAGCAACACTTATGGAAAAAAGAGAGATGGTGAAAATACTTATTAGTCAATAGTTAAGTAACAATTATGATTTAATGTTTGCTGAATAATAAAAACCATCAAACCATCAAAACCATCAAATCATCAAAACCATCAAACCATCAAATCATCAAAAGCATCAAACAAAATGAACGTTTTAGGAATATCTTTAGAAGGAAGCACAGCGATCTTCAGCGCACTTGAAAAACAGGGTGATAACATAACGGATTTATCAGCTAATTTCAAAAAGGTAGAATTGAAAGATCATCTTGATTCGAATGAAGTTAAAGCGCTTCAAAGTACACTTCATGATTTATTCGATCAAGGTGAATTTGACCGCATAGGAATAATTAAACGTGGCACAAAAGGACGGTTTGCTGCTTCCGTAATTACGTTTAAAATTGAAGGATTAATTCAGTTATATAAAAAATGTGAAGTCGAATTTGTAGCATCTGCCACCTTAAAGGCGTTTTACAAAAAGAATACGAATTCGATTGTACCAAAGTACAGTTATCAAAAAACCGCAAACGGATTGGCTTTTTATCTTTTGAATCAAGTTTAGTTTAATTAGTTTTGCCTCATGCAAACAAATTCATTAGTAACTGGCGGAGCAGGCTTCATAGGCTCACATGTGGTTAATCACCTCATTGAAATGGGACACCACGTTATCGTTTTAGATGACCTATCAGGTGGATTTATAGAAAATATTCACCCAAACGCCGAGTTTTGCAAAGGCAGTATTTCAGATACTTTTCTAGTCAATGGGTTATTTGAAGAATATCAATTCGATTATGTTTATCATTTAGCCGCCTATGCCGCGGAGGGTTTAAGTCACTTTGTGCGTAAATTCAATTATCAAAATAACCTCGTTGGAAGCATAAATTTGATTAATGCAGCTGTGAATAATGGAGTGAAACGGTTTGTTTTTACTTCGTCTATCGCCGTATATGGAACCAATTATTTACCGCTTATTGAATCGCAAGTGCCGAACCCAGAAGATCCCTATGGAATTGCAAAATACGCCGTGGAAATGGATTTACGCAGCGCACATGAAATGTTTGGTTTGAATTATACGATTTTTAGACCACATAATGTCTATGGTCCAAATCAAAATATAGCCGATAAATACCGCAATGTGGTTGGCATATTTATGAAGCAAATTCTTGCTGATGAACCGCTCACTGTTTTTGGAGACGGGGAACAGAGCAGGGCTTTTTCTTTTATTGATGATGTGGCGCCATACATTGCAGAGTCCGTTCATTTAAAGGGTGCCGAAAATGAAATTTTTAATATTGGAGGTGGAATTCCTTTTACTGTAAATCAGTTGACCAAAGAAGTAATACGCGCTATGGATGCTGAGGTTGAAGTGAACTATTTGGAAGAAAGAAATGAAGCATTACATGCCTATGCGAGTCATGATAAATTCAAAAAAGTGTTCAATCCAGAGGAAGGTGTGAAACTAGACGTTGGTTTGGCTAAAATGGGCACTTGGGTAAAGCAGGATAAAAAGAAGGGCATAGAATTGGCAAAACAATTAGTAAAGCCAAATAAAAATGCAAAGGCGGTGAGAGAACTCAATATGCCGACTCCCAAAATAGAAATAGAAAAAAACTTACCAGCTTCATGGAAAAACAACCGCTAGTTTCAATTGTTATGGCGGCAAAAGACACTGCCCCATACATAGAAGAATGCTTGGATTCAATTTTGAATCAGACTTACGAAAATTGGGAATTAATAGCAGTTAATGATCATTCATCTGATGCTACTCCGGAAATTTTACGGGCCTATGCTGAAAAAGATGTACGCATTCGTTTTTTGAATAGCGATCGACCAAAATTGATTCCAACATTGCAAGTTGGTTATGCTGAGGTGAAGGGTGAATTGATCAATCGAATGGATTCAGATGACAGAATGCCCGATTATAAAATTCAGGTATTGGTGGATGAATGGATGAGGTATGGGAAAGGACATGTTATTGCAGGCGGCACGGAGCATTTTGTGGACGAAGGAGTAGTGGGAGATGGATTTTTGAAATATGAAAGATGGCTGAATGAGGTGGCTCGAACAAGTTCACATTATCAGCAAATCTATAAAGAGTGCGCCATTCCTTCGCATTGCTGGTTAATGCATAAGGATGATTTTGACTCCGTTCAAGCCTTTGATCCAATTATTTATCCAGAGGATTATGATTTATGTTTTCGGATGTATGCGAAAGGATTAACCATTATTGGAATTGACAAACTGTTGCACCATTGGCGGGATAGATCTGATCGAATTTCTCGGACTTGGGAGGAATATAAAGACAATCGGTATTTCGACATGAAACTGCGATTTTTTTATGAACTAGACCGCGAAAAAAAGCGCCCGTTGGTGCTTTGGGGGGCTGGCAGAAATGGGAAAGACATGGCAAAGTTAATTCAGTCCAACAATGATCAATTTCATTGGGTTTGTGATAATGGCCGGAAAATTGGTAAGGACATTTATGGTGTGATTATGGAACACTTTGACGCCGTTCCACAGTTAGAAAATCCACAAATAATGATTGTGGTTTCATCTCCAGATGGTAAAATTGAAATTCAAAAAGATTTGGACCGCTGGGGGAAAGTGCCTGTTAAGGATTATTGGTTTTTTGCCTAGGACATTAGATTTTTTTCACCGGGCTTCACAATCTTTCAAATTAATTATCTAACTTCAAAAGTTGAACCTATTGTCTTTCATCTTATGACTAATATCTATGAGCAAAGCGCTCTGATAACCATGAGTAAAGCAATCAAAACCTAACTTATGGCTACTTACGAAGAAGCGTACGAATCTTTTACAACAGAAATGAATAAAATTGGCATGCATCATCATGAAGAACTCTATCATGAAATTCTTAAATCACTTGGTGAATCAATCCACGATCGAGATGCGAATTTAGTGGCATGTGTGGTACTTCAGCTAAAATGGAACTGAATTCTTATTTTTACTTCGCTTGGTATTCCAAGGCCTCATAGGGTGTTTTTCCTTTAAAAGCTCCATGAGGTCTGCCGAAGTTATAAAATTCTTCCCATTGCTTTAACTTTTTATTTAAATCTACATCATCTTTGTAAGTCAAGAGCTGGTAAAAC
>Ga0213861_10004621_pt1 | contig 11191 bp, 19 predicted proteins | sample PICome_4_FD_160110 | JGI IMG/M metagenome (GOLD analysis project Ga0213861, IMG submission 160110) | Coastal seawater microbial communities near Pivers Island, North Carolina, United States - PICO131 | ecosystem: Environmental > Aquatic > Marine > Coastal | place: USA: North Carolina...
ATGGGCTAGCGTAGATGCACTACCTTCTCAAAGTTCTCATAGTGGAAAATACTTAACAACGGATGGAAGTACCGCTACATGGGGTACACTAGATACAGATGCTAATACTACTACTAAAGGCCTATACGAAATGAAAAACGTTATAGCAGCAAACTATAGTATTAGTTCTACTTATAATGCAGTAACAGCAGGTCCGATTACTATTAACAACGGAATTTCAGTAACCGTACCTTCAGGCTCTACTTGGGTGATAGTCTAATGGCAAAAGTAAAAATACAAGGACACGCTTCAGGCACAGGAGTTATAACTCTAACTGCTCCGAATACAGATACAGACAGAACAATAACACTTCCTGATGAAAGTATTACTCTAAGTGCTGGCACTACAACTCTTGGTGGTTTAACAGATGTTTCAATGGACATCACTAACTTTACTGATAGTTTATTAATTCAACCTGATTCAGATGGTTCAGCACCCACAACAGGAACACTCTCAAGTGCTTCTAATAATATTGGAATAGGTAAAGATGTCTTTGCTGCTCTAACAAGCGGTAATGAAAATATAGCAATTGGTAAAGAAGCTTTAATGGCTGACACTACTGGAGCAAGTAATGTAGCAATCGGAGGAGATTCTTTACAAGCTAACACAACAGGTGGTGATAATGTAGCAGTTGGTAGAAATACATTACAAGCTAACACAACAGCAACTAATAATACAGCTTTAGGAAAATCAGCTTTAGCACTTAATACTACAGCTTCTTACAATACAGCAGTAGGTTCTGATGCTTTATTTAATAACACTACAGGTGGTTTAAACGTAGCTATAGGTTATAAAGCTCTATATTCAAATACTACAGCAAGTCACAATACTGCGATAGGTTATCAGGCTGCAATGACAAACACCACAGGTGGTAACAATACTGTAGTTGGTCGAAGAGCATTAGAAAACAATACCACAGGCAGCAGTAATAATGTAATAGGTTACAATGCTTTATTTTACAACACTACGGGTGCTTCTAATGTAGCTATAGGGCAGTCAGCTTTACAAAATAACACTACAGCAAGTAACAATACAGCAGTTGGTCATCAAGCTTTATCTAGTAACACTACAGGTGCAGATTACAATACGGCTGTAGGTTCAGCAGCAATGACAGCAAATACAACTGGACAAAAAAATTCTGCTGTAGGAAGAAATGCTTTAGGCAGTAATACAACAGGTGATGAAAATGTAGCTGTTGGAAGAAACGCTGGTTGGAATAATACATCAGCTAGTAAAAATACTTTTGTAGGAGATCAATCTGGTTACAGCAATACTACAGGTTATGGGAATACTTTCATAGGTCATAGAGCTTATTACGGAAATACAACAGGTGATCATAATGTAGCAGTCGGACACGAATCGGCTTATTACAGTCAAGGCAGACCAATAACAGGAAATGAAAATACTTTTTTAGGTGCAAGAACTAACTCAGGTGTAGAAGCACAATCTCATCAAATTGTAATTGGTATGGAAGGTAGACCATCTCACAGTAGTGATACCGCACACGCTAATTTTCACCACGGATATGGAACTTACTCAAAAATACAACTTGGGCAAACATCTATTAGTGGAAGTTCAGATGAAAGACTAAAACAAAATATAGCAGACTCTACTGCTGGATTAGCTTTTATAAATGATTTACGACCAAGAACTTTTAAGTTTAAAAAACAAAAAGATATATCACCTACAACTTTAGCTAGTTATAAAGAAGGCTCTGAAACAATAGCACAAGGTGGTGATGCTTCAACTTTTTATGGATTTGTTGCTCAAGAAATTAAAACAGCTATAGATGCAAATAGCATTATAGATAACGGACACATATGGGAAGAAGCTATAGATGGTTGTCAAAATGTAGCACAAGGAGCTTTAATACCTATGTTAGTAAAAGCAATACAAGAACTCTCAGCAAAGAACGAGGCTTTGGTGGCTAGAGTAACTACCCTCGAAGGATAACACAGGAGATAGAGATGGCAGATGTAGATATGACAACAGACGAAGTAGCAGCAGCTTATGTAGCTATGGGGCATTCAGTAGATGAAGTCAATAGCAGTAAAGGTGCTGACGAAACTACGGATGAATTTGCAGCAAGGAAAGCTAGGAATAAAGAACACCTAGTATTAATGAAAGCAAAGAAAAAGATAGATGGGACAACATCTATTTGGGGAAGCGAGAGCTTTACAGCAATTGATGCAGCAATAGCATCTTAATCTAGGAGATAGTAATGGCTAAAAAACAAAAAGAAAAGCCTTCAATTACAGTAGACAATAAAAAGTTTATTATTGAAGATATGACAAGCGAAGAACAAGCAATGTTAAACCACATTAGCGATTTAGACAGAAAGATTGGCCAAAGCCAATTTAATCTTGAACAATTGCAGTTTGGCAAAAACGCTTTTGTTAATTCGTTAAGCCAATCTTTAAAAGAAACTAAAGTAGAATAATAGGAGATAACGTATGTCAAATAGAATAAGAAATAATATATTTGCAGGATTAATAGTTGCATTCTTTTGGCTTACGTTAGTTATCCCAACTATGGTTAAAGCCGCTGATCCTATTGTAACCGATAGTACTAGCACGGTTACAACAACTGGAAATATGACAACAACTGTTAAATCGCCTCCACCAAGCGCAATATCGCCTGCTTTTGGAGGAAGTAATTCAGACTTATGTACAATATCTTCTAGCGGTTCAGTACAAACACAGATACTAGGTCTTTCTTTAGGTGCAACATACACAGAAGAAAACTGCCTTAGACTCAAAAAAGCTCAGAAGCTTTACATGTTTGGTATGAAGGTCGCGGCGGTTTCAGTTATGTGTCAAGACCCAGACGTGTGGTCCGCGATGATGTCGGCGGGGACGCCGTGTCCGATAGATGGGCTCATAGGCGATGAGGCTAAAAGAGCATGGGCTGTACATACAGAAGATATACCTAAACCGGAGGAACAACATGAGCCAACTGCACAAGAAAAACGTGATAAAGCCCTTAGTATTATGGGCACTGTTGCTGCTGCCTTTATGTTCTTTTAGTAATTATTTTACGTTTGGTTATACAGGTAATGCTGCTTTAACTGGATTAAGTTGGACTATGACTACACCTATACTTGGCGTAACAACTGAAGAAGGCATAGATATAAGTGGCGTTATATATAACTACAATGTTGTTAAAAATAAAGAAGATAATTTTACAGTAACAGTTCAAAACAAAGATACAGAGGGCGGTTATATATACCAAGATACAGAAGACTGGTCTGGTTTACCGGGCATGAGAATACAAAAAGTTGTAACATTACCTTATACACCAATAGAAAATTTTGGTGATGGCAGTATAGAGACAACTGGTACAGGCTCTATAGAAGATGCGAGTGTTCTTTATATGTATAGGTTTGATCAATGTCGTAATCCACAAAATGATATTAACTGTCCGGGTTATGTGCCCCCTATGCCAGTAATACCTAAAATAGATATATATGATGTACTAGATGATGATGCAGTAGAAGATGCTACTGAAGAAACAGACAGTGAACTATATGAAAAAGAAAAAGATGAAGAAACTGAAGATAGAGATAAAGAAGAAGAAGATGAAGATCGTTTAGAACTAGCAATGGCCGCAAGTGAAAATGCCTTAACAATTGCTAATACTGCTTCTCAAGCAGCTGTTTTACAAAATATGAACAACGCTACTAATGTAAAATCTTATTATGTAGCACAAGTTCCCGGAGGGGTTTACCGTGAATCTATTTCTTTACATGGTGGAGAAGTGGTTGACAACAAAAAAGCTTTTAGAAGCTTATCGCAAGACAAATTACACAATACAATGATACGGGAGCAATACCAATGAAAAAATTAATGACAATAGGACTAATATTCGGACTAGCTGGATGTTCGTTACTAATGCCTAAAGAAGCAGCTGCAGATAACATCGATATTACAGGTACAGTACAAAGCAGATGTATTGTTAATACTGATACTCCGGGAGTTTACGGAAACCCCAATGCTTATACATTAACAACTCTGCCAGCTAGCAACGGTCAATTACCTATTGTGCGTATTGATACCTCATTAGCTAATGCTTATCATGCACAAATAAGTTATCCAACTTCTTTTAGTTCTAGTCCTAGTTTATCAGATACAGTAGCTTGGACAGGAGCTGTTGCAGTCGTACAAACTTCAGTATCTGGAATGAGTGCGTATCAAGCTGCGTCAACAACAACAGGCCCAATGAGACAATACGCTTTAACATTAGCTGGTACAACTTGGTTTAGTGTTGCTTCTTCTGCTACATACGGTGGTGGGCAAAACAAAGCATTTCCAGGTGGCTCATATAAAGCTGTGGTATTAGCAGAATGTATCGCTCAATAATATTATTAGTGCTATTGTGTACTAACGCAGTAGCACATGAAATGACACCAACATATCCTAAGTGGAAAATTACTGCGCATGACGGTATATACAAAACTACTATGGAAATGTTTAACAGGCGATCAGATGTTAAGTGGTACGAAATTGGTGTGTTTGATAATGAATGGAAACCAATAAATTTTGTAACAAATTACAAAATCTTTAAATTAGAATACCTAGGAAACAGTAAGTTTGATGTTTATGTTAGCGCAAAAGATAAAGATAGAGTAGAATACATATGCTCTAAATCAAAACTTAGAGGCGTTGGTAATAACAAACCTATGGTAGAATCTAAAATATGCTCGAGGTTTAAATGAAACTACGACACATTACACTATTATTAATATTGGGTTGCACACAAGTTATAGCTGAAAGCAATTCAATGTCTTTTTCTTTGCCAAGTGCAAGCATATCCAGCGGAACAGATAAAATTAGAGCTGGAGATTTAGATTGTAGTAATAGTATAGGAGGCAGCACAAATTTTGAAATGGGATTTACTGGTGTTATTAATAACGCAACTGTGCCTATTATTGGCAAACCAGATGAAAATAATCCTCAATCAAAAGATATAGGTATATACGCTCGTATTATTATTCCATTAGATGGTCCAAGTGAGCGTATTAATTGCAACACATTATACCAATTAGAGTTACAACGCAGACGATTAGAAGTTGAAAAACTTAGAGCAGAAATTGAAATGTTAAAATCATTACAAGGTAATGGGGAGTTTGATAACTAATGGCCGATTTAGAAAAATTAATACAGCAAGGCGAAGGTATAAAAAACAAAAAGCTTAGAATATTTGGAATAAAAGTAAGCGGTGCTAGTACTATGGCATTGTTTGCGTTACTGTCTACAATAATAGGATCAATGTATGGTGGCTTTTTACTTTATCAAAAAGTAGAAGCTCTTGCTTCATTAGATTTAGGAGACATTAGTTTGCAAATGAAAAAAACTTCAGCGGATGTTATGCGTATTGAAGAACATGCTAATGCAATTAAAATAGAACTTAAAAAAGACATGACTGATTTAAGAAACTCTCAATGGAATTTAGAATCAAAAGTTGATGGTAAGCTACAATCAGTTGATACAAAACTTACTAACTACGATACAAAGTTAGATAGGTTTGAAATAAAAGTAGAAAAAACAAAAACGGATATGGAAAAACGTATCCAAGAATCTTTAGATAACCCACTTGCAAATTAGGAGAACAATATGCCAACAGTAGGAAAAAAGAAATACCCATATACAGCAGCTGGAAAAGCGGCTGCAAAAAAAGCAGCGGCAGGACTTGGAAGAGCTGCAAAAAGAGGACCTAGAACAATTGCAAAAATGAAAGGCGGAATGAAAAGAGCCAGTGCTAAAAGAAAAGCTGGCAAGGGATATAAAAGATAATGGCTAAAACACCAGCATGGACAAGAAAAGAGGGCAAAAACCCAAAAGGTGGTTTAAATGCTAAAGGCAGAAAATCTTACAAAGGCGGTACCTTAAAAGCTCCTGTGGGCAAGGGTACAAACCCTAGGCGAGTTTCATTTGCTGCACGATTTGCAGGAATGAAAGGACCTATGAAAGATTCAAAAGGTAGACCAACACGCAAGGCATTAGCACTTAAAAAATGGGGCTTTGGTAGCGTAGAGGCTGCGCGTAATTTTGCTAACCGACACAAAAAGAAAAAATAGGAGTAGACAATGGCTAAACGTGGTTTATATGCTAATATTAATGCTAGAAAAAAGGCAGGCACAAGCAGATCTGTAAAAAAATCTACTATTAGCAAAAAAGCATATGCAAATATGAAAAAAGGTTTTGTAAAAAAGAAAAGGAAATAAGCTATGGAAGATAATAGAATTCAAGCACAATTAGATAAACACACTTCACAAATTAGTAAGTTGTTTAGTAAAATTGATGACACAAATGGATGCATAGTTAAAATTAACAATTCTTTATTACAAATTAAATATAGCATATACGGAGCATTAGGTTTCTATGTTATTACTCAAATAGGAATTATAGAAGCTTTAAAAATAATATAATGGCATATAGCAAAAAAGTTTTAGATCACTATGAAAATCCTAGAAATGTAGGAGTATTAGACGCAGCCTCTAAAACAGTCGGCACTGGCATGGTTGGTGCACCAGCATGTGGAGATGTAATGAGATTACAAATTCAAATTAATGATGATGGTGTTATCAAAGAAGCAAAATTTAAGACTTATGGTTGTGGATCTGCAATTGCTTCTTCTTCACTTTTAACCGAATGGGTTAAAGGCAAAACGCTTGATGAAGCTTCACAGATTAAAAATACTGAAATAGTTAGTGAGCTAGAATTGCCACCTGTAAAAATTCATTGTTCAGTATTAGCTGAAGATGCAATTAAAGCAGCCATAAATGATTTAAAAAGCAAGGCAAAATAATTATGGCAATTACTTTAACTAATAAAGCGGCACAACGCATAACTAATTTATTGTTCAACAGAAAATTTGGTATAGGCGTTAGATTATCAGTTAAAACAACTGGTTGCTCAGGCTTAGGATACAATATAGAGTTTGTTGACGCTATTAATAAAGATGATACCCTTTTTAATAATAAAGGGATACAAATAGTTATTGACGCAAAAAGCTTAATTTATATAAAAGGCACTGAAGTTGACTTTAAAAAACAAGGCTTAAACGAAGGATTTGAATTTAACAACCCTAATTCAAAAGCTGAATGTGGTTGCGGCGAATCTTTTACAGTTTAAATAACTAATTTAAGGAGAAAATATGATAGGATTATTAACCAATATAGCACCGATAGCTTTAGGGTTTGTTGGTAAACTGTTTGCGCTTAAAAGCCAAGCAGCACAAGAAAATCAAAAGCTAATGATGCAACAGTTTGCAGTCAGAGACAAATCAATTAATGATGCAAGGGATAGGGCAGATAAAGAAAGCCCAATGGCCGCACTAAATAGGCGAGTTATTATATTTGTTATATTATCTTTAATTATATTTACGCAGGTAGCTCCGGTATTTTTCAATGTACCAACAGTTATACCAACTGTAATAGAAGGCGCAAGTTTACTTGGATTTGAATTAACACCAGATACAATAGAGTATGTAACAGTACAAGCTGGTGCAGTGCTTAAGTTTGATGAAGTATTCGCATGGGCAACTATGATTATCGAATTTTATTTTGGCGCACAATTAGCTAAAGGAAAATAATTTTAATTAAGGAGATTCTATGTTTACAAAATCACCCGCAATAGACTTTGCGAGTTTAGGTCTAATTGCAGATCTACCTAAGCATAAACTTCCACCTGGTGCTTGGAGTGAAAGTTTAAATATTCGAGCTAAAGATGGTTCTGTGCAGGGCGTGTATGCATTTGCCGATGACGTTATATTGCATAACTCAAATGCGGTTATAGCAAATGGTGATTTAATTGCTATTACACAGTTTACTCCAGCAGGTACTAATTATTTAGTGCTAGCTTATATAGTAAAAGGCACTGACAACTTTTGTCATGTTGTTACTTATAATACATCAACAACAACTTACGATGATATTACAAATTCAACTGCCGACCAAAAATTTACATACAATGAATTGTATCCTCCTCAAATATTTGTATTTAACGAAATGCTAATTGTTAATCCAGCTAATGATGCACCGCCACAGTTTACTAATGCTGGGGTTACATCAGGTTCTTTACAAGAACTTCCTAATTGGAACCAGCTTGATGATAGTTCAAATTCAGCTTTAATATGTCGTACACTTCGCCCTTTTAATAATAGGCTAATTGCAATGAATATATTTGAAGAAAGAGGAGCAGGTGCAGGTGATGATGTATATTTACCTATAGATGTTGTTTGGTCTTCTGTAGTAACTTCAATAGGCTCTTTGTCAACAGTACAATGGTCAGCCTCTAGCACTAATACCGCTGGCGATGCATTTATGACACAAACTCCTGGAAAAATTTTAGATGGTTTGCAGCTAGGCCCTTATTTTATAGCTTATAAAGATGATGCTGTAATACAAGTAAGAGAAACAGGAGACACTTTTGTTTTAGCATTTGAAACAATATTTGAAGATGATGGTATTTTTTCTCCAGGATGCGTAGCTGCTATTGGAAATAATCAGCATATAGTTTGGGGTAATTATGGTATTTATATACATGATGGCCAAACTCAAAAACAAGATATAGCTAAAAGCATAATACAAGAAAATTTATTTAGCAGCGTAATTAATACGCACAGAGATAGATCTTTTGTATTTAAACAAACAAGAGACAACGAGGTATGGTTTTGTTATTCAGAAACAGGCAATTCAGGTAAAGGTGCAAATAAAGCTTTTGTGTTTGATTACAATACACAATTATGGCATAAAAGAGATATCCCTCAATTATTAAATTTAACTGAAACTGAATTAAACGGGGTTATAAAAATTTATGGTGCAAGTCCAGATGACGCAAACATACAATTACTATCTACTAGTGTCTATACTTCTGGTGGTTATTTTGAGCAAAGTGAAAATCATTTAGGAACTACAACTTTTAAACAGTTAACTTCGTACTATCCGGATTCTGAAGCCCAAGTACTTCTTGCGGTTGATGGCACTGTAAATATTGGCGATACACCTTCGTACACTAACCAAACATTTAATCCTACTACTAGCCATAAGCTAGATAAAAGAATTTCAGGTAGATATATGAATGTTAAAGTTACTATGAGTGGTGCTATTAATCCTAAATTAACAACAGTTTCTTTTAATTTAAAAGGCACAACAAAAAGATAACTTATTAAACAAGGAATGCTATGATTAAAAACATGAGAGCTATACCTCCTTGGGAAAAAGAAAATAACCAAAGACAAACTCAAGGCCCCGGCTCATTAATAGATAGAGGCGGGTCAAATAGGCTAAAACCAATGCCTGCCACCCCTCCTATCGAAATAGAAAAAAGATTAAAAAAATTAGAAACAGGGGTTAAACAATTATCAACACCAGTAGTTAACGATGGTAAAAGTTGGATTCCTGCTACTGAAGTTTTATACATTGCGTATGCCTCGGCGTTATCTAATTTAGGCACTGATGGCCGAATTCCTAACCAATCAGATTGCACAAATTTTGGATATTTACCATTTACAAATGCAGGAGTTTTATATCCCTTTAGAGGTAGATTAGTTTCTAAATCAGTATATCCTTCTGGTGATTCTACAGATTACATTTGGGAATCAACATCAACAACAATTACTAGTTCTAACTATGTAAGGCATTATTCAACAAATGACGCATTATTAAGCGCTATAGGAGACCCGGATAACCCAGGAAGTGGCATAACTTGGACTTCTATTGCACCAGCAACAGCAATTCCTGGAACAGCATATTGGGTAGCTGACAAGTTTACTATAGATGGAGTTAGCTCATCATGGCAAATATACCCAGTTAAGACAGGGGTATCTACAAATATAGGAATAATTAGCCATACAAAAAGTGGTTATAATAAGCCAACTTTAAATGATGCTACTTGGAAAGCAGATGTAATATTAGCTGCTACCGCAAGTACGGGATTAGCTTATTCGCTGCATACTGAATTGGGTTTTGGCGCAGTTGTTGTTATTACTTATGATAATGGTAAACTATTTGGTATATTAAGAGAAGTTGGTGGGACTGCAACTTGGCAAGTTCCTGCTGATATAGTTGATGGAGACTTAGTTGTAGATGGCACAATTGCAACAGATAAAATTTCAGCTAACGCAATAACAGGGGCTAAAATTAGTAGTGGCACTACAATTACAGCTGGTACTGGAAACAATGTTGGTGTTCTTGACGGTGCAGATAATACTTATAGAATATACGCCGGTCACGCTACACCTGCTTCAGCTCCATTTAGGGTTAAACAAGACGGTACTGTTATTATTGACAGCGGAGGAACAAGTAAATTAGTTCTTGAAAATGATGTAATTAAAGTTTTTAACAATAATGTTCTTAGAGTTAAACTAGGTAACCTATCATGAGTTATGGTCTTAGTGTTTTTAAAACAGATGGCTCATTAGGTTTTTCTACAGCAGACGTTACATGGCAAACATTAGATCAATTTACTGTTGCAGCTAATGCTTCTGTAAGTAATTCTTATTCTGAAGCTTCGGGGATGACTATAATAGCCCAAAGGCAGTTAGTTAATGTCCCACCTAATTCACAAGAAGATTTTGTTCCTAATGTTTCTATTAGTGGCACAACAGTTAGTGTTGCACCTCAATCGGGTTTATCTTCCTCACAGTGTATAATACATGTATTAGCACAAGACGCATAGGATTTAATTATGGCTTACGGATTTGAAGCAAAAAATGATTCAGGTAATGTAATCATAAATGATACGATTGAGAATTTACACTTTATTGGAAAAGCAACTAGAGGTAGTAACAATTCAGACTACGGAGATTTCCCTGGTTACGGTGGCGGTAATGACTCTCTTGATGGCAGAGTAATACATTATTACACAATTACTTGTAGTGGAACGCCTGTAGCTTTTATAAAACCTAATGATTACGCGCGTTGGCATGGGATTATAAAACAGTCAGTAAGCGGCACTACTTGGTCTTTTGACGTTATGGTTAGCGGTACATCTACTTCTAATCCACCAGATATTTATTGCTTTGTTAACGCAGATGACATACCTGTGCCATCGGGAGAAACCTACGGTATGCAAGTATTTAAATCTGACGGTAGTACAAAAACATTTGACAGTAGAAGACAGCCTTTAGCTATTACAGGGGGTGGTACAGC
>Ga0213861_10004623_pt1 | contig 11188 bp, 9 predicted proteins | sample PICome_4_FD_160110 | JGI IMG/M metagenome (GOLD analysis project Ga0213861, IMG submission 160110) | Coastal seawater microbial communities near Pivers Island, North Carolina, United States - PICO131 | ecosystem: Environmental > Aquatic > Marine > Coastal | place: USA: North Carolina | collected...
TCTGGAAATAGCGTGTTCTGCATTAAATAAAAATAAAGTATATTTTCTGTTGGGCAGTCGAATAGAAGGGGTTGACAGTTTTCATGAGAAATCAAAAAACACAATCCCTAAATCAGGTGTTTCCGGTATTCAAGTACTTGACGACTATACCATTCAAATTCGCTTGAAGAATTCTTTTTCTGGTTTTGAAAAAGTCCTTACACATACGAGCCTGGGAATCACATCAAGAGAGGCTTATAAAATGTATGGTAAAGCCATTGGAAAACACCCCGTTGGGACCGGACCATTTTCATTAAAATCCTTTGATAAGGATGCAATTGTTCTCAAACGCAACCCGTACTATTGGAGAAAGGATGATCTTGGCAATCAACTTCCCTTCTTATCCGAAGTCGTTATGAAATACGCCAAGAACAAGCGCAGCGCATTGTTGGCGTTTGGAAAAGCAGATATTGATATCGCACTAGAACTGCCCATAGAAGAAATTGATCACATTTTGGGATCTTTTAAAGATGCACAAAATGGAAAAAACATTGTCCACAAGGTGGTTTCCGAAAAAAGCATGAGTACGATGTATGTCGCCTTGGCAAACCAAAGTGACGAATTCAAAGACCGACGGGTTCGAAGAGCATTCAATATGGCCATAAATCGAGAAGAAATTATCGATCTCGATCTACAGGGAGAGGGTTGGGCTGTTGCTAATGGATTTTTGCCAGAAATGGAAGGTTATCCAAAGGGGGATGTAATTGGACATCAACACAATCTAGAAGAAGCGAGAGCATTAATGGCTCAAGCTGGTTACCCAGATGGTGAAAATTTCCCAACTGTAGATTTTTATGTCAATTCAATCAAAGGATCGACAGGTCATAAAACATGCATGGCGATTGCGCGTCAAATAAAGAAAAATCTGAATGTTAATTTAAATATTGTCCTCTGTACTATTGAAGAGCGGGAAAGGGCAATTGTCTCAGGCAAAGCAAAAATCTGGAGATCTGGATGGATTGCAGATTATCCCAGTCCTGAAAATTTCTTAACTCTTTTTTACAGTAAACATCTTAATGATAATGCCTCAACCGTCAATGCATTTAAGTTCAAGAATACAGAATATGACTCGATTTTTGAACGTGCACTTCTTGAAAATGACTCTGATCAACGGATGTCACTATTCGCGCAATGTGATCAACTAATTATTGACGAGGGAGCTGTTATTCCTGTATTAACTAATGATCACATCGTGATGATCAATGCCCGCGTTCGGGATTTTCAAGTATCTTCTATGGAAAGTTTGAACCTGACAAATGTCTATATCAAGGAAAATAAGTAACAGCACCTTTAGGCGCTTAGTATTTCCCTCACAATTTCATAGGTTTCAAAGCGTTCGATTCGTGGGACATGGGTGCGATAATACATCATCATAGTTTCAAGTGCTTTTTCTCTTGTCAGGCGGTCAACTGCACTTGACTGATTTCTCCCTTCAATTAATCCTGCAATCAACACTACGTGCGCTCCTTCTTCAGTTCTATTCAATTGACTGGATCCATTGCTTATGATTCCTTCGTCCAAATTAAACACCTTTCCTTGCTTTTCGACAAGTGGCTGCAATCCGAGCACTTCTGAAAAAGCGACCATAAACTCTATAGGAAACAAAGCACAATCTAATGCATCATTAAGCCGTTGAATTTCAGTCTTTAAAAACCCAAACATAATAGTATCAAAATCATTATCAATTACACATTTTCGAATACATTCAGCGATGAAAAATGCAATCGTCGATTTTACTGGGTCAAATTGAAAGTTATAGTTTGAGGATGCTTGGACACTTGTCAAGTTCATCAGGTTTCCTTCAGTTTTCCCATAATAATTTAGTTCGGAAACCGATAGTGGATATAATTGATGTGCTTTTTTCTTTCCTCCACGAAAAACAAACTTTTGCAGTCCTTTTTGCCTTGTAAAAAACGTGGTAATTAAACTCGAATCGGAATAAGGCGATCGGTGTAAAAATATTCCTTCATCAATCGCTTTCATTTGACTATCGGATAATTGCAACTTTACCTACTTTTCTCCCTTTCCCTGTATTCGGCGCAGTCCAAATAAGGTAAACACCAGTCGCTACTTGTTCGCCATTTAAAGTTTTTCCGCTCCAAGTTGCGGTTCCCCCATTTGAGGTCGTTTGATAGATGAGGTTTCCTGCAACATCGGTCACTTTAATGTCGCTATCGTACTTAATTCCTTGAATTGTTATTGGGCCAGAATACTCGGGTCTTACAGGGTTCGGGAATACTTGAACCGTCTCATAATCACCAACGCCATATGTGGCATCTGTCCGATAAGAAATCAAGCCCTGATCTGTAATAATAAAGAGCTCTCCTGTTTTTTGGTTCAACTGAAGGTCTTTAATGTTGTTGGAGATCAGTGGAGAATTTTCAGTCGTGTGCTGTTCAATAATTTCCAAGCCATCTGCAGAAAGTAAAATAATTCCAGCATTCGAGGTTCCAAACCACTTTCTGTTTGCTCCATCTACTTCAATAGCAGTAATCCCTGTTGCTCCCAAAACATATTCAACATTCCCCTCAAACTCTAATTTAATGCGTTGGGCATTGTAATCCCCGAAAGCAGCATCAAATGCCCCATCAGAATTATAGAGTACAGCAAAACCAGCATCTGTCCCGATCCAAATTTCATTGTCAAAATCTACGGCCAATGCCGTTACCTCATTGGAGGGCAATGCTCCTGTTGAGGCTCCCATTCTCAAATTGACGAACTGATCATCCGATGGCGTTTCAATTGTTCCTTGATCTTTATAGCCAAACATACCAGATCCTCGGATAGACAGCCATTTATTTCCGTTGTAATCGATCACCATCTCGTTACTGTATTTGTTCTTTGCGGCAGTACCAAGGTCAAAAGAATACCACTCCCCGTTATTCGTATATACCTTCAAGGGTTGATTTGACAGTCCATTAAGCAACCACAAATTTCCTTGATCATCATAATTGACGTCTGAAACGTAAGACCAACCATTCTCGAAGACTGTCCACTCAAGTTGGTTGTCTGCTCCCGGTGAAATAGTGTCGGCTATTCCTGCGTTGGCATCAATGATTGAAATAGGAATCTTAGAATACGTTCCAACCGCTATTTTTTCGGGCTGCGTTGGGTGAATATCAACCGTCAAATAATCAAAAATACTATCGGTGGCCCATGCTGAAATTTCTCCGGACGAAAAATGATCCCATTCCTCATTTTCAAAAGTATACACTCCAGAAGCGTTAAATGTAGGTTGTGAAACCGTAAGCCCACCGCTTGCAAAAGCCATTTTCCCATTCGAATATCCCATACCCCAAAAATCACCTTTTGGTGGTCCGCTGAACCCAATGTACTGGGAGTTGTAATCTGCTATGTATTTTACAAGACCTCTTGCTTTGTCGGCAATCCAGTATTCATTGTCGTTGAATGCGACTTCTAATGGGGATGAAAAACCTCCCCCAACATACAAATGCAAATAGGCATACTCTGTAAAATCGGGATTGTAAATTTTTGCCCCTCCTGCATAGTTCACACAGAGGCGTCCTTCAATTGTATTTAACCCTTCAATTTCAGAGATTATATTTGGTGCAAAGTCGTAGTTCACCAAGCCATTCTGCGACACGAAATACAAGCTATCCGAGCCGTACAAACTTTCTTCCCGCATCAAAATGTATAGCGCATCATTAATATTTTCAATGTCTGTATATACGCCAGAGGCAAGGGCAGAAACGCGGTTGTCCTCCTCCCATTGCGCTGGATCTGCAAGTGCAACATTGTCTAAATCTCCTTTGTACAATCGGTCTTCAGAAAGTGCATAAATACTATCATTTGCGAATACAATATCATTTATAGGTACATTCCCATTTGTGGGGTAATAGGTGTCACGTACTTCGTTCTTTTTTGGATCAATCTTTACGATGGCAAACCCTGTTGCAAGATAGATGTGTTCGTCGTATTCGACCATTTTTATAATGGCTTTGTTTCCTTGCACTTGAGCAAGTTTAATCGCTGGAATGTTCGTAACGCTATTGTTTTTGATCTTATCAAGATTCCCGTTTTGGTAGCCCACAAAAATTGAATTGTCCGATGTACACTCTCCCAAACAGGACACTGAAATATCGGACAACCCATTGACGGCATCCCACATACTCATTTCTCCTGAGGCTTTGTCATAGGCGCCGACGCCTTTTTCATAGGCCGTCCATATGGTGTTATCTGTTGCGACCACTCCTATCGATTTTTCAGGAAAGTGAAGCCTCCATTGTCCTGTCCCTATTTGTGATAGGGAACCAAATGAGAGGGAAATAAATACGATCAGAATCCGCATATCTTTTCTTTGTAGGCGTATAAACGCAACCGCTACAAAAATATTTGATTTCCAGTGATATTCAAGTGATTTGATTGGAAATGATTAAAACTCACAATTCGAGTTGAAGCAAATTCATGAAAAGAGGTGCACCAAGGAACCACAAAACATGATCTTAATATTCTATTTCACTATATGCAGGGTTGTTCAAAAATACCGAGTCAGTTAAGGATTCAAAGAAATGTATCAAATCTGTTCGTTGATCTTTCGTCAAGTCAAAAGGAACAATCAGTTCACTCTTGTTCGGATACTTTGCCCCTCCGGCCATGTAATGTGCAATGACTTCCTCCAAAGACTCAAAACGTCCATTGTGCATGTATGGTGCAGTCACTGTAATATTTCTCAGCGTTGGCACCTTAAAGATGGCCCGATCGGCTTCGTGATGTGTCAACCGCATGCGTCCTGAATCCTGGTATTTCTCGTACAAGCCGTTGTTGGTAAGAACGTTATTTGTAAGATCAGGTCCGTTATGACATTTTCCACAATAGAGCGTATTAAAAAACAAATCATGGCCCCTCTTTTGAGATGGGGTTAATGCACTTGAATCTCCTTTTATAAAATGATCATACGGCGCGTCTTTACTAATTAACGTCCGCTCAAATTCAGCAATTGAATTGAAGACGACCCAATTGGTAATTTCTGAATTGTATCCCATACGGGCCAAACGAACATAGTTTGGTCTACTTTTGAGTCGCTCTACAATTAAAAGTATGTGAAAATCAAACTCTGCATGTTCCTGAATCGGTGCAGTGATCTGAGCTTCTAATGATGGATTCACACCGTCCAACATAAAGTAGGGCCGGTTCGCGACATTTGTGAGTGTTGGAGCATTGCGCGTTCCCTTTCTATCTTTAATCCCGATGCTTTGCGGCAGTCCATCCGTAAATGCTAGATCTTGTTTGTGACATACTGCGCAAGATATAGATGTATCACGAGATAGCATTGGGTCGTAAAATAAACTCCTCCCCAACGCTATCTTGTATTGAGATTTTGCGTCAGAATCTATCGGCCCAACCCCATTCGTCTCTGTGCTGTAGGTCTTACAATAAACAACAAAAGAAACGAATAAGAAGAGTCCAAAAAGAGATCCAAATCGGCGCATTGACTTTTTATTTCTGTACGGTAAATTTCAGTTGTTCCTCCAGGTTATCGTTCTTAAAAACAATGATGTATGACCCCGATTCCAACTCTTTTCGAATAAAGTAATTTCCTTCATGATGTTGTGCTCTGTCCTCCAAAACAACTTTTCCAGTCATGTCATATACAAATACATCCACCTTATCAAGTGTCTCCAAATCGTAATAAATCGTTGGCGCATAAGAAAGTGTATTGTCTGCATAAATATGACTTCCATTTCCAGAAACTGTTTTAATTCCAGCAGATGAAACTAAGGTAAATACCGTCTCATCATTCGTGTTATCACCAAGTGTCGCATTCTTTGGACCTGAACTGTGTTCGAATCCCATTGTAGTCAGGTCGTTATTTAACAACCAGTCTGCGACATTCACATAAACCGTAAGGCCAATGGTTGACCCAGTAATGGTAAAGCCTGTAAGCGGATCAACATTTCGAATCAGGTTGTCTCCAAAGCCGTGCATTTGAAACGGAACGTTTGGAGTTCCATCACCGTTCCCATCAACCATTCCATCGAATGTCCAGAAGAAGTAACCTGCGGGCCATCCCCAATCCATCGTTGGTGATTTTGACCCAAGCGGATGGTGCTCTGGCCAATTGCTTGTTCCTAAGTGATTTCTTGCCGAATCAACTCCAAGATCAAAGCGGATTCCTTCAAGTGTCGTAATGTTTTCATTGGCCAAGTTATAATTGGAAATATTTCCACTTCCTAAAATATACGTATCAGGTAATGCAAGTGTTTGGCCTCCATCATGCGTCAACTCAAAGCCACTCAAATAATATTGAACGCGTGATAAACTCACCGCAGGCAAGCCAGGACGTGTGTATGTTGTTCCATAGGTCAAATCATCAGCATTAAACGTGTGTCTAAAGGTCAAATTAATGTCTGTTTGGGCCATTAATGACCCGATCGATGCGGAGATAAATACTCCAATTAAAAGTGATTTCATGTTGTTTGTGTTATTGATTATTGTATAATTAATTTTCTGTTCCATTCCCGACCTTTAGAACGAATTCGAACGATATAATTACCTGACACTAAAGGTGCAATAATTATAGGTTTATCGGAAATTTTTTGTTCTAAAACTCTGCGTCCAAGCATGTTTTCAATGGTGACAGAGGCCATTTCTTGAATTGACTCTGGCAGTGCTATCATCAGTTGGTTTGTTGCCGGGTTTGGAAACATTTTGGGTTCCTCTAAGTACTCAGAGATCCCAACATAACCATCTACGGTTACAGCAATGTTTTGCGTGTTTTCCACCTGACCTGTATTCAAATTAAAATACTCTACAACTCCCGTTCCCTGAAAGTGTGCATCACAATCCAGTAAAACACCGTACCGCTCACCGGGTAAAATTTCTATGGTGTCGGATAAAACAGTATTGGGCAATGGCCGGCCATCTGACGAAACTTGTTGGGCATTAAGGACGCTTGACAAAATCATTCGATTTCCATAATTTCCGATATTGGCCAAGCGCAAATAAACCTGTTCTCCAAGGCTTGCAAACAGTTCTACATTCCCTACTAACTGATGTTCACTCTTTCCATTTATAAGGAAATGCTGTGGTCTGTAATCCAAGACCAGATGTGTCATGGCTGTTGAATCGTACGTGTGATTAATGATTGTATCGTGGTGCCAATTGGTGTCAATTTCCGACATAAGCCAGGTGCGTTCACTGTGAAAGCTATACCCATTGTCCCAAGTCATTGTATCCGCACTATTGGGTCGAACAATTATCACACCATACATCCCTGCTTGTGCATGCAGTACAGACGTTTCATGACAATGGTACAAATAGGTTCCTGGGTGTGGGGCTTTAAAAATATAGCTTCCCGTATCATCATGTGCAACAGAAAATGATAAGGCAGGGACACCGTCATTTTCTTGATCAACATCAAGTCCATGCAAGTGGATTGTGTACGGAGGACCTTGGGAAAGATTCCACATATCTAATTGAATTGAATCGTTTTCTTTGAACTCAAGTGTTGGGGATGGAAGGTTCAATGAACCTCCTACAGTGCTTGAATATCCCATCAATAAAATTTGATTCCCATCGTGCAATTCATGACTTGGCTGAAAATCAATTTTTGAGATTAAGGTCAAAACACTGTCCATTTGTGCATTTGCACCAAGGACAGCCGCGAAAGATACAAGTGCTAAATACAACTGTCTCATCATGGTGCAATTAAAATTGTGGTAAACAAACCCAACGGGTATACATTTGCCCCTGTTGTCGTTACAAGGTTGTGGTCATGCACTGGATATTCTCCTTCCTTATCTGGGATCAAGCGCAAAACAACACCTTCAGCAGGGTATATTCCTTGGCTGTCTTTCATTCTTCCGACATGATTCGGATTTCTTGTTGAAGCTCTTACTTCGACATGGTATCCATGAAAATGAAGTGGGTGAATGCTCTGCCCTGTATTGGTCACATAGATGTATATTTCATCCCCGACTGTTCCAGTTACTCGAGCATTCGAGTCTTGATTGATGTATGGATTACTTTTGCCATTGATGGTGAAAAAATCGGGAGAATAGTGCGCCCAATCTACAGCTCCACCCAAAAGAACCGTATCGTTCTGCCCTCGTTTGTGCTCTTTTATATTCCAATAAAAGCTCGGGTAAGAATGGTCGCGAACGACAATCATTCCCCCCAATCCCAGTGACGCTTGATTCGGATAATTCAACGGGTCGTGAAATACATGGATTCCATTTTCTAGAAACGTGTGTATAATATGAATCGAGTCTCCTGACAAAATTGACTCCGAAGGAGTTGTGCCTCGAATTTCAAAATGATGTTCGCTGGCATCCATATTGTGAACCCACAAATCCAAAACATCTCCGGGACTCAAAACAATACGTGCATTCGTCCCAGTAAAGCTGGTCGATGCATTGAAAGTCAAATAAGGCAACTTCTCTCCTGAAGAAACAACTATTGAATCTTTCAAAATATACAGCGACTCATTGACGATAGCGGCATTCACTATTGCCGGACAAAGAAGCACAAAAATGAGTAGAGCTTTCATTCCTTAATAACTTTTTTCGTGATAACGAGACCGTTGTTGTCGACAACACGAAGAACATAGGCTCCAGCTACAAGTTCCTCAATATTTAAAAGAGAACTAAACTTATTTACTTGCTGTTGATGTACACATTTTCCAGCCAAATCGTATACTTCAATTACTGTCATTCTAGTCGCAGCAGTAACTTGAATCAGCGTATTTGCAGGATTTGGGTACGCGCGCAGGCTGTTTGTCAAATGGCTCGCTTCACTCACTCCAAGGGTTGGGTTCAAAATGAAAGTGGCGGTATCCCCATCATTTGGGAAAGCGGTGTCATATACATATACTTGTAGTTTTGCCATTTCCGTTCCGCTAAATGGATTCACAGTAAGACGCACCATACCTTCGTTGGATCCATAAATTGGGTCCATTTGAGCTGTAGTTCCTACAACAGGAATGGATCCAAAGCAGGTGCCATAAATACACACCATACCATCCCACGCCGATGGAATGTCGTTGTAGATAATCTCAACTGCTAGGACTATTGTATCATTGCCAATTGCCTTTTGGTGTAAAGGGAACATAGCAGTACTGTTCTGTGTTAAATTCTCAACCACTGAATCGTTGGTCGTCCACTCAAATGTTTGGGCATTTAATGCGTTTGTGGCTAAAATAAATAGGCTTGTAAAAAATAGGTTTTTTTTCATTTTTCAGGTGTTTTAGGTTCAGGGCGCTCATATTTACAGCAAGCATGCAGGGCTTCATATGCCTCATCTGTTGCGCGCACATCATCACTATCATAACCGGCTGATGCAAGTTTTTGTTTAATTTCTACTAACGAAATAACTGATGGAGTGTATTTGACCGTGAGCAATTTTGTTTCTAGCTCCCAATCGGCCCAAATTACTCCTTCTGTCTCCGCCAATGTGCCTTCAATTATTGTTTCACACATTTGACATATTCCATATACTGTAAATGTTGCTTTTTTCTTTTTTGCGCTTGAATTGCTCATCAAGAGCAGCGCGACCGCACAAAGAAGTGCGACAGGTATCTTTTTCATCTCTTCTGTTTTAATGTTTCTATACACTAGATGGCCCCCTCAATGGATCGAGAGGTGGAGAAGAGGATCAGATAAGATATACTTGATACAATGATTGAAAATCCTGCCTCAGAAACGAGGGCGGTTTTAAGAGGGGGAAAGAAAGCAAGACATCGCTAAGTTCAGGTCCTATTTGAAATTTCAAAAAATCAAAATCCATTATTCCATCAGTGCAAAAGAGCAGGACTGAAGAATTCTGAGGGGCACTACTTTGGTCCAATTTGTATTCGAAAGAATAATTAAAGCAACATGCCTTTTTCTTAAACAAGCTTTTTGATGATGATTGTGCGATCTTTTCATCTCGAATCTTTTTGCAGCATGCTGGAAGTTCTTCTTTTTCCATTTCTGCCATTTGCTCACAAGCATCAGCTGAACGAAAGAATGCTTGGGACTGAACTTTCCCTGCGCAGATGTGAACATCTACAGCAAAACACAACGAAGTTGTAAACACAACGAACGCCAACATTACAAGAAAGAATCGATTTATGACCTTCATAACAATCAAAACTAATGGAATGAACACACAATTGCAAGTCAAAATTAAGGTCAAAATTGGAATCCTAAACATGAAAAACAAGCACTAGAAAAATACAACCCTGCAAATAGTTTGAGATTCATGTTGGTAAAATGTGATTTCAATAGTACCTTTGCGCTGCATGCAATGCACAATATCAATTTTTCAATTGAAAACCATTGTAATGAAGGCCCCGTGGCGCAACTGAATACTATTTGGTATTTAGTCACACCACTTGGCAAAAGGCCCCGTGGCGCAACTGAATAGCGCATCAGATTTCGGCTCTGAGGGTTACAGGTTTGAATCCTGTCGGGGTCACAACCTTAAATTTAAAACCCTCTAACTATCAATTAGTTAGGGGGTTTTTGTTTTAAAACTTATATAGTTTTATATACAATTATTCAATTTTAATATACTTTATCTGGTTCTGTCGCATTAACTTGGAGTAACTAATAAATATTTAGATTACAACTTCATCTAATACTGAAATTATGTTGAGCGTCACCGATATCCTAGAGTAATTATATTACAAGCTGTTTATTTCAAATTGAGATTTACATTGAGTTATAGAGATGTGGAAGAATTGATGTCAATCAGAGGAATAAAAGTAGACCATTCCACTATCCAAAGATGGGTGTTTAAATTTTCTAAAGAAGTAGAGAAGAATATGCATAAGCGAAAAAAGCAGGTTTGTGATAGTTGGCGAATGGATGAAACATATATCAAGGTAAAAGGCAGAGATATGTATTTATACCGAGCAGTAGATAAGTATGGAAATACAGTAGATTTCTTGTTAACTAGGCGGAGACAGAAGATGTCAGCACAGAAGTTTTTCAACAAAGCTATAGGTAATAATGGCAAGCCTCGAGTGATAAACATAGACAAAAGTGGGGCTAATAGTTCAGCAATTTTGACAGTGAACAAAAGAAGTTTAAGCTCAAAGAAAATAAAGATACGAAAGGTCAAGTACTTGAATAATATCATAGAACAAGACCACCGGAGAATAAAAAGGCGAATAAGAATAATGACAGGATTCAAGGAGTTTGAATCA
>Ga0213861_10004625_pt1 | contig 11185 bp, 5 predicted proteins | sample PICome_4_FD_160110 | JGI IMG/M metagenome (GOLD analysis project Ga0213861, IMG submission 160110) | Coastal seawater microbial communities near Pivers Island, North Carolina, United States - PICO131 | ecosystem: Environmental > Aquatic > Marine > Coastal | place: USA: North Carolina | collected...
TTGGACGTGCGGGCAACGAGCATCAACGATGCCATGAAGCTGGCTGCGGTGCGGGCGATTGCTGATTTGGCAAAAGAAAGCGTCCCGGATGAAGTGGCTGAGGCTTACGGCAACACGTCCTTCGTGTTCGGCCGCGACTTGATCATCCCCAAGCCGCTCGATCCACGCTTGATTACCACCGTGGCCCCCGCTGTGGCGAAAGCCGCAATGGAATCCGGCGTGGCACGGGAGCCGATTGAGGATTGGGCGGGTTACGAATCTGAGCTGCTGGCTCGTTTGGGCCAAGACAATGCCTTTTTGCGCACCCTCGCCGACCGCGCACGCAAGGCGCCCAAGCGGGTGGTATTCGCCGAAGCGGACCACTACAAAGTCCTCAAGGCTGCCGAACAGGCCGTCGATGAAGGCATCGCAGAACCGATTTTGCTCGGCCGACGTTCCGTCATCGAGGCACTGATCGCTGAGCACAAGTTGGAATTGCCAGGCGTCACCATCATCAACCCGCGGAGCGATGAGGAAAGTGAGCGGCGGCATGCCTTTGCCGCGGCGTTTTATGAGAAGCGCAAGCGAAAGGGCCTGACCATCAAAGAAGCCGAGCGTTACATGCGTCAGCGCAACTATTTCGGCGCGATGCTGGTGAACACGGGTGAGGCGGATGCGCTGATCAGCGGCTTGACCCGGACCTACCCGAGCGTGATTCGCCCGGCATTGCAGGTCATCGGCAAGGCGAAAGGCGTGGAGAAAGTGGCCGGAATGTACATTTTGGAAACCAAGCGGGGCCCCATGTTTTTTGCCGACACCACGGTCAACATGAACCCCACGGCGGAGGAAATTGTGGCCATTGCCGAACAAACGGCCGAGGCGGTGCGTCGGTTGCGCATCGTGCCACGAATGGCGCTGTTGAGCTATTCGAACTTCGGGAGCTCGAAGGGTGAGGGGGCTTCAAAAATGGCCCAGGCCGCTGCCATGTTGAAAGAACGTCATCCCGATTTGATTGTGGATGGCGAAATTCAGGCGAACTTTGCGCTCAACGATGAACTGCTCAGTGAGTCGTTCCCTTTCAGCACCTTGCACAAACGACAAGTCAATACTTTGATTTTCCCGAATCTCTCAGCGGGCAACATTGCGTACAAGCTTTTGCAGGAGATGGCAGGCATCCAGGCCCAAGGTCCTGTGTTGCTGGGTATGCGGAAGTCTTTCCACGTTTTGCAGATGGGATCGTCTGTCCGTGAAATCCTCGACATGGTGCGGTTGTCCGTGGTGGACGCCATTTCAAAAGCAGAAGCATGATCCACCACCTTCGCGGCAGATTGGTCGAAAAGGCCCCCACACATTGCGTCATCGAATGCGGTGGGGTGGGGTACTTCGTCAACATTTCGCTCACCACATTTGAACGATTGCCGGGGGATGAGGCGGTCCACTTGCACACCCATTTGGTGGTGCGGGAGGATGCGCAGGTGTTGTTTGGCTTTGCGGAGCCGGCAGAGCGCGAGTTGTTCCTGGCTTTGCTTGGGGTCAGTGGCGTGGGAGCGAACACCGCGCGCATGATTCTGAGCGCCATGGACCCGCAGGCTGCTGCGCAAGCGATTCAATCGGGCGACGTTGCCGCCATGAAGCAGGTCAAAGGGATTGGAGCGAAGACCGCGCAGCGGATCATCATCGATTTGCAGGACAAGCTGGGCGGATTGTCTGGCGGGGGTTCGGACCCTGTCACAGGTTTGTCAGGAAATTTTTCTACACCGGGCAATATTGCGCGGACGGAAGCGTTGACGGCATTGTTGACATTGGGCTTTGACAAGGCCCGGTGTGAGCGAGTGTTGGACCAAATCATCAAAGAATCACCCGAAGCGCCTCCCGTGGAAGGATTGATCAAAATGGCGTTGAAGCAGCTGTAAATGAAGGTTTTGAGGTGCATATGTGGCCGGGTGTTTTCGGTGCTGGCGATGCTGCTGATGGGCGGGTTGCTGACGGTTTCCGCTCAGACGGAGGACACGGATACGTCCGAGGTGGTTTTGCCGTTTCCGTTCGGTACAGAAGATCCCTTCAACCCGACGGAGAGTCCAGCGGGTTTTGACTTCAATTGGCCTGACAACTTTCAATACGGAACCACCTACGACGAGAACACAGGGCTCTACATCCTTTCCCAGACCATTGGGGACACGATTGAATTCCGCCCTTCCACCTACTTCACCCTGGAGGAATTCCTGAATTTTGACATGGAAGGCAATTTGTCCGAATACTGGGATGAATTGCAGCAGGAGGAAGACGAAGCAGAACGAGCGTTTGCGCCCAAGCTCACCATCGAGAACGAGTTGTTTGAGACGATTTTCGGGACGAATGAAATTGAAATCAAGCCGCAGGGTTCTGCCGAGCTCACCTTTGGAGTCAACGTCTCGAAGACAGAAAACCCGCAGATTCCCGAGCGCCAGCGACGGATCACCACCTTTGACTTCGATCAGCAGATTCAGCTGAACATCGGCGGAAGCATCGGCGACAAGATTGACCTAGGCACGCAATACAATACCGAGGCCTTGTTCGACTTCGAAAACCAAATGAACATCGGGTTCCAAGGGGAGGAGGACGACATCTTGAAAAACGTCGAGGCCGGGCACATCCAGATGCCGCTGCCGGGGACATTGATCACCGGATCGCAGAGTTTGTTTGGTCTGAAGCTGGAAACGCAGTTTGGGCGGCTGTACAACACGACCGTTTTCTCCCAGCAGAAAGGGGAGCGGCGTGAGATTGAGGTGGAGGGCGGCGCCCAAACCCAGGAATTCGACATCCGCGCCGACGACTACGAGGCGAATCGGCACTACTTCCTGTCGCAGTTCTTCCACGATCAGTACGACAATGCGATGAAGAGTTTGCCCGTTCCAAACAGCGGGGTGAACATCACGCGAATTGAGGTTTGGGTGGTCAATACACAAGCGAATACGCAGGATGTGCGGAATGTTTTGGGCTTCACGGATCTCGGTGAACACCCGGATTACCTGTCCACAAACATTGATGTGCCTTCGCTGGTGGATGAGCCGACGCTGGAAATCACAGCGCAGCGGAACCCGTCGAACCTCAACAACGAGCTGTTTTCGCTGATGGTCGAGGACCCCAATGTCATGGGCTTCACAGGGGCGAATGCTGCGATTGCGAACCTCGGGGTGGGGTTGCAGCAGGGCATTCACTATGAGCGGGTGGGCAACGCGCGCAAGTTGGCAGCGACGGAGTACACTTACAATTCACGGCTGGGTTTCATTTCGTTGCGTCAGTCGTTGAACAACGCGGAAGTCCTGGCCGTCGCCTACGAATACACGTTGAACGGGGAGACGTACCAAGTGGGCACGCTGTCCCAAGATGGCTACGCCGCTCCAGACGCTTTGGTGCTCAAGATGCTCAAGTCCTCCATCACCCAAGTGTTGCTGGACAATGGCGATCCGGCACCGTTGTGGCGGATCATGATGAAGAACGTCTACTCGATGCAGGCGTTCGGGGTGAGCAATGAGGAGTTTCGGTTGGACATTTGGTACAATGATCCGTCAACAGGGGTGGATTTGAACTACATCCCGCGGGCGCCGCTCGATGGGACGTTGCTGCTGCAGCTGCTGGGGATGGATCGGCTGGACATCAATGGCATGTCTCAGCAGGATGGGGTCTTTGATTATGTGGACAATGCGGCGACCCAAGGGGGGACCATCAACAGCCAGAATGGACGGATTTTCTTCCCGTCGACGGAGCCGTTTGGCGCGAGTTTGCGGGAGGCGATTGTGGAGCGGGTGGAGGATCCGGATTTGGCCCAATCATTGATCCAAACCATTGTTTTCCAGCCTCTTTACGATTCCACAAAGACGGCGGCTCAGCAGATTCCGGCGCTCAACCGATTCCGGATCAAAGGGGAATTCCAAAGCCAGACGAGCAGCGAAATCAGCCTGAATGCGCTCAATGTGCCTGAGGGATCCGTGACGGTGACTGCAGGTGGCGTTCGGTTGATTGAAAACCAGGATTACACCGTTGATTACAACCTCGGTCGGGTGCGCATCATCAATGATGGATTGCTGGAATCCGGCCGGAACATCAAAGTGTCGCTGGAAAGCAACTCTTTGTTTGCGATTCAGACGAAGACGATGATCGGCACGCGGTTCGATTACATTTTCAGCGATCGTGCGAAAATCGGTGCCACGATGTTGAATCTCCGCGAAAGACCGCTGACGCAAAAGGTGAACATCGGCAATGAGCCGGTGAACAACACAGTGCTGGGGGCAGATTTCTCTTGGCAAACGGAAAGCCAATTGCTCACGGATATCGTGGACAAGCTGCCTTTCTACGAGACGACGGCGAAGTCGACCATTGACATTTCTGCGGAGGGTGCCTATTTGATTCCAGGCCACAGCCGGGCGATCGGCGATGATGGCAATGCGTATGTGGACGACTTCGAGGGCTCACAATCGGCCATCGACATTCGCAATGTGACCCGTTGGTTCCTGGCCTCCACGCCGAAGTTGCAGCCGTCGTTGTTCCCGGAAGGGGATTACGAGGACACGTTGTTGTACAACTACAACCGGGCGGCGATGGCTTGGTACACCATCGATCCGCAGTTTTTCCGGGGCAGTGGCTTGCAGGATGGTCAGGTGTCGGCCGATGTGAAAAGCGACCACCGGACGCGGGAGGTGCTCGAAGGAGAGGTGTTCCCGAACCGGGAATTGCCGACCGGAACGCCACCGAACATCCCGACACTCGACCTGTCGTTCTATCCAGAGGAGCGGGGCCCCTACAACTACGAGGTTCCAGCTGGTGCAGATGGGTTGAGCGCGGGGTTGACGCCGGAGGGTCTCTTGGCCGCGCCGGATTCGCGCTGGGCCGGCATTCAACGGGCGTTGACGACGACTGACTTCGAGGCGGCGAACATTGAGTACCTGCAGTTTTGGTTGATGGATCCGTTCAATGACGATTCGGACAACATCTCAGGCGGAAAATTGTACTTCAACCTCGGCAATGTGTCGGAAGACGTGCTGAATGACAGCCAGTTGGGGTATGAGAACGGGCTTCCTTCGGAAAATGACCCGGACTTACCGACGCTGGAGTCGGTTTGGGGCATTTACCCGGATCCGGCGACGTTCAACGTGGTCAATGCGTTTGACAACAGCACGGGCAGCTATGCGCTGCAAGACGTGGGGCTCGATGGCATGCCGGATGATCAGGAGCAGACCTTCTTTGGGGGGTGGTTGGAAGATTTGGCCAATTACTTGAACCCCGACGCATACAACGAGACTGCAGCAGACCCGTCGGCAGACAACTTCAAGTATTTCCGGAGCCCGGAGGCCCAAGCGGCAGAGCTCAACATCTTGGAGCGATACGCCCGATTCAACGGTTACGAAGGCAATTCGAACACCGACGCGCCCAACGGCTACCCCATCACGGCGACCACCATTCCGAATACGGAGGACATCAACCAGGACATCACATTGTCCACGATTGAGAGCTACTACCAGTACGAGGTGTCGTTGCGGCCCCAGGATTTGGGTGAGAACAACATCGGTCGGAACTACATCACGGACTCTTTTGTGCAAACCGTGCAGACGCCGAATGGGGAGTCGAAGTCTGTCCGGTGGTATCAGTTCAAAATTCCGGTGCGGGAGTTCGATCGGAAGATCGGCGGCATCACGGATTTCCGGTCGATTCGTTTCATTCGGATGTTCTTGAAGGGATTCGCGGAGCCGGTGACGTTGCGGTTTGCGCGGTTGGAGCTGATTCGCGGGGAGTGGCGGCGGTACTTGGAGTCGCTTGCCGGGCCACAGGAGATTGAGCCAGATGATCCAGCGTCGACGACCTTCAACATTTCGGCGGTGAACATTGAGGAAAACGGCAACCGCGAACCGGTGCCATACGTGACCCCTCCGGGCATTTTGCGTGAAGTCGATGTGGGCACCGCGAACCAACGCCGATTGAATGAGCAATCGCTTGAGCTCGCCATTTGCGGGCTTGAGGATGGAGACGCGCGGGCGGCATACCGCAACATCAATTTTGACATGCGGATGTACAAACGCCTGAAGATGTTTGTGCACGCAGAGGCTGGGCCAGATGGTACGCCCTTGAACGATGGTGATTTGACAGCGTTTGTGCGACTCGGCAGTGACTTCGAAGCGAACTATTATGAGTATGAGATTCCGCTTCAGGTGACGCCTTGGTACACGGGCGATGACAATGAGATTTGGCCTGAGGCGAACAATGTGGACATTGAGTTCCGCAAGTTTCAAAATCTGAAAATCGAACGTCCGCCCGGGTTCCCATTGTTTGAAGAGTATGCGACAGTGGACGGCAAAGCGCGTTTGGCCGTCAAGGGCAACCCAAACCTCGCGAACGTCGCCACCGTCATGGTCGGTGTGCGCAACACGGACAAAGACACCCCCATTTTCGGATATGATGACGATGGGCTGGACAAGTGCGCCATCGTGTGGGTTAACGAGTTGCGCCTCAGCGAATTCAACGAGGAAGGGGGTTGGGCGGCCACGGCGCAGATGAATGCGAAGTTGGCGGACTTGGCGAACTTCTCTGTGGCAGCAAACATGTCTGTGCCTGGTTGGGGCGGACTCGAGCAGCGTGTCCAAGAGCGGCAACGGGAGACGTTGCAGGGACTTGACGCTTCCGGTACCGTGCAGGTGGGCAAGTTGTTGCCGAAAAAGTTGGGGGTGACCTTGCCCGTATATGTGGGGTATTCGACAGAAATTTCCACGCCGCAATTTGATCCGTTGTCGCCTGACATTGAGATGGCCTCGCAGGAGGGTTTGTCTCCTGAGCGCCAGGACAATGCCAAATCAGAAAACACCCTCCGCTCCATCAACTTCTCTGGGGTGAAAATCGATCCGCAATTCCGCGGTGGCGGGGGTGGCGGTGGTCGTGGTGGCGGTGCTTCGTTGGGTGCTGGTGGTGGCAAAGAGGGTGGTTCCGCCCGAGGTGGTTCTGCCCGTGGAGGCGGTTCGGCACGCGGCGGCTCAAGTGGTGGCAGCAAAATCGGCATCATCAAAATGCTCGACCCGGGGAATTTCACCGCGAACTACAGCTACAACGAGACTTTCCGTCGCGACGTCAACACGGAATTCCAAATGCGGCGAGAACACCGAGGCGGTTTGACGTACAACTTCAGCAATACGCCCCATCAGTTCAAGCCTTTCAGCAAAATCGGGTTCTTGAAGGACCTCGAATTCATGAAGTGGCTCACTGAGTTCAATTTCTACCTCGGCATCAAACAGCTCACGGCATCCACGACCATGGACCGTCAATACGAAAGCAGCAGGGTGCGGAACAACACAGCTGCTTTGCTCGGTGTTGAGACGAATTTGTTGATCAACACGCAGGTGGTCAAGACTTGGCAGTGGAACCGGAATTACGCATTGAAATACGACTTGACGAAGGCGCTCAAATTCGATTTCAATGCGCAAGCCCAGGCCTTGGTGGGTGAGCCTGCTGGTGTCATTGACACCTCGGACGAAATCGGCTACCAGGCCTATCGGGATTCGGTGCTCCAAAACTTGCGGAGCGCGGGCGAAGTCACCACTTACAACCACAACGTGACAGGGACTTACAACTTGCCGTTTGACAAGTTGCCCTTGGTGAACTTCATCAACTCGGACGTTCGATACCAAGGGACCTACCGATGGGATCGGGCGCCATTCAGCCAGGATTCACTTGGCAACACGATTCAAAATTCCCGCAACTTGAGCCTGAACCTTTCGGGCAACATGACCACCTTGTACAACAAGGTTCCGTTCTTGCAAGAGGCCTTGAATGCCAAACCACCCAAGCGCGACAACAACAGACGCCAGTCAATGACATCGGATCGGGATGGGTTTGGCAAAGAGGAGGAAGAAAAGGAGAAGTTGCAAATCAATCCAGTCCAGGCTTTGTTGCGGACGTTGATGTCGGTGCGCAATTTCTCGGGCAGTTTCTCGCGGAACGAGGGCATGCTCGTGCCGGGTTACGCCCCAAGGGCCCGTTGGGCAGGTTTCGATGATGATTTGAACGCCCCTGGGCCGCTGTTCCTCTTGGGCCACCAAAACACGAACCTCGCAGGTGACCGCGTCGGGAATTTCGCGGTCACAGCCGCGGAAAATGGTTGGCTCCGGGAGTTGAGCACCCAGAACCAGCAATTCACCGAGACGTTCCAAGAGACGTTCAATGCCCGGCTCAACCTCGAGCCTGCGCGGCACTTGAAGGTGGAGCTGACGGCGAACCGAAATGTATCGCGGAACTACACCAGCTTTTTCCGCTACGATGACAGCCTCGGTGAGTTTGTCAACGAATCACCGAACGAGACGGGGCAGTTCTCTGCGACCATTTTCACTTGGCCGACAGCCTTCGTGAATGATGACGAGGAATTCAATTCGGAGCTCTGGGACGACTTTTTGCTGGGTCGTTTGGCGATCTCTGATCGTCTGAATGCCCAGAGCTACAACCTCGATGCGCCGGAGGTGAACGGGTATTACCTCGGTTGGGGACCGACATCGCAGGATGTCACCATCCCAGCCTTCATCGCGGCCTACACGGGAACGGATGCTGAAACGGCACCGCTGGATGTCTTCGACACGCCGGTGGCCCCGAACTGGCGCATCACATACGATGGGCTGACGAAAAACCCGTTCTTCAAGCAGTACTTCAAGCGGTTCAGCCTGAACCACAGCTACCGGTCAACGCTGACGACGAATTACGTGACAAACTTGTCCTATGAGGCCGACCCTGCCACGGGACTGCCAGTTGCCTTCGACCAAAGCGAGTTCGGAAACTTCATTTCCCAGCGCCAGTTCAACACGGTCAGCATCAGCGAACAGCTCTCGCCGCTCATCGGCGTGGACATGACCTTGGATGCCGAGAACGAAAGTGAGCCTCAGGTCCGGGTGGAAGTTCGCCGAGACCGGAACATCGCCTTCGGCTTGACAAACTACCAAATCACGGAGACGAAGAGCAAGGCGGTGGTGATCGGTTTGGGCTACAAGTTTGTCAATGTGCCCAATCCATTCATCAAAACCTACGGCAAGCTGCCGGTGAAGATGCTCAAGGAGACGGATCTCATCTTGCGTTGCGATGTGAACATCCGGGACAATTCCACGATTATTCGGAAGATGCAGGAACGTCAGAATCAGGTCACCGCTGGCCAGCGATTGGTTTCCATCAAGGTGTCTGCCGACCTCAAAGTGAGCGACCAGCTGACCCTTCGCGCATTCTATGATCATCAAATCACAGATCCGTACATTTCGACTTCTTTTGCCACGTCCAACATCAACAGCGGTGTGGCGCTTCGATTCAACCTCAATCAATAGACCTGAATCTTCATTTTCATGAACGTACCTGCAGAATTGCGTTACACAAAAGAGCACGAGTGGATCCGGCTCGAAGGTGACATTGCCACAGTGGGCATCACGGACTTTGCCCAAGGCGAGCTCGGTGACATCGTTTTTGTCGAAGTCGAAACCGTGGGCGAGTCCATGGCCGCTGACGAGGTCTTCGGTACCATCGAGGCGGTGAAGACGGTTTCGGACATGTTCCTGCCGGTTGCGGGTGAAATCGTGGAATTCAACGAAGAGATCGAAGGAGATCCGGAGCTTGTCAACAAGGATCCGTATGGCGACGGCTGGATTATCAAAGTGAAGGTGGAGAACGCTGCGGACGTTGACGCCTTGTTGAGTGCCGACGATTACCAGGCAGTCATCGGATAATCACCTGAGGCGGAGCGGACGGCAATGGATCTCAATGCATCAGGACCGAAAAAGCGCTGGAGGACCCGGCTGCTCATCGCTCCGGGTTTGCTGACCCTGTTCATTCTTGCATTGCATGCGATTCCTGGGTCGGATTTGCCCTCGGAGGATTGGATGTCACTTTTCCACGTGGACAAATGGGTGCATTTGGGGATGTTTGCCTCCTTGAGCTGCGCATGGCTCATCGCCTTCGGCAAAATGGGGATGGTGCGCAGGGGCCGCGTTTGGGTGGGTGTGGGCTGCCTGATTTATTCCGTTTTGCTGGAAGCAGGCCAATCCACCCTCTTCGCAGATCGCCACGCTGACCTCTTGGACATTGTCGCTGACCTCGTGGGGACGGCGGCCGGCTGGGGAGTCTTCCGCCTCATCTACGGATGCTGGCAATAACGATTTTGGCTGTTTTTTGGCATGGCCTTTGTCTAGTACCTGACCGAGACCGGGGCGCCCCATCGGTCCACTTTCGTTCCATTAGCTCTAGAATGTCGGGAGGAATCCCTATTTTCGGGGCGCAATTCACACAAGGCTCATGCTGAGTAGAAAAACCCCTGAGGCAAACCTCGAAAACAAGCGGCTCGCGTGGCGGGCGCTCGGTTTCGTGGCGTCCCTCTCTTTGCTCCTTTCCGCCCTCGCTTGGACGTCGTACGACGTTGCGATTGTGCAGAAACTCAATTTTGAAGCGGACCTGCTCGAAGACGAGGAGATTCCGGTGAACGTGGTCCAGCCGCCACCCCCGCCGCCACCTCCGCAGCAAACCACAGTGATTGAGATTGTGGATGACGAGGAGGAAATCGAGGAAGAACTCGAAATCGAGGACATCGAGCTGGACGAGGACACCGAGATTGAGATCATTGAGGAGGTCGAGGAGGAAGTCGAAGAGGATATCCCCTTCATGATTGTCGAAAACATGCCAGCCCTCGGGGATTGCAAAAGCATGCGCGGAGACGAGCGTCATCAGTGCACGCAGATGGAAATCATCAAGTATGTTTCCTCCAACACGAAATACCCGCCGATTGCAAAAGACGCAGGCATTCAAGGAACTGTATTCGTTTATTTCGTCGTCGGTAAGGACGGCAAAGTGAAGGATGTCAGGGTCCTCCGTGAGGTAGACGCCCGCTTGGACAAAGAGGCCGTTCGGGTCGTGGAATCCCTGCCGGATTTCGAGCCTGGCCAACAGCGGGGCAAGGCAGTGAGTGTACAATACACCATCCCTGTGAAGTTCATCATCCGTTAAGTCAGAACAGCAACGAACTCAAAAAAGCACGCTTCCGGCGTGCTTTTTTTGTGCGCAGCATCCACGACTTCCGGCCCCACCCAAGTACCAGCATCGGGCGCGTACACGACAAAGGGCCGGCCGGTTTGCCGGACTTTTTCCACGTAGTTTTGGAACAACCGCCATCGGTCAGCCACATCCGGCAAGGACCGGAGGGGGTCGGGCACCCAAGGCAGAACTG